>Ga0209282_1002317_pt1 | contig 10923 bp, 11 predicted proteins | sample Mtrugardesep15_FD_187529 | JGI IMG/M metagenome (GOLD analysis project Ga0209282, IMG submission 187529) | Root nodule microbial communities of legume samples collected from California, USA - M. trunc garden sep15 (SPAdes) (version 2) | ecosystem: Host-associated > Plants > Roots > Nodule...
AAAAAAAAAAAAAAGCGCACAAAAAAGAAAGAAAAGAGAGTGAACTAGGTCCTAGAGAAGGAGACTCCCAAAGCGATATTTTGAATCAGATGGAGGAGGTCTTCTGGAGAAGCAGAGTGAATGACGAAGCCAACATCAGAAGCGGACCCTAACTTAACCATGAAATCAGCACTCTGATTACCTTCTATGAGAGTATGATGCACTGAAAAATTATTGGAAGCCAACATGTCCTTGATGTCTTGAATAAGGACATCATAAATATGATAGTGTGGAGTGTCCCCCTTGATGAGACTAATGGAAAGGAGGGAATCTGAGTAACAAGCCGAATCGTCTATACTCATATCAATAGCCATGCGCAAGCCGTGGTAAATAGCTGTCAGCTCCGCCAACAAAATGTCATCAGGATGGGAGATCATACCTGAGAAAGAGGAGAGGAAAATGCCCCATTGTTGCGAAAAATGCCGCCAAAACCAGTGCGGATAGGAGTCCCATTGCAACTTCCGTCTACATTTAAAATGGTACCCATGTGGTTGTCGCAATTCCATTTAACAAAGCGATCAACAGTGGTTGTTGCTTCATCATTTTTGAAGGCCGAAGTGATGGTGCCGGCTGAATTATAGATGTTGGTGACAATGCGGATTAGAGACCAAGTTTCATTAGGCACATTAGATTCCTATTCCTCCAAGTCCACCAAAGAGTAGTAAGGAACAAAGAAGAGTGAGAAGAATCAATACCATCACGGATCCAATCCAATCAGAGACGTGAGTATGAGAGAAAAAATCATGTCCATACAATCCAACTTTGAACCAAATGAATTAATGCCTTACACTTTTAATTTTCAATGTAATACATTATATTCAATTCAATATTTTCCACTTTTGTGTTAATGTTAATTATGAATAAATCGACACTTGAGTAATTTAGTAAAATATTACTTTTTTTCTTTCTTTCATGTATACAATTTTTTTATCTAAGTGAATGATCAAATAAGTCACTAATTATAGAGCATATAACAAAATAACTAATTATCTTTGTATTCTTGTAAGGTCTAAAATGTTTATGTTATAAGATAATTTAAATACCAACGAATTTAGATCTAGTTTAACAATGTGGCCTATTAATGTTCGAGTTTTATCTAGGAGGGCAATCTATTTTTTAGTATGTAGCTCAAGAAACATCTCAAATAAAACTATTTTCGATGAAAATGGAGGCAAGCTATCGAAAAAAAATGTTTAAATATTGTGGATGTTTTATCCGAGTTGGATTGTGATCTTAGTTTTTGATTGATTGTTTATGAGCAGTCATTGACTATTGTGGTTGCAATCTTACGGAGTGGGTATAATCCCCGTTATTTACCATTAGCATAAGAAAAAGATACAAGTTGAAATTAGCCATAAATAATTAATTTGCAAACACAATTATTATATTGGATTAGATTGTAATGCAAATAGAAGGGTGAGATTAGTAGTGTGTTAAGAAATTTGGTGGTTTGTTACGTTGGGTCCCTGTCTAGTCCAACAGCAATTGTTGTGCTGGTTTTGGAAATGAGGTCACAAAACTCCAAATTTGGCCACTAATGTTAGACGCGATTGGCATGGCGGATTCCACTCAATTTTTTTGGAAGTTTTTCCTCAATCAGTGAGATGGTTTTCACTTTTTAGAGAATGAAGTTTCCATCATCAAATGTGATGTACATTTACAAGAAAATACAAACTAAACTTGAATGAGTTGAATCATGAGTTAAGCTGGCTAAAAGTTACTCTTTCTTTGATTACCCGTATCAAAAAGTTATAGAGAATATATAAAAATGATCTTATGATTCATAATGTTTTTTACTCATTCAATATTTTATAATTCTCTATAACTTTTTGATAGTTCAATACATTCAAGATTATGTAAAAATTTAGAGATGGTTATTTTGTTAAAACATTTATAACAAATGGACCCATACTATGAAAAATTAATAAATATCCATAGACAATTGTTACAAATTTGGGAGCACTGTAAAAAAAAATTGACAATATTTACTAGTATATGTAAAAAATATTCTTACAAAATATATGTACTAACTTATATAAAATATGTGCCTGTATTTTATCTTTTCCATTTTATATCATATTTAAAACTTTAAAAAACAAAATAATAGAAGTAGTTATAAAAAAAAAAAAAAAAAAAGTGAAATTCCATTAGGATAAGAAAAAGGTAGTATATAATCTGAACTCAGAAGATATCATAAAATAATTGACCATATTATCCTTAAAAACAAATGTGCAAACAAATCCTAGTTGAAGGCATATACAAAGAAGGATAAAGCATATATAATCACAGAAATAATTTATTAAATTTGAAAGAAAGAAAAGAGAGTGGGAGGACCATCACTCACCCGTCCAGCTGTTGGGGAATTATTCACTTCACCCATTCACAAATCATTCATTGATGAGCACGAAAGCTCAAAGAAACAGAAGGAGCAATGTCGTTTAGGGAAGGAATGTCATGTGATTGTGAGCCCCAACACTGTATATAATAATAGTGTGTACGTGTTTGATGAATTTATATTATAGCATATAATTTCACAACAAATATACTTTTTTTAAGGACACCACAAATATACATCGACTCCCCTAAAAAAACAAATATACATTGACTGCTAAGTTTAGGGTATGTCTTAGGATTTTATGTGTGAATCAATTAAGTTGTGTATTTTTAATTATTTGAATTTTTTTTGTATTTTTTGTTACAAAAGATTAATTTATAATCAAGGTTATATAACAAATACATTTTTAATAGAATTAATCAAAACGAGTTATATATATATATATATATATAGTATTAGCTACAAGATAAAAATAATAATTTTGATGCCCCTAAAAAATTATGTTTTAGGCGGCCATCCCTCTCACCCATGCTCAGAGCCAACCTTGGCTAAGTCATAGATAGACCTGAAATTTAAGACATGCAAATGTATATGATATAAGAAATAAGGAAAAAAAGTTTTTTCCCTAAAAAAAAAAGAGTTTTGTCAAATAGTCTGTTGATTGGAAATCCAACTTTTTAATATGAATAAGTGAGGTGTTTGAACTTCAACCCCTACATATATAATACAATGTCTCTTACAACTGAGCAAAGTTCACTAGGACAAAGAAAAAACTATATAGTTTAAATATGTTTTGGTCTATGCCAAATTGCCACTTTTTGCTTTAGAAGAATTGATCATTGTTTGGTTTGTTTTAGTCCTTACAAAATTAATTAATTTATATTAGAATTTGATTTTCATAATATATAAAAAAAAATTAGTTGCTTAAAATAAAGACTAAAATGAATATAATTAATGTATATTAGAATTGATTTCATAATATATAGAAAATTTAATTTTAGTTGCTTAAAGTAAAGACTAAAATGAATATTATAGGATCAATGTTAATATGAAGAAATTTTGAAATGACGAGACAAACACTACCAATAAAAAAACAAAAGTGATCCATCATTAAATAACGTGATATATTTATAAGGACCAACGGAGACAAAACACCAACAATAAAAAAAAACATCACAAAAAATGTGATATATTTGTAAAGACTAAAAACAAACAAAATACATTTATGAAAAATTAAAACAAAAAATAGTATATCTTCAAGAAATAAAACATAGTTAAACCTAGTTATATTAATTTTTTTAGCAACAAGCAAACCTAGTTATTATTTTATGTGGCTATAGGTGGTGGGAGTGATAATAGACCCACACACACGTGCATATGGTGGAGGTCCATTCAAAGGAATTTTGTATATGCATGGCTACGGTCAACATCTTAATCATGGAGCCATTATTTGGTTGGATCGAATCATCCTCAACACTTTCACTGCTGAAATATGTAATTGTAATCTCAGTTTTTCATCTTTGCTTTTCGTGACTTGAGAGAGATAAAGAGAACGTGGCATAAAACAAATATTTCACGATCGAACAACATAGAGATCCTTTTGTTTGAGAAAATTAACAAAATGTTTTCCTCCCTTTCATATTAGCCATTCAATGTCCTCGATCAATCCTTTTTTTCCCCCTAAACATGGCTAGTCATAGGACAAACAGCTAGCACATCAACAATGAGAGTTTAATTTATACGTAATGTTAGTATAATATTATTTTTTTACACATGCACGTCCAAGTACATTCTACAATACTTGTAGGAGAGTTTCTCCGGTACATTAAATAATAAGGTTTTGGCTCAATTACTTTTCTTGCTAATAAAATAATGGTATTTTTTGTACCAAAAAAATAATAATGGTAATTTTTGTGAATCAAAAAGATATTTACAAATTAAGAAAACAGTTTTATGGCACTTTGTTTAAAGGATAAAATTGATGAAATTTACAGCAAATTTTTCTTTGTTTAAAATTTTCAAATAGTTAGAAATGGTTTTTTGTCTAAAGTGGAATGCTAACTTATAACTTTGTAATTTCAGGTGAGTCTTACACACACAATGATGATTATTTTTTAATGGTAAAATGAATATTATTGAATATAATAATGAGAAAAGTATAATTAGTATTTGACCCATCAATCAAGAGGGGTACTACCCCTCCCACCAAGAGGGTTTCAATACCATTTATAGTGTAAACAAGGACCGCATTTCTTACTAACTAGAAGCCACTTCCACGAAATAACTTTGATATCATCCCCTAAATCTTGTAAACTAAGAATCGTATCAGAGAAGATAACATTATTTCTCGTCTCCCAAATCTTCCAAAGAGTTGTATGCCAAATTAACATTAAATATTTTTTATGTTTAATAATCAAAGAGGAGGAGAAATAATCAAAAAGAGAAAGAATTGTTCCCGACAAAATTACCCCTGTTCGCACCCACTTGAAAATGTGATACCAAACCAAGTCAATGGAATGACGAGTACAAAATAGATGATCCTCTTCCTCTAAGTTCCCCTAAAGACCACACACAATCTACCCCTCTATCGCCATGAAGGATTCCCCTTTATGAGAGATTCCCACAGGTTTCTAATCTATGAAGGAGCAATTGTCAAGCGAAAGTTTAAACCTTTGTTGGTGCCAAGATAACCCAATTAGCTCTCAAACCTCTTCTCATGTTAGATTATTTTTGGGTTCGAATTTTTTTTGACAAGACCTCACACAAACAAATTTGTAAAATTGTACGGTGTTTATTTCTTTAAACATACCCCGTAATGGCAGTTTGTCGTGAACAACGTAAAGAACCTTACTAGACCGTACACTGCATGTTTACAATTTCCAGTGAAGAAATGAAAAAACAAAGAAAAAAACTTTGTTCACCATAAAACGTAGTTTAATGTATTTTTCATTAATAGAAATGCAGTAAATGTCTAATACCTTACATAAAAACTGTTTTTTTTTATGGTATCTTTGGATTGGTACGGTGAAATGGAGTGAAGGGTATTAAAATATAGGATACATCTATTTTTACAAATATAATTAAACTATTACATTTCATTTTACTCTATACTACCAAATCAAACATACCAAATTCAAATTCTAACTCCTCTACAAAGAAAACATATTGCCTTTTCTCAGAAAGAAACAAAAAAAAAAAAAAAAAAAAAAAAAAAAACTGGTCAGTTCATTCAAAACTATAGTCATTCATTTTATAGACTCACAATTTGTTGTTGGTGCCTGCACTGCCCATACACTAGTGGCAGTGTGGCACCCTTGTAGAAATAACCAAAGGTTATTTTTCCTGACTATGGATCAAACAGATGCGAAAAGAAAAAAAACGAAACTGAGCTTTAAAAACATTCACTATTTCTATTACAAAGTGTTAATATTCATCTGGTAAGAGGAACTAACAAAATCGAATGCTATAAGAACAAATCATTCAGAAGGTTCAACGTACGTCTAATCTACTACTGTGTTGGTGGAATTGGGACTATGATGTCTAGATAAACTTCCTATTGCATAATACAACAAGGGTACTTCCATTTAAGACCCATATACAAATGAACAGATCTACATCCAGAAACAAAAAAGGAATATAAGAAAAAGAATGAATCACCTCCGACATCCTATTGAGCATTCCATCTTTTTACAGAACCTTTCGCCACTCTTGGGTGGTTCATATTTAACTTTTCCAAGTCACAGAAATCCTCTAACAAGATGCTATTGTTAGTCTCCTGTTCTGAAGCATTGGAAAACTCGAAAAATCCATATAACAATCAGAAGATTTCAAAATGAATCCATATTCTGAGAAACCCCCGAGGTAATAATGGGAGTCACAGTTGCTTGGAAGTTTGACTTTTGCGCTATGAACAATCTCTGTCAATCTCAAAATGCATATGTACATGATAATTCATTAGTCACGTCCATTGCTACGTCTATCTGAAAGCAATATATTTGAAGGAGGGAATTAGATTATGGACACATATAACTCGAGAATCAACATCAATGGATATAAAATAATGAAGAGTTGTCAATCACCTGATATCCGTTTCCCTTCCATGGCTTCTTTCTTATTTTGGCAACTTAAGCAAAGGAAAGGTCCATCCCAGGGCCGTGGTTTCCCTGTGTTAGGCGCACCCTCATGTACTGGAATACCCTCCCCAGGTTTAATCTCTACTTGACACACTGCACACATGAACAACTTGAACATGTTGCAGAGTGGATATTTTGTTTCAAACCTGCAGTTCAGACAAAGATGTTTCCATGTCAAGAGAAACAACTAGAGAACATGCTGCAAACATTAACAACAAAATCAAACCTTTCTGAAAGCAAGGCAGATCCTTCCTCGTATAGTTCCCGTACCATATCTGGCTCAACGTATTCTTTTTCAACATATGAAGACGACTCAGAGGACTTTTTGCGGAAAATGGCCTTCAACATTCCTTTTACTGGTTTCTTTTGTGTTGGTACAGAAGTAGGTGGTTTCTCCTGGGGTAATATATCGACCACGATGCAGGTTGTGTCATCTCTAAGTCCCTTTGCTCGCAAAGATTCCTGAAGAAAGAAAAGGGGACATGAGTAAACAGTGCAAATAAGTTAACACACAAAGTGATTGGAGTGACAAAAGGTAAAACTAGAATATACAAAATTTATTCAAAAGATGTCTGTAGAACATACTTTTACAATATGTGGTGCTGCAGCCTCCGCCGACATGCCACGACAACAATCAAGGACCATTTCTGCAGTTAGAGCATCCCAGACTCCATCACTGCTGATAACAAGTCTTCCTCCAGCATTGGAAAGCTGTATAAATAGAAACCAGGGGAAAAATGAATTAGAACAATTAAGACAAATAGGTCTTGTAAATTTCATAAGGGATAATGGTTAAAAAGTATTGCGTAAATCCTATAAATGACTAAGAAATGCAAGTATTAAATGACTTTTACATAACTACTTTGTTTTCCATTAAAATACTTCCATTTTTGTTTCATCAATTAGTGTTCAAGGGCAATCATTAGTATTTTTGGAAAACAAAGGACTTACAGCAATAAAGCAAGAAAGGTTCAATTTGACTTTTAAAAGGCAGCAGTTAATCTTATGAAAATTGAGTTTGCTCTTTTAAGATGGTAGAAAAATTATGATGCAAAGAAGCTATCTGTGCTTGTGACATATTGATTAAAACAATATAAACTAAACTTAAGTAAATACGGGAATTATAAACACTAAAGTAAAATTGATAAACAATATAAGCTCAATATTGCTGCATGCGCAAGGGATAACATTGACCAACCTTCACTTGCTTTACATATGGTACAGGGACAATAAATTCACCAACATCCATATCACCAATGGATCGAGAGAGACACAAGCCACCAGGCCAACATCTCAACGGACCAACCTGTAAAGATCATTAACGTAGTCAAGCAAATAAGTTTGACACAAATAAACATTTCACCTAAAAAAAGTATTAATGAATCTCAACAGGAGATAATCTAAATATCATCAGATATTGCAAGTACAACATAAAAACTGTAAACAGTTTTCTTAAGAGATCATTAAAAATGGTGTAGACCTATGTGATGAGTACTTTTAAGTCAAAAGACACGACCTTATGACTAGCATCAATTATCTTGCATCTTGATTCCCCATGATATGATTGACCTAATTTTATTTTCGTAGCTATGTTTATGTAGTTTATATGTTAAAGCATCTTGTAAAAAAAGAAATAAGAAACAGTATTAATAGAGGCATCAAACCCATTCGACAAGCCATTGCTTTGTTGTTTTTAGTGGTAATGGTTTTTGTTGTATTTTATTGGGTGATGAGTCTTGAAGCCTTTTTAGGTAGTAAATACCATCAGAGATAAAAATGGATAACAGTTTAAAGGAAATGTACCTCTGAACCTCCGCCTGTATTTAGTCGACCAACTTCACCCCCACTAGAAGTGATGCGCACCCTCCTGATGAAAGAAAATGAAACGGTGAGACTTTACTGCAATGTAATAAGTTTGACTTCACAATAACATTCCAGTAAAAACTTACTCTTCTTCATTTGTGTCTAGTCGATGATCTGCTGACAAGTAATGAAGCCCACCTTCAGAAGGTTCAAGTATGCAACGGGAATCACCAACTGATGCAACTGTTACAACCCATCCTTCTATAACCACAAAGGTTACAGTTGTTCCCGATGTTTGTGCTGTGCAAATGAAGATAATAATACACATATTAACATACACCTTAAGAAGAAGAAAAAAATAGAAAAATCATGAACTGAGGTACAACCGTACAAGAATCATCAGTCATGGCACAAGTTCAATAATATTCATTAGTAAATGATGCTCCACAGTAACAATATCTACACAATATGCCAAAAAAAATAAAACTAACTCTACTATTGGTATGGGTAAACAATACTAGACGCATGTAGTTACCATGCTCTATGTACATTAGACAATGTTAAGCTCAAGCTGCAGAAAATGTAATAACTGCTTGTTTATATTTTTAGATGTGCAATCAAACAGATAAAAAAGACCAGGGAGAGTAGCAGTGAACCAACAGAGGTTAGAAAAATATTATTGAGGTTAAAATACTGCCATCATGTTCTGTATCCATCAACCTGTTTTTTGTTTCTTTGTTCTTAATTTTTTTTACTGAGAATTGGGAATAAGTAACTTCGATAATGTTGTTTATTATGTTATTCATATGAAGATTCAAGATGGAGTTTATGAACTTGCCTCATAACCAAATATTTAATGGAGGCAAGAACAAACATCACATAATTATCCATACCTTTCTGTTGAAAATCTTTATCAGTCTTCACAAAGCCAGCAACCAAAGCCCTCGGCAACGCTGCTACCCACTCATCTCTGTTGAGATCTGGAGGAATGGCACCTAAAACATTGTTCAGAAGATTCTCCTTGGCATAAATCGCAGCAGCAGATCCATTGTGTCCGTCAAATAGCTGTAAATTTTCTGCATCAGAAAATGCAAATGCAACATGGAAAAAAACAGAAACCAAGTAAAGAAAAATACGGTATTACTGAGTTATAACATATGCATTCGTTGTATAAAAAGGCCACTATGCTTTTAGATACACACAAACAGAAAGCTATCACAAAACAAAACCATTGCTTGGAGAGGGTGGGGTGGGGCCAGAAGGTACTTGCCACGCACAAATAAGTCCGCGACATGTTCCTCCGTGTAGATTCAATTTGCTAAACTGTTTAGTGTATCTTTGGAATCACAGTAGGTTTGATAAAGTCAGGGTGATTTTGTTGAAGCTCCAAAGTGTTCGCTTTTGCAAAGTCAACCAAAAATAGGTCACCCGTAACTTAATAATGGGCTGGTTTGGACTGACAATGAGTTTGGCAGAATCATAATGTGCCACTTTGACTTTGATAAAAAAACTTCATTTTGGAGTTTCAACAAAATCACGATACTACCGTCATTTCACCAAATTCACAGCCAATCCAAACATGTACAACATAGTTACGTTGCTTTTCACCAATCATTTACTTTTCTTAATCATCATGCCACACCAAAATACTAAGACAAAAAACACACATTGACTTCGGATGCCTCCCAATCACATAAATATTTGATGATCAATCACAACCTATGAAACACCACAGACACTGGACACAACACTGACAACTAGTAAAAATATATTAATTGAATGTAATCATGTGTGTCTGTGTTGGCAACAAACACTCTAGACACCAAGCATGCCTTCCATCAGAAGTGTCGGTGCTACAAAGATTAGAACCCATCAAAATTAGAAGAGTTAAGAAAGAAACATACCCCAAAAACAGAATAGGTAGAAACACCATCACAAACGACTCTTTGACATTCGGTCTTTAGTAAAATGAAATCTTCTCCTTTCTTATTCTCGCTAGCATTTCCATACACAACAACCATATCAGGTTTCTCGATTTTCTCGTTCAACGATTCACGCTTCAACAGCACCGAAAGGGGAACCGAAGAATGACGTTCTCCCCGACCAGACATTGTTACCTCAATTTCTTCAAACACAACAACACCTTCAATTTAATCCTCGCGAGATTGTTTTGTTGATTACAATGAAATCCTAAAAATTAAGAAACAAATCAACAATCATAATTATAAATTAAATACAAATCTAATATAATAATACCGTTTATGAAAAGAAATTGCAATGTAAGAAAATGAATGAATTACTTGAAGATGGAAGAAAAACGCGATCAGGCGCGAAAGTGTTGAGATCCTGTTGTTCTGCAAAACTTGTATCGTAGAGAGAGAAAGATGAATGAATTAATGAAGAAAAGAAAGAACCATTCATTTTTATTTTCTTGCCCCAAAAAAACATAAATAAAGAGAGAGTGAAATTGAATGAGTTGGCCAAAACGCAGCGTTTCGTAGCTCAGTGTGAGCTATTATTATTATTTGGAGCCAGACACTGATTGTAGGACCCGCTCAATATCAATGTTTTTTATTTTATTTATTATATTTTTATTTTGTGCTTGCGGCGCAT
>Ga0209282_1002319_pt1 | contig 10919 bp, 6 predicted proteins | sample Mtrugardesep15_FD_187529 | JGI IMG/M metagenome (GOLD analysis project Ga0209282, IMG submission 187529) | Root nodule microbial communities of legume samples collected from California, USA - M. trunc garden sep15 (SPAdes) (version 2) | ecosystem: Host-associated > Plants > Roots > Nodule...
GTGCATAAAAACTCAAAACTTTATAATAAATCACTATAAAAAAATAATAAAAAAGGGTTTAGCATTGGTTGTTAGTGAAAGTGTTAAATCTCCATCATCATCTTCTTCTTCTTCTTCTTCTTCTTCCCATGTTTGTGTAAGTGACACGAACTGAAAAAAGATGTTGCGAAGCATAGAAACCACTCATCACCTCACCGTTAGAACCACCTCACTCCTTCGTTCTTTCCTCTTCTCATCTCCTTCACCAAACATTTCTTCTTCTTATTCATCTTTCACTTTCAAAACATTCACCACTCTCTCTAAACCACAATCACAATCTCACTCTTTTCTTCAACAACAACGAGAACACGCTTCTTCCTTCATCACTCGTCGTTTTCATTTCGCTTCTTCCGTTAAACGCCGCGTTTCGTCATCGTCGTTTCCTGCACTTGATTGGAACGACGCCGTTTCATGCTCTGAGGTTGATGTTGATGCTGATAATGTTAATCATGATGGAACAATTGATCATGATTCTAAACCTGCAATTCCTGTTAGAGCTTTCTTCTTCTCCACCAGGTACTTTTTTATTTCTTTTTTTCATTATTTTTTTTTTGTGGTTGTTTTGATTTCAATTTTAAATAATACGAATCGTGTTAATTTCAATTTTAAATTATTTAACGTGTTTTTGTTGTGTTACTGTCATTAGATTTGTAAAACTTTTATTTAGAACAATAAAATTGACGAAAAAATGTTTTCAAAAACAGTTTTTTTTTCTTTCTAAGTTGTATTGTATTTAAATCAAATGAATTGATTGAATGTATAATGTACACATGCCTTGGTGTCGGACACCGGCCGCACATTTGATCAAAAGTGTAGGTGATACATAGAATTGAATAAAATTAAATTAACAGAAAACTTAAAACAATGAAAAAAAATAATCAATATTTTAGTGTGTGAATTTTCTATGCAAGGTTGTCTAAGTAAATTCGTGAATCTTTCATATACTCGATTTGTAAACTTGAGGTTACATAGTATAAAAAGTAATTTAGAGTGGACCATCAAATTCATCCCTGACTTTGTAAGACACTCTTAAAAAGGTCCATGAAATTATGAATCTTTCAAAAACGTCCCTGACTCGGTTAAATTTTACTCATATTAGTCATTTGATAGTAATGTTAGAGACTATATTGGTATCAAGTGGTTAAAATAGGGACCAAATTGATAGTGTGTAGTTAAATATAGGTATGTAATTGATATTAAGTGGTTAAATATAGGGATCAACTTGACCGTATAATAGAATGAGGGACCTCTATGAAATATTCATAATCTCATGGACTTATTTGAGAGCGAGCGCCTTACAAAGTCACAGACATATTTGGTGGCTTACTCAAATAATTTATTAAACCAAAGAAGTGACATTTGTATAAAATTCAAGTTTAAGAAAACACAGTACACTACATAGAGTCCATGAATATTAGTAGGAACCTTGCTCTTGAATTCAATGGTGGTAGACATATCTGGACCAGTATTCCAAGGTTCTCCTGCCGAGGGAGTATTTTTGTCAGAGGGAGCAAGACCTTTGGTTACTGGAGGGGGTGCTATATTGAAAGATGGCTGCAGCTGTATTTCTGAGTGTGACTGCACTCAAAACTCTTCTCATGACCTGATGAAACACACTTGAAGTGGGAGCTGGCTGAAACGCACTTGTTCCCACAGTTTTGGGCGAGCTTTTGTAAATTATGCAGACTAGGGTATTTGCTTGAGATCGTTGAGTTTACGAAAAAAAACAATTCTATAACATGGAGGAGTATGTCTTTGACAACAGTTTTATTATCTAATATACATCTGGATAATAAACAAATGTTTTAAAATTGAATTGTGGACGCCTATCTATATACTTAAATGATGTAGCTTCTAATGCATTATCACATGTTTTAATTTTGGTCTCATTCATCTATGTGGTGATTGCTATAAAGCATTTCTATGATATCTTTAGCCTACATTACTGTTACTGCTTGGGAAGACACATCTTTTTTACGAGTCAGGACTATAGGTTCCAGAGATTTAAGTAGCTGTTCGCGTCGGTGTGTGTAGTGTGTTGCAATGACCGTAATCTGACCACTACTATAATTTAAAACCTGTGTAAACCTTATTAGTGCCTTAGGTTCACTCAACACCGAGTCTAACCAATAACCTCCCGCGTTTAAACATATAATTATGTAATCTTCAATATACAGCAACGGCGAGTTGCTGCATTTAGGCTTAAAATCTCACATGGTATTTTAAAATTGGGACATGCTTTAAGTGCTTCAAAAATTGACCACCAATTCTTCTCAAAGAACTATGCTATTATTTAAATCACTCCTCGGTATAAATCCAACACTTGGTGCAGCCATGACAGAAATATCACGTATTTGCCTACGGAGGAAGCATGGTATATATATAGCATTGCGGCTGGTACAAAATCCACCATGTCATAATACTGGTGCCACCATGGTATAAATTTGACTACTGATCAAGAGAGTTATGAAGTGTCACTAAATTTTAGCAGTAAAATGGTACAAGGACATTAAAGGTTCACCATGATTCATACTTTTAATTAAAAAAAATGACTAATGTAGAGAAGAGTTACTTCAAATTAAAATTTTACTCTCTTGACTCTTCCCTTTCCTTCCAAAATCCTCCATCCAAACAACTTAAGGCATACTCAAGAAGGGATAGGGAAAGCAATGCAGAATTTTTAGAACCAGATAATTAAATGCTTATATCTGCATGAATGCTGTCTGTTTCATATATATATATATATATATATGGATGTATATATCTCACTTTCATTTTCGCTGTAGTGTTGATTTAAAAAGCTTGGTGGAGCAGAACAAACCGAACTTTGTCACACCATCATCAAGGATGACTAATTATGTAGTTCTCAAGTTTGGCAATCTTGGCGATTCCAAGGTATGTCTCTATTGGGCTATCCTACTGCTGCCCCCATTATATACCCATGTTCTGCCATGTTTTCTTTATTTTATATTGTTTTGTTCTTATGCACATGCTATCTAGGCAGTTCTATATATGTCCTGTAAGACGAGGAGTGAATAAAGATGCAAGTGTTTTAGGGATAATTCATAATCCGATAATTGGGTGATGACAGTTTGAAACATGTAAGCACATTCAATCTTCACGCTTTCTTTTAATTCAATTCGAAATAAAGAGCGATAGTGTAGAAGTTTAATGACCTCAAATAACTACTGGTTAGTTATCATTTCTCTTTTATTGATTAAAAACACCATGAGACCAAGCTCATGCCTTAGGGATATGTATATATGGATATTGTTCCTTTAGTTTGAGGTTTAGACTAGAAAGCATGAATATGACACCATGCGAGCAGTGGCGGATCCAGAACCCTGGGTCAGGGGGTGCAGAGTTTTTAGCGTAAATAATTTAAACAACAAAATTTATATAATTTCATAATTTTTTACTTAACCAAACACAATTTTTTCCAAATATAAATAAAATAAGCACATAAATTTTCATGTCTTTCATGATTCAAAAGTATGTAGACAATATTAATTTAGAAGTATAATTAGATAAATAATTAATAAAAAATTAAAATGATATTTATTTTAGACATTTTTATATGACAAATTGATGCTCCACAATAATTTTAGAATGGATATAGTAAAAAAAGAGAATGAGTGAAATAAACAAAAATGATTTGTTGAGTTTTATATGAACTAGTTTTAGATGGACACAATATAAGAGTACACTCACATATTTGAGAAACGATAAAAAATAAGAAAGAATTAAATAATATGCACTCCCTCCGTTTCAAAATGAGTGTCGTTTTAGTCAATTGCACACAAATTAAAGAATGAAATGAAATAATCATTAGACATAACACTTTTACTAAACTGCCCAAGAAAAAGACAAAATTAAAGTTGCATTGAAAATTGTGCGAGAGAAAAGTTGGAGTATTGATTGAGGGAATAATTAAAGTTGTATTGGAAATGTAAAGTGACATTCATTTTGAAACAATTTTTTTTGGCTAAAGTGACACTCATTATAAAACAGAGGGAGTATTTTAAAATAATTAAATGATACTTTTATTTTTAAGAAAAATGATATATATTTTGTTATGTGTATGCTGAAATATTGTACCCAAATATTTATAACATACAAGTATTTTCCGTATTAAATATGCAAAACTGTGAACTTGGCCATGTGCTATAGTCCTGATCGTGACTTGAAGAACATGTATGTATTTGTTCTACATTTACTTTTATTTTAATTCTGAGAACTTAATTTGAAGTGATACAATATAATAAAAAAATGAGGAAAAGTAATCTAAACACTTTTAAGAAAGTAGAAGCTTGTGTGTTGACAGAAGACAAGTGGAAAAATTTGTCATAGCACCTCTTTATGCGTCAGAAGGTGAGAGAAGAATAATTGGATAAGTGCAAAATCCCCAAGTGAAACAGCATGCTGGTGCAAAATAAATTTCCCAGGGTGTGCAGGTGCAAATAAACTGAGATAGGTTGTTGAAATTTTACAATCTCAGGGGGTGCAGGTGCACACCCTCACTAAGAGGTGGCTCCGCCCCTGCATGCGAGGCATGGATAATCCAGACATGTAGATTTGACAAGCTTTGAATGTTACAAGACATAACACAACTATAATATATTGCTTAAAATCTTTAAAAAGATATATGATTAGAAATCTTAATTCAAAATAGAGAATCAATGTTTTATATGCTATGATTTTACTAATTATCATGTCATTCCCGTCTGACTTCAGCCCCGTAGAAAGTTGATGATATGTGTCAGCTTCGTCAATGGCTCAACCTCCTTCCCCTGCTCTCTTTTATTTGTGTTTATGATTGCTTTCTACTTTAAATTATTTGTTGTCTTGGTTTTAAATTACTCCTTTAACCTGACTACAAACAGCAAAGCTGACAATAATCATTCTTACAAACAAATTTTTCAGATTTGGTCAATAAAGTCAATTAGCATCATTTCAACATTGTAGTTCACTGTCTTTACATTATATGCTATAATCATTTCCTCTCAGTTTTTTAACCTTTCACAGGCTGTTACATCTGTGAAAAGGTTTCATCCACTGGATGATTCACAAATGAATTGTCTGCCTCTTTCTCAACCGTTAGATATAATTTTGAAGTCATAGGTCTGTTGAGACTAATTGCAAAATTCTTTTTGTTTCAGGGTCCTGGTTCTTCTTTCTTGAATGGAACAAATGGCTGTTACATGGTAGTTTTTCAGTATGGCTCCATTGTATTGTTTAATGTCCTCGAACATGAGGTTGATGGCTATTTGAAAATTGTTAGGAAGCATGCATCTGGTTTGCTTCCTGAAATGAGAAAGGATGGTGAGTTCTTGTGTCTAATTTGAAATTGAAAAGTTTTCCAGTTTTTCACCTATGAAATCCTTTAAGCTAAGCAGCATCTAAAGTTCATTTTCTAACGTTTGAAATGAACTGTGGACAACACTATAAAATCTCACTACCACCCTGTAAGGATAACCCGTACTTAGCCATTCCATCCCGCAGCTTGATTAGCTTCTCCAGACACATGAGACCAATAGAAGTGACCTACTTTTGTTTGGAAGATTGAATATCTTTGACCATTGGGCTGCATGGGTGTGTTCACACTGCCAGCAGTGATAAGCTAGATAACAACCTGCGAATCCATCTCAGGCATGATCTTCCTGAGTTTTCTACTCCAAATGAGCTTCAACCCCGGCAAGATAGCCCAGATTTGCATCTAAAGCTCTTAATAATACTAATTTGTCAAGGTTATCGTATTAAAAACATTTCCAAATTTTAAAGGAAACAAATTTATAAATCTAGAAGGACTAAACTGATGATAAGGGCAATCTGGTGCTATAAATTTGCTGCCTATGGTCAGATCCACAGTAGATTTATAATTATTGCTGCCACGCCTAGCCTAACATGAAGTAAAAGAATATTTTTTTGTTCAAATAGTCAAAAGCAGATTACAATACCAAATGTTAGCCACACTGTCCATCGAGCTTCAATGGCTTGAGCTGAGCTTTGTAACTATCCATTTTCACATTGATGGGTGGCATTTGTGTACAGCTGCAGTCTGCACATTTACAGTGCGAACATAAATGCTGATATTGATGAAACTAAAATTTTGGGGTATTGTGCTGCTATTTGGTGCATATGATTGGTTTAACACTTGCATATTATGTAGATTTCTTTGGCTTAGCAGTTTATTTGGGTAATGGGATAAGTTTATATGATTGACTTTTATCTCATTAGAAGTATATGTCCTTTTTAAGGTTGCTTTTCTGACAGATATGCTGTTGGAATGGAAGCTTTCTCCATTGATGTTTTCACTTTTAGTTTTTGAAATAGATGTAGTTTATAATTTTTTTTTTTTTTATCTTCTTATGGAGGATTCTTGCCCTCCAATTGGCAAACTTTTTTGTATTAACGAACTTCTTTGTTATTTGTAAAAATGGAGTTGGAAAGGTTTGATAGTTTTGGCAAATGATTAATGAGTTAAATATGTTTTTGGTCCTTAAAAAATTGGTACCTTCTAAGTTTAGTCCTTACTTGATTTTAATAGTATTTTTTAGTCCCTACAAAATTTTTCTACACGTAGTATTAGTCCCTGACAAAACCAAATTTGTTTAATTATCCTTGAACTCTTACATTTTTTAACGTTTTTTTGCATACATGTTTAGAACATTATAAAAAGTTTATCTGCAAAAAATAAGTTTAAAATTTTATTTTTGGGTCCAAATTTTGTTACTTTTATCTTGAACTTTTGGCTTCTAAAAAATTCATTTTTAATTCATCTCACATTAAAAAAATCGAAATTTTAGTAAAATAAACCTTTTATAATGCTCTGAAAATGTCTGCAAAAAACTTTAAAAAATTGAAGAGTTTAAAGATAATTAAAGAAATTTAGTTTTAGCAGGACTAAAACTGCATGCAGAATTTTTGTTTAGGGACTTGAAAACCTAAAAAATATATTATAAAGAGAAGGGGTCAAATTACACTAGAATAACATTTGAATGGTGTTACACTGTTCAATAAGTTTTTACCAAGAGACCCTGTATTACAAAACTCAATGCTGATTGAAGTTTTATATTTTTAGATCATCACCGTAAATTTTCATAATCAATGCATGAAGGATGAGGGAAATGGAAACCCACCTCTAATTGATGATGCAAATCTTCAAGCTTTCTATTGCTTCTAGCTTTTCTCCAATTGTTCTCTTCCTTGAAGCCCTAATTTCTTCAATCTTCCTCTTGAACCCTAATCTCTTTTATCTTTCTCTCTTATGCTTCTGGTGATCTAAGACCTCTCTTTCCTCGTATCTTTTCTCTACATAAATATGGAACTATTTAATATGTCAAAATTTTAATATTGTTTAAGTAAAGCAAGACATTAATCTCGACGCACCTCAACAACTTATCAAACAATTTCAGATTTACTTAAAAATTTACGTAGATGATCTATACGACATAAAATTTACATCCAACTGTCCGTTTTAAAATACATGAATCCTGTAAAAAGTTATTGAGTGGTGTAACACTACTTAACACCAATGTAATTTAATCCCTCCTCATGTTATAAATAATATTTAGTTTAATGTCTCATTATTTTTGTGTTGTCCATGATTTACCAAACAAGATACAAACACCAGACAAAGAGTTAGGCTGTGACTCAAATGTTTGTCCTGTGCTGTCCTACTTTTCTTGTACCGTAGTGTATCAAACACACCCTAAGATAACTCATTATGACATAGCACTGTTGTTGAAGTATTCTGCCAAACTCAGTAATGCACTGGAACAAGTATCATGTTATTCTTTGCTTAATTGCTATTTTGCTATCTCCTATAATTCCTGTAGAAATGTTTCACATTTGTGATTCCTGTTTTTGAGCTATAAGTTAAGTCTCCTCTTTGTGTAAGAGTTAATTTCAACTTTCAGTCGCATTTCAATGTCTTTTATTTTGTGAGAGTTAGTAATACACTGAAGAAACAAGTTACATTTTTATTTTGTATGGAAATCTTTCTTTTCTTTTAAGCATATGCCACAAAAGATATTTTTGCAGATCTTACACTGTTTTGCGATCGATTTCTGATTGTTTTGGAATCTAGCAAGACCAAGTAGGGCTTTCTTTTCAACTTTTTGGAGTGTCCTAAACTCTGATCTTTCTTGGAACCTCGACCTTTTTAAAAGGATATGATTGCTTGTCTTTTAGAGTTGTTCCCAGTACATCCTTATCGTTGGAAATTCTGCCTTCCTTACGGTCCATCCCTAGCCGTCTAATTGCGGCATTTGGGTTACATTCATGAAAGCCTCCACGGCCTTCATTGTGTTGGGTGTGAAGGGGTGGACTTTGTCTCACATTGCGTAGAGATATTACTTTTGTAGTGTGTATAAAGCTTGAGCATCCCTCACCTTACAATCCGTTTTTGTAAGGTTGAGGTAGGTCCTGCCCAAATTCCAAGATAGTATCAGAGCCTATCCTAGGTCTGTTGTTGGGCTTCCCGCATCATCACGCTTCATGCCAATCAGGGCCCGGGCATGAGGGTGTGTGTGTTGGAAATTCCTCCTTCACTGTGGTCCGCCCCTAGCCATCTAATTGCGGAATTTGGGTTTTCTTCATTGCAGCCTCCAACACCTTCGTTGTGTTGGGTGTGAAAGGGTGGATTTAGTCCCACATTGCCTAGAGATATGACCTATGTAGTGTATATAAAGCTTGAGCAGTCATCTCCTTACAAGCCGGTTATGTAAAGGTTGAGTTAGACATAACCCAAATTCCACAAGACTTACTTTGTCCCCTCATTCATTCCTCCACTTCATTCTTTGAATAGGAATAATTATCTTCTTAATAATCTCGTTTGTAGTGTTTTAAGCTGCATAAGGCTTGTTTTTGTAATATGTGTGTAATGTATTGTGCTTGAAAGGATTCTGTTCCTCATCTATTTTTACGGGATTATAGATCCTCTTGGGTGTGTCTTAGGTCCTTGAACGTATCATTGATATTCGTTTTTGTAGTTTTGGTAGAAACAAAGACTGAATTTTTGCATTGAAGTGTGATCTAATGCTACAATGTAGTGTATACGGTTGGAGCTGAACTCTTGCTTGTGTACCGAGGTTTCCTTGCACATCACTAGATTTTGGATAAATTTGGGTGTTTAGCATGTACTAGTTTCCTAGAACAAGCCCTCTTTAGTGGTTTCATTATCAAATGTTTTAAGGGATTTGGAATCTTAGATTGTCCTATTTATTCCTTTTTTCTTTTCCGGTTTTCTTGGACTGTGGTATTGAATAATTTTGAACTTTTATAAATGCATCAACATATATACCCTTATCCTTCTCTGTAAACTTGTAGGCTTAGAGTAAAAAAATTTCCTTGTGGTGTAGCGCTGTTGCAATCCAAGTGATGGAGGGCACGAGCAATATTGTTTTTTGGGAATTTTATGTTTATATGTGCGACGAAAACAATAAAAAAAATTCACTTTTCCATTCAAAACTAGGATGGCAATTTTTGGGAAGTGATGGGTTTTGAACTTATAGTTTTCGTAGATATGCCATTGCCATCTAATTTTGATAACTTCATTTATTGATTGTTGGTAAGGTTTCCACTATCTCAGAATGTTTTATATGTTAACACGGTTTTACGCAATTTGATTTTTCTCTGTTTTTTGTGGGTTTAGAGTATGAAGTAAGAGAAAAACCAGCTTTGAGCACATGGATGCAAGGAGGACTGGATTACATAATGTTACAATACTTGGATGTTGATGGAATTCGAACTGTTGGTAGTGTATTAGGACAAAGTATTGCTCTTGATTACTATGGCCGGCAGGTATGTTCTGGATATGAGTTAGGATTCTCTGATATTTGGATATACTGGTGATGTTCCTCAAAGGGTTTAATAGTCTCATTCCACTTGTATTCTAGGTTGATGGAATGGTTGCGGAATTTACAGACATAAATCGTGAGATGGAAGCGACTGGAAAATTTAAGATGCAAAGAAAAAAACTTTTCCAGTTGGTGGGCAAGGCAAATTCAAATCTTGCTGATGTGATTCTAAAGCTTGGACTATTTGAGAGGTAAGAGTTCTGTTCGTGGTAACACGTAGTCTGTTGAACATGGAAAGAGAAATTGTAATTGTTACTAGTTTCAGATCATTTTGACTGACTTGTGTAGTTTGAATTTTTCCAAATGTATCTTTGCAAGAATAAATAGTTAATTAAGGGTAATATACACATTTTCTCCTTTATTTTCATCTTTTCTTACCTATTTGTTTCACAATTCACATAACCCCCAACACCTGTGTTTGGATAGTAGTTAAAATGTAGTTTGTGTTTAGCTTTAATATGTATAGTCGCATATGCAGTGAACATGAGCTCCAGGACTTGTGAAATTGTTAATTATCTAATTTTGCACTGTTTTAATGTGGTGTAAAGTCATGTGTCCCAGAAGTACATTAGAACACTCCAAAGGAACAATTTAGTCAAAACTTTTCAACTTCAACTCCTAGTCTTGAAATTACAATTTACAATGGCCGTGCATTCTTTCTGTTGTTGCTATAGTTGAGATTTTCATTAATGTCTTCCAATGATTTGCTCTTGCCTGATGCCAGCAAAATCTCATTGAAATCCTAACTTGCGTGAATGAGTCAGTGAGTTGCACTGTTTGGTAGAAGAGGGTAGAGTACAATAGTAATGTAATTAATGTTGGTAAACATAATGACAAAAGGAAAATAATGTGTGTGTGTTTGTCTTCACTTTCTTTCAGTTGGATCATACTGGTTATATACAATCAGACTTGACAATAGTCAGATACCAAATATTATGTCTCTTTCAACTTAGAAAGTTTTAAATGGTGTTTACAGATCAGATATCGCTTGGAAAGATGCCAAATATGGTCAGATATGGG
>Ga0209282_1002320_pt1 | contig 10917 bp, 5 predicted proteins | sample Mtrugardesep15_FD_187529 | JGI IMG/M metagenome (GOLD analysis project Ga0209282, IMG submission 187529) | Root nodule microbial communities of legume samples collected from California, USA - M. trunc garden sep15 (SPAdes) (version 2) | ecosystem: Host-associated > Plants > Roots > Nodule...
TTGGCATGTCATGAATCAAAAAAATAAATAAAACATTGGCATGTCACTTTCCATATTCTTGTACTATATCTATCTTTCTTGTTAATAAAATCTGGTTCTTGTTTTATACACTACGACAAGGAAAGTATATTGGCATAGATGCCATTGGATCGTCTCTTATTATATTTAAAGAAAAATAAAAACAAAAATATATAAGATTCTTGACGACTGTCCATGGACATATTAGTGTATATGAATAAGATATACATGTGAAACTGGTTTCAACCATTATGGCTTTTCAATCATTCTTGTGGCAATATATGTATTTTGATGTTTAAATAACATAATATATATATATATATATATATATATATATATATATATATATATATAATTCTTTAAATTTTATTATTAGAGATAACTCTAAGCTAAATTTGGAGAAACGCCAATGTGAATTTAAGGTGAAAAGTTTAGCCTTTATATTAGAAAATAGAATATGTCAGAAATTGATTGTCCAGGAAAGGTTGAGGAATTATGTTATACTCCCTCTGTCTCATATTATAAAAAAAAAATAAAAATTATATTTATTAAGAAAACTAAAGCATAATAGTTTATAACATAGTTTTTTGTGTTATATTTGAAATAAGTTTCATAGGAAGATTTAAAAATAATTTTCATTAGTTGTTGATTATTGAGAAAATGAAAAAGAGAGCAAATTGAATGCACTTTGCATTTAATTTTCTTTTAGAAAACATAATTTTTTGAAATAATGATAAAAATATGTCTTTTTTGCTTATAATTTGAGACAAAGAAAATGAGTATTTTTTTCTTATAATTTAAGACGGAAGAGTACTATGGGTCAATTGGACATACATTAATTTTCAATTGTTTTCCTGAGTACGTAGTACTATGTTATTTCCTCAAAATCTTTTGGGTCACTTTCGTTATGTCAGTTGCTTAGATAAAAATACAATGTTTCCCTTATCCCAACCTTAACATCAAGAGAGTGCTGAATTGGTGACCTAATTTCCAATGGTCTGCCTCTACGACCAAACCAAGGTCTCCTTTTCACTAACGACATTTAACCTCACATGTCAGATGTTAAAAATTATAAATATAAAATATTTAGGCTAAATTTTATTTTTGGTTCTTTAACTATTTAGGTAGTATCGCTTTGGTCCCTTAATTAAAATTTGATTTATTTTGGTCCCTTAACTTCTTTTTGTTACACATTTTGGTTCTTTCCGTTTTAATTAAAAAACATTAGGTTTTCTTCATCTTCTTCTCCTCTTTCTCATCTTCATATCATCTCCATCAACCTTCAACAACAAGAATCCCAGAAGAAAATGAAGAAAACGTCACATTTTTCATTAAAACTAACGGAAAGGACCAAAATGTGTAACACAGAAAAGTTAAAGGATCAAAATAAATCGAATTTTAATTAAGAGACGAAAAATGTAATTTAGCCAAATATTTATTATGAAATAAGTGACCCATTATTATAATTTTACTTGATCATGTTAGTTTCAAAGATATTTTTATTTTTATAGTAGTATCTATGATTTGATGATGTTAAGATAGTTTTTATTTTTATTTTTAAAATCCATTTTGGTTGGTCTTGTGGTATTGACATGAGAGCTTGAAGTGTATTGTTTCTCAACGTCTCTCATGTTTGATTCTCTCGATGCTTATTTAGTCCTAATTATTCCTTTTAGTTTTTTTTGTTTGTTTGTTCCCAATAGGTCTTTTAAATCATAAAATATATATATCATTATTCTATTTTCATTAAACTGGGTATGTGGATGCTTGATGTTAACTTTGTAGTTCCAAATTCACTACTCTCAATATGGTTCATAGATGTGTTATTCAATCTTAATTTGAAACAAAAGTGATTAGTTACTTAATTTATAACAAAAGGGATTAATTACTTGATTTATAATGTTGTTGATGAAATATTAATGTGTAAAGCTAGGCTTGAATTCAAGAACAAGTAGAAGAAAATATGTGTAAGTAATCATGTTTGATGTCATACATATTTTTGGACTTATCACCTCAATATTAAATTATTCATAAACATTTTTTTAACTAATTCGGTTGAAACAATGAGTGACGGCCTATTCTATGACTTAAATAACCAATTTATAATAAAAAAAAACTAAAGGACTAATTCAAAACAAAAAAAATCTAAATGACTAACTTGTTATAAACATCTAAATTAAAAGACCGCCGAGATATTTTGCCTTAAAGTTATTATAATTAGTTGGTTAGTTAGGAGCAGTTATATATGGGTCAGTTACTTTATTAGTTAGTGCATTCTTACTCTATAAATAGGATTATTGTGTACATATCGAAATTTATTATCTTTTGAGTTGTGTTATTTGAACAATCATTTATATGACAACTTTTGAGACAACAAACATTTTGCAATGAAAATGAGATATTGACGCAAAAATAATAGAGAAAAAGTAAAAACTTAATGTAAGTATGAGAGAAAAAACTGTCACAAAAGTTATCAAAATGATTGTACAAATATCGTTTGTTATCTTTTACCGATGTTTTTAAACGAGCATTTACCTCATGAACTTAACTATGTTCTCCTTTTCTCACATGTGTATGATCTATGGCACTATGATCCCATCGTTTGTTACATATGATTCAATGCATGCATAACTTTTTATATTTTAAATAAATGTTGATTTAGTTCTAAAAATTTGACTAGGATACACGGTAGAGTTGATGATATTCTCGCGTCTCAAAGCAATTCGAACGTGAATTCTAAGAAGTTAGGGGGTGTTTGCTTAAAATTATCTCTCCATTGATTATTCAGAGGACAGGTTTAAATATTCTTACAAAAAAGTTAAAATGTTCTTGATGCGAATATTTTTGCTTCGAACAATAATGCAAACAGAACGTGAATTATTAACCAAGCGCAGCAATTATGTCAAAAATCAAAATTAAGCGCAACAATATGAGAGTGAGAGAAATAAAAATAGAATATACAATAGGAATATCTTACTAATTACAATAACAAATTTTTTCCTATGACAAACTTCAATGTTAGTTGTGTTTTAAAATACAAATTTCAAATTGTTTGGTGAGTAATGATAGAGACTGAACCTCGTTCGTAATTTCAAAGTCACAAAAAACATAAACTTGTCTCATATGTCACATATTGAAATGGAAAGCATGTCTAATTATTTGCTTTTGATTTCACTTATTTATAAATTTTCCCTTCACCTTAAAATGTGTCACCTAAAAACATCCTGGGTCAAATCACAATGATAATTATACTTCTTCGAAGTAATGATCAACAACTAAGAAAGCAATTGATAATTCAACTTAATAGATAGTAAAATCAAATCAAAACCTTAAAAAGTCTTTGCTTGCACTATTACAAAATACACGAATGTTCTCTAGTTGGTGTGTAATTTTATTGTTTTCAAATTACAAATAGTTTTTGTGAATGATGATGCAGACTCTACAGCTTTCCACTTGTGATTTTAAAGTAATAAAGAACATAGAACTGAAAACAACAAAGCGATGAAGAACAAAAGTTTGTCACTGATGCTACTGAAAAAATAAATGAAGTCTGTTCATATTTTACAAGGATGAAAGAGAGGACATGTTCAAGCTATTAAGACTCTCCTGTTAGTCGAATAATAACCTGATAATTACATATCTTGAAAATTGCTTGTAATGAAAAACAACTAATTAATTCTCAACAAGAAATATTAAACTAACATCTTAATCTTAATCTTTCGTATCCAAACCCTTAATATGTTGCATTGTCACAACATTAGCATCAAAGCTTTAACTCCTCGTGATTTAAAATCTTGCTTTAAATAGTTTAATTTGATACCTTTGAGACAATGAAAGCAGGACTATCTTACGGACAATATAAACTGAAATTTGCAAACAAACATTAGTAGTCCAAAATAAACAAATTTCAAAACCACTGTCTCTCATTATAGTACAATCCGACATGATTTACAGACAAAATCCCCCAAGTTATTTCTTATGTTGAATTCTTAAATTGGAAAGTAAACATCCAAGTTTCAACCACAAGAGCCCAAGAGCATTCCCGCGTGTGACTTAACTACATCACTCTAAATAATCCAATGAAATCTACACATTTTAGCATACAATGATAACATAACATTTAAGGAGAAAATTTGTCATGTATTCCCAAGGACACGAAGGTGGTATGGTGGTCCACGACAAAAAATTGGCTCTGCAGATGAAGTTGCCCTAGCACGAGCCCGAAGGATGTCATTTGCATCATCGATCACTGCAGCGGCGAGTAGTGTATACTCTCCTGGGACAAGGAAATGCAGGCAAAAAGAATGTTTGATTTGTTGAAGTGGGGGAATTTCAATGGTAATTTCACTCAGGACGCCTGAAAAAGAATTGATTTTGGCAAGACAATACAATGTTAGAAAGCCATATGAATGCCTTAAAATAACAGAAAGCAAACAAAAATTGAATATTACCGGTCCACAGAACAGTTGATTTGGTACCATCTACACAGTTTTCCCCAGCTACATCTCTGCATGTAATGTTAAGATTGATTTTGATCATATCCTTTGTGTTATTACGGACCACAACTACCATTGGTGTCATTTCATGTGCAAGCACGGAACTTTTGGATGCAGGGGATTCAGGTAAATCAGATTCTTTAACAGGATCAAGGTTATCTGAATCAGATCCATCTCTAACAAGCTTGAAGCCAAATGTCAGCGGATCTGGCAGCAACACATCCATGACTGATGTCTGTAGAGCAGCCTGGATAGCATCCTTTATATTTAACTCTCCAGAGCTATTGCGTCCTGAGTGCCATTGAACCTTAATCCTAGATACAAGGTTCTTGATGCAAGCATTAAGTTCGGCTTTGCTGCTCTTTTCAGAGAATGATGAATTTCTTCCTCCACCAATCCCATCTGTCTGAGTGTCCTTCGATAAAAAGGAATCATCAAGAACGGGTAATTTAAAATGCTCAAGAGGCACAAGAACCCTTGCTGAGCAATCTCTATCAATTCTTGTTTTAGGATAGCCGTATTCTGTAGCATCCTGATCAGCTAAATGATTGTCCTCGTTACTGTTGTTCTCCAGTTTGACAGAGACATTGATTTCAAATACAACATCAGTTGGATTAGACAGCTCAAGTTCAAGAAAACGCAGTCCCCAGCTTCCTCTGAAAGGATCTATTTTCACTAATCTGTCCATTTTTGACTCAGATTTAACATGTCCTCCAATGGAACTATTATTCACATCATCCAACTTAGGAAGATTTTCACTAACATGAGCAGGAAATTCCATTGAAAGCAGCTGAGCCTTCACAAAAGACAAACCCTGCAAAACACAAATCTGAAGGGGAACAACGAGGCGTCTACCGGGGGATACAGCATTTGGATCTTCAGAGGTTTTCAGTGGACCTGAAATAAACATGGAAAGAGCCTTAGCACCAGATATCAAAGGACAAGCACCAGTTAGTAACGGTCCTCAGCACAGCAGCACATGAAACCACCAAATGACATAAATCAATAAATGCATGATATTGCAAATATAGAGAATGCCAGTGTGCCATAAGATGGGAGCTGCATAAGTAACCTTGTCAAATAGACATGTTTCAACTATTTATGATGGGACAGGACTAAATGCAAGAGAACAATGACACTGATCTAACAAAAGGGGGAGAGGAAACATGGAAAAATTGCAATGGGGGCAAATAATGCTGCACAAGGTAAATGAATAAAGTATTCAAATCCGCAAAAGGTTTTGATCTGAATGTATTCCAATGTTAGGCCTGCAGACTGAACTTCTAAATTTATCATGAAAGCAAGAAAATACTGATGTCTTGAGGGCATTACCGGCGTAATGTATCAATAGTGATGGGCAACTTGCATCTTTGGAGTGCCTCGTATTATCAGCATCTGCCACACCAACCTGCCAGGCTCGCAAAGTCACAGGGAATGTAACTTCTGCTCCAGGTTTTAGAGGGAGGTGAGATTTTAATGTTTCAGAAGAATATGTAATTACAGAATCTTGATTTTTCCCTGACAGTGAAATATGCGCCTGCTCAATTGGAACTGTGCCTGCATTAGCCAGACTTATCCACACATCACGAATTTCGCCTTCGTACAAAATGATGGCCCCGTCACCTCCAACAACATGTGATATCAGCAATGGAAGTGGTGGTACTACAGAAATACTTGGAACAGATACATTCTTCAACTTTGGAGATCCACAGCATCGGAAAGGGTCAGAAAGGACAAGCCCTTGTGCCGCCCCAAGAAGCAGATTGTCAACCTCTTTAAACAGGTGTTCAGTAATAACACCAAAACAATGAACGATGCACCCAGGAATTGTAACTGGCCCCACTGATGTTGGAATGCCAGATAAGGTAATCACTTTTGAAGAATTTGGTAGAAGGCTTATGCTCACAGGAAAAGCATCAAAATTTCCTGAATGCACAGACAGATATATGCTATCGACTCTTAAATCAAAGCCACATGGGTTTGCCAATTCCACTAAAACCTGGATCGGCTCTCCAATAATCCAAACAAGCTCTTGCTTCTTGATATTATTTGGATCTCCTTTACTGAATGGCGTGTAAATGAAAGGGCCTGAAGGAGCAGAACCCACCCACCAGTCTTCTCTAGCAGGATTTCGTTTAACAATGTCCATTTGTGTTGGGTGGACAGGAAAGGAATGCACCCTGAAAATTATTAAATTGTTTCTTGTATTAGCTCTCCAAAATTAATGTAATTGACTAAATTAGCATTTGAAAAACTTGAATCGAAACGGAAGATGAAGGAATATGACTTGTTCATGATGAATTGCGGGAAAAAAATTCTTTAACCCAGTAAATACCTTATAAAAGGTAAGGCGGGATCGGCACAACGAGTCCCTGGTGGTAACCTCTCAGACGAATTTGAAAGTGCATTAGCAAGACCATTTTGCCCAGCAGGAGTTATTAGAGGATAGTACGACCTAAGTAGTCGTGCCGCTGCACTCCATGCAGTAAGAGGATCTCCAGCACGAACTGCAGAGAGCAGAATTTCTCTTAATACAACCATCTGGATGGTACTCCATTGAGACTCAAACAATGAGACAACTGATTGGTGATATATTTTCCCACCATCAGGTTTATCTGATCCAATTCCCTTCTGTGAAGAAGCAAACAGTATACATTACATTTTTATAACTGGAAAGGTTTTAGCAAAGCAAAATAAGGGATGTTTCCAAAAGCAAATAAGAGATAAGCAGCAACAGTTTACTATCATAGCAAGTAATAATTTCTAATTTAAAAAAAAAATGACAAATCAATCAAAATTTTCTCTCCAACACATAAAATAATTATATTTTTAAAGTAACAAAAGCAAGGCCATCGGTGTTTCAAGTATCCAAAGAAATAATGAGTTTTGATGGGTGATGCATGTATACTCACATTATGAATAGAATGATCGGAAACTGATGATCTACTTTGAACATGATAAGCTTTTGTGGTCATTGCCAAAACTTGCATAGCACTAATTGCAGCCAGCCTATTATCTTGCTGCAAATATAACTGAGCAACCTGCCTTGAAAAGAAAGCGGCTTTCCTCTGGTATCCAAGACTACCATACAAACGAGCTATTTCAATGTATAATATGAGTCTATCACTTGCATCGATTAAAGATTTAGCACCATCTGCAGCTGTGGTTAACAACTCCACCACCTCCTTGGCAAGCTCTCGCCTGTTGATTGAGAGAATTCCGCCAAAATTGGTTTTGAAATAATAAAAAGAGAAACATATTGCTTGATACACCTAAATTCCTCTTAATAACAAACTAGTATAGATATTCTAAATCTCATATGTAAAATAGCAACTGTTTTGGGTAAACAGGAGCATGAAATTTAAAAATTTGATGAAGCATCATTCAATTGAAATGCTGGTCTAACTACAAGAAGTTAAACAATAAAATGCAAAATTCATAATGGCTCGCCACGGTGCATGTATTCAAGATGATAGAGACTTGGGTACTATGGGGCCCAGGTCTCACAATTAGTAGTGTTGGATGCTCAGTAGAGAATATAAGTGACTGGGTTCTTCCCCTTTGATAGGTAGCTTTTTAGGGAGGGTACTGAAGTGCTTAGATACTTCTCAGAATACTCAGGCTAATTGAGGGTGCGTTTGTTTCAGATTTTTTTCAAAAAAAATCTTTTTTTTTTCTTAAAAAAATCACTTTGTCATTTCTAAGTGTTTGTTTAGGATTTTTGGAAAAATCATCTTATCAAAAAAATCTATTTTGACCCTAAAATGAAAATCTATTTTTTTTTTAAATGGATTTTTATGGGTAGTAGGCAAACAAAAATAACTTCAGATTTTTTTTTAAATCTCTAAAAAAAAATCTCTAGATTCTTTTAACACAAAATCTATTTTTTTTTAAAGCTGAAACAAACGCACCCTGAATTACGTATTCATAATGGGCATCAACATAGCACATTTATAACATTGTATTTATCACATTGTAAAGCGCAGCAAAGAACGTACCTGCAAAGGAACCTTGCTAATTTCAAAGTAGCTTCAAGTTCAAAAGTTATGGGGGAAACTCTGCACAGAAGAAATAAAAACACTAAGAATTAAAAAAAGAGAAATTGGAATAATCAGCATGACGCGTAAATATAGATCGAGTGATATAACTAGGGAAAGCACAATTAAGCAATAGGCATCAGAGAAATCGGTTAATGAAGGCTCAAACCTCAAAGGATAACTTCTTACCGCTGAGTATTATCTTGTGACTTCTTGTAATTCAAGATGACACTATTATAACGATATCTAACTTCATCCTCCAAGACTGAATCTTTCTGGCCCATACGGTCAATCTGAAACCATAAAAATGAAAAGAAATAAATAAAACTAAATGTGAATGTAGACAAGAGTCGTGTTCATATTCCAGGACAATCATGATCGTCAGATGACTTATATCTATACTCCTATGCCATGTAGCATGCACTGCCTGCCACTACTCTCAATTTATAGAAATATACTACAATATTTATACTGCAGATACCATGCAATGCCAGAAAACTGTATAAATTGAATCAATAACCAAATTATATATGACAATGACATGCAGCATTTCCAAAGTCAACTAATTTCGGCCTAAACCTCATGCCCTTCAACTCTTGAGTAAAAATGAAGACAAGATTCATTTGCAGGGCTGTATCTGAGGCAGGGCGAAGAGAGCGAACGTCCTAGGCCCTAAAAAATAAGTACGAAATTTGAGCCCCAATTTTTTTTTTAGGGGTCTATTAGGCCCTAAAAAAAATTGCTTAGATCTTTGTATCAAGTTTGATGTTTATATATATTTATTAGTTAGGACCCAAATTGCATGTTCACCCTAGGCCACCAAAATCTCAGAAACGGCCCTGTTCATTTGATAGCTGTATGAACATATCATCTTTTCCCTTCTAAGAACCAAAATCTAGCTTAATTGGAGCACAAATTAGAGGATAAAGATTTAGACATTGGAGCCTTAATTGGTCGGTACTCAGCGTACTCTAGTCTACTAGTTCATGCTTTCTAAATAAATTATATACAAAGTAAGTAAGTGTTCATACGTTCTCTGCAAATAAAAAAACAATTAAGCACTTGAAAAGCAGTTAACAGTAAACACGTAAAAAAACCGCTACGACTGCATGTCATAATCCCTTCCATTTTCAAAATGCAAAACTAATCACCACACAAAAGCAGTGTTTAGTGTTATATTTGGGTAAGGATTTTACAGTCGGGGTTTAGAATGAACATGATTTTGTAAAACTGATTTAGTCAAATTTGAGTTCGACCAAAGTTTGCAAGCAAGACCAATCTTTGATTGAGAGTAAACACAGATCTGGATATTTACTAAAACCACATTTGACAATAGAGAAAAAAAACTCTACCATGAATCCAAACCAAACACACACTTTGGATGCAATCAAAGATAGGGTTCACAAAACCCATAATGAAGAGAAGTTTTTATGTACCCTCACATTAATTCACTGGTTCCAATGAAAAAAGCAGCACATGTGGATTGCCTAACCATACAGTCCACAATCTTTAATTAATTAATTTTTTTTTGAAAAAAACACTTCAATTTTAAATCAAACTGAGAATGAAAGCGCAAAAAGAAGAGGAAAAAAATAATACCAGCAAGGCACAGACACTGCCCTCCAATGCACCAGCATACCAGAAGTAATCCCCAGTCAACCTGCCAAGTTCTAATGCAGTAGAATAATGAGCATTAGCATCAACAGGAGAACCTGCCAGCAAGCAGTAATCACCAATCGTCTTCTGAGCACGCCCAAGTCTCCGTTTTTTGGCCTTGATAACCTGCATTCCACACAAACACACAAAAGATCAATCAAATTGAACTTCACAACAAGACCTGTTTGAATTGGCTTATTTGAGCTGAATATATCAACATAAGAATTTGAGACTGTTTGGAACAACTTACAGAAACACCTTATGGCATGTCCATAAGTTGTTTTAAGCTTATTTTTAGAAGCTCTCCAAAATGGCTTATGAAAACAACTTATATTAAAACAGTTGGAAATTATTTTATCTTCTGGTATAGAAATAGCTTATACATAAGTACGTATATGATAAGCTATTATACTATAAGCTCTTAATTAAGCTGTTTATCCATACAGAGCCAACACGAAACCAAAAATCAAAATCCACATTATAATTCATAACACCAACAAGATATAAAAATTAAAAAAACAACAATAATAATCATGATTCATGACACCTAAAACATGAACACCTCCTCTGAGCTGAGACTAGCTTGAGAATCCAAAGGCGTCTTGAGAATAGTTCCAGAAGATTCCGCTTGAAGCACCCACTTCTCAAACTCCATTAGCAATGAAGCAGCTACTTCTTGCATCATAGTATTCAAATGAAACTCTAACGTT
>Ga0209282_1002321_pt1 | contig 10915 bp, 11 predicted proteins | sample Mtrugardesep15_FD_187529 | JGI IMG/M metagenome (GOLD analysis project Ga0209282, IMG submission 187529) | Root nodule microbial communities of legume samples collected from California, USA - M. trunc garden sep15 (SPAdes) (version 2) | ecosystem: Host-associated > Plants > Roots > Nodule...
AGATCTCGTAGTCACCTTCCAGCATCGCGCTCAGGGCGAAGGTCGTGTTGCAGACCTCGGTCCACAGGCCGGCCACGACGATCTTCTTGCGGCCGTTGGCGGCCAGCGCGTCGCGCACCTTCTGGTCATCCCACGAGTTCATCGAGGTGCGTTCCAGCGTCTGCTGGCCCGGGAAGACATCGAGGATTTCGGGGTAGGTGTAACCGGAGAACGACTCGGACTCCACCGTGGTGATCGTCGTCGGCACATCGAAAATCTTGGCCGCCTTGGCCAGGCCCACCACGTTGTTCTTCATGGTCTGGCGGTCCATCGACTGCACACCGAAGGCCATCTGCGGCTGGTGGTCGATGATGATCAGCTGGCTGTTGCGCGGGGTCAGGACTTGCAGCTTGGCGTTGGTGGCGTTCGACATGGTGGTTTCTCCGGTAGCTAAAGGTTGATTCGTTCAGTTTTATTGCTTTTCGCTGTTCGCCGTTGTTTTGTTGTGGCGTTGCGATGGGATGAACTATACGGGGCGATAAGTGACGTAAATCCGCTGAAGTCTCACGTAGTTATTCAAATTTTTTGAAATTGGATCTCTCTACGCCGCCGCGCGACCCCCGGGGCATGTCTACCCCACTTCCCGGGGCTCAATGTCAGGCCCTGCCGGACGTTATCGATCCCATGTCTTTCCCTCATCCGATAAAAACAGGAGAAACCATGGGTCGTCGTTACCTCGCCGGGCTGCTGCTGGCCGTTACCGCCCTCGCGGGTTGCGCAGTGGTACAGAAGCCGATTCCGGCCACCAGCGCGCTGTTCGAGAACAAGGAGAAGACCGTCGCGGTCGCCCTCGAGAAGCTGCCCGAGCCGAACCAGGTCATGTTGGGCGCGCAGGGCATCCTGGACTACGCCATCAACCGGGCCAACGCCAAGGCCATCGTCGACCGCCTGCAGAAGCAGGATTTCTCGAAGGTGAGCGGCCTGCCCAAGGAATTCGCCCAGGGCCTGGAATCGCGCCAGATCAAGGTCGTGATGATCGAGGAGCCGATCGATACGGAGTCCCTCTCCAAGTTCACGGAGGGCTCGGGCGATGGCGTGGCGCTGCGTGACTATCGCCCGCTGGCCCGGAAGTACAAGGCGGACAAGCTGCTGCTGGTGAGCGCCACCTCGCTGGGCACGGTCCGAAACTACTACGGCTTCCTGCCGCTGACCCCGCCGACGGCCCTGATCTCCCTGACCGGACAGCTGGTGGACCTGTCGACCAACAAGCTCGAATGGTATGAAAGGGTGGAAAACCACAATCCCGCCAAGGGCGACTGGGACCAGGCCCCGGAATATGAAAACCTGATGGGCGCCGTGGACGAAGGCACCCGCGCGGCCACCTCGCAGCTGCGTGGCGCGTTCTTCATGGAACGGGCCGCACCGGCGGTGCCGAAGGTGGCAGGTACGGCGGCGGCGGGATCGGCGCAGTAAAAACCCCCGCTGGAAAGCAAAAACGGCCGCGAGAGATCGCGGCCGTTATTTCTTGGGGCGCTGGACTATCGCGCCCCGGTCGCCTCGCGCTCGAACTCGCGGATCACCGGGTTGCCGAGGATCGCATCCCTTCCCGCATCGATCAGGCGATCAATGTCCGCCTCGGGCAGGCGAAGCCTGGTCGGTACATCGCTCAGACTTGCAGCACGCGCCTTGTCGAGGGAATCGAACGAGATCCGCGTGACGAAGAATTCGACGGCGTCGCACCGCCAGTCCGGGCTGTTTGCGGCGATTTCCTGTCGCCGGGCATCCGGCATGGCGCCGCTGCGAACCCGAGGGCGGCATCCTGCAATCTGCCAGCTGGACACTCTATGAACAGTTGCGCTTCGACACGACTGGCATTCGCAGTTTCGATTGGGGAACCTATCCAATCATGCGGTTCTCGGCGGTACCCCACGCAGGTCAATGTGCATCTGATCGATCGTCCAGGCGCACCATTCCTGGGCGTGGCGGAAGCCGCGATGGGCCCGACCGCCGGTGCCATCGGCAACGCACTGGTCGATGCCACGGGCGTGAGGCTGCGCGATATGCCACTGGGCGGCGAGACGCTGCAGGCCAGGATCGCGCCCTAAGTACCGAGGGAGGCGTTGCATCCCGCGCAACGCTGATTTGCTCCCCGTTGTGATTCAAATTGCGCTTTCCGGCGCCTAAGCTCTCCCCATTGCAACCTGTCCCTCAACGCCATGGAATCCACAACTTCCCCCCTCACGCCCGGCGCCGCGCCTGCGCCAGTCCCGATGGCCGGCGCGCTGGTCGCGCTGTTTTCGCTGTGTGCCGGCGTGCTGGTTGCCAACCTCTATTACGCCCAGCCCATCATCGAGATGATTGCGCCGACGGTGAGGCTGTCGGCCCAAAGCGCCAGCGTCATCGTGTCGCTGACCCAGATTGGCTATGCCGTCGGTCTGTTCTTTCTGGTACCGCTGGCAGATCTTCACGAGAACCGGCGCCTGCTGCTGATCAGTGGCGTGGCCGCCGCCATCAGCCTTGTGGGCGCCGCCACCGCGTCGCAGCCAGGACTGTTCCTGCTGGTGTCGCTGTTGCTTGGCCTGAGCTCCGTGAGCGTGCAGATACTGATTCCGCTGGCGGCGCACCTTGCGCCCGAAGCGCTGCGTGGGCGCACCGTGGGCACGATCATGGGCGGCCTGCTCTCCGGAATCCTGCTGTCCCGGCCATTGTCGAGCCTGCTGGCACAGGCCTTCGGCTGGCGTGCGGTGTTCTTTATCGCCGCCGCGATGACGCTGGCGACGGTGGCCATCATCGCAGCGACGATTCCGCGCCGCATGCCCGAGCATCGCGGCACCTATGGCGGCCTGCTGGTCTCCCTGTGGCATCTGTTCACGCGCTATGCGGTGCTGCGCCAGCGCTCGCTGTACCAGGCGCTGCTGTTTGCCGCGTTCAGCCTGTTCTGGACTGCCGCACCCCTCGAGCTGGTCAGCCACTATGGCCTCTCGCAATCGCAGATTGGCGTCTTTGCACTGGTTGGCGCGCTGGGCGCTGTGGCGGCACCGATCGCCGGCCGGCTGGCAGATTCGGGCTATACGCGCATCGCCTCTTACCTGGCGATGATCGCTGCTGTCATCAGTTTCCTCCCCGGACTGGTCGGCGGCACAGGCGGCGTCTATTGGCTTGCATTGACCGGCATCGTGCTCGACTTTGCCGTGCAGATGAACATGGTGCTGGGTCAGCGTGCGATCTATGCGCTCGATGCCACCAGCCGTGGACGCCTGAACGCGCTGTACATGACCGCCATCTTCGCCGGGGGCGCGGTGGGATCGGCCGTCGCCAGCGTGCTCTACACGCATATCGGCTGGTCCGGCATCGTCGCGACGGGCAGTGGTCTTGCGCTGGTCTCGCTGCTGGCCATGGCCCTCGCTTCGCGCCGCTGAGCAGCTCGCTCCTTCTTCGAACCATTCATTGACCGGAGTCATCATCATGACATCCCATCTGTTCTCGCCCATCACAATCGGGCAGCTGCAACTGACTCACCGCGTCGCCATGGCGCCATTGACGCGCTCGCGCGCTGGCCAGCCCGGTAATGTGCCCAATGCCATGAATGTCGAGTACTACCGGCAGCGCGCCTCAGCGGCATTGATCATTACCGAGGCCACCCAGATCTCGCAGCAAGGCCAGGGCTATGCGTGGACCCCTGGGATCTACACCGCCGAGCAGGTCGAGGGCTGGCGTGCCGTGGCGGACGCCGTCCATGCCGAAGCTGGCCGGATCTTCCTGCAACTGTGGCACGTTGGCCGGGTTTCGCACCCGTCGTTTCAACCCGGCGGCGCGCTGCCGGTGGCGCCGAGCGCGCTCCCGGTGCCCGGCAAGACGTTCATCGTCGACGCCGACGGGAACGGCGTGTGGGGCGACATCCCGACGCCACAGGCACTGACCGTGGAGGGTATCGCGGCGATCGTGCAGGACTACCGCCGGGCCGCGCACAATGCCATGGAGGCGGGCATGGACGGCGTGGAAATCCATGCGGGAAATGGCTATCTGCTGGACCAGTTCATCAACTCTGACAGCAACCTTCGCACCGACGCCTATGGCGGCTGCATCGAGAACCGCGCGCGCCTGCTACTGGAGGTGGTGGACGCCGTGACGGCGGAGATCGGCGCGGAGCGCGTGGGCGTGCGGCTCACGCCGATGGGCCGCTTCATGGGTATGGGCGATGCCACGCCTGAGGCCACGTTCGCCTACATCGCACGCCGCCTCAACGACGAGTCGCTGGCCTATTTGCACCTGGTGGAGCCGGCGATGGTCGGTACGGTCAAGGACGAGGCGGCTGACCCGCGCTGGGATGCCATCATGCGCAGGATGCGTGCCGAATTCCACGGCGTGCTGATGCTGGCTGGCGGCTACGACGGCGCCTCCGCAGAACGTGCGATTACCGACGGGCGCGCGGACATCGTCGCGTTCGGACGGCCGTTCATTGCCAATCCCGATCTGCCCCGCCGTCTCCAGACCTCGGCGGCGCTGAATGCCGCCAATCCGGCGACGTTCTTTGGCGGCACGACTGTCGGTTACACCGACTATCCGGCACTTGGCTGAGTCATTCCTGGCGGCGTGTCGGCCCGGGCAATGTCGCCAGGAATGTCAGGAACGCGGCAATCCGCCGCGAGCCGCGCTGGTTCGGCAGATACAGCGCAGAGATGGCGGAGCTTGTCTGGTCAGGATTGACAGACCATGCGTCAAACAACGGCGTCAGCCGACGATTGTCGATATCGTCATCGACGAGCCAGTCCGGCAACAGGCCGATGCCCCCGCCCGCCAGCGCGATCTCGCGTAATACCTCGGCGTTGTTGCTGCGGAAATGGCCATTGACCGGAACTGTCGTCTCACTGCCGTCCTGGCGAAAGGTCCACACCTGATCCCGCGCGCCATAGCTGAATCGCAGACAGCGATGATGGAGCAACTCGCCGGGCTCAGCGGGCACACCCTGGCTCTCCAGATAGGCCGGGCTAGCCACCACGCGACGGCGGAAGCTGCCGATCTCCCGCGCGATGACACTATCGTAAGACGCCGGGCTGCCCAGCCGGACGGACAGGTCAATCCGCTCGCCGATCAGGTCGACGATGTCGTCGGTCAGCGTCACCTCGACCTCGAGTTTCGGAAACTTCGCCAGCCAATCGCCAAGATAGGGGGCGATGCATCGCCGCCCAAACGCCACAGGTAGCGATACGCGCAAGCGCCCAACCGGCTCCTCGCCCCGATCCGCAATCAACGCGTCGGCTTCCTCCACGGCATCCAGAATCTTCCGGGCCTGCTGGTAATAGGCTGCGCCGGCCTCCGTGACCGTGATGAGCCGCGTGGACCGATTCAGCAAGACCGCCCCAAGTGACGTCTCAAGGCCGTCGAGCGCGCGCGTGACCGACGATGTGGCCAGCTCCAGGCGTCGTGCTGCGGCGGAGAAGCCCTTCGCATCCACGGTTTCCACGAACATCTTCAGTGCAAGCAGCTTGTCCATCTTCCAGGGATGATCGATTGATAACGATTGGTCATTCGGGAAGCGTGATGCAGATCGCGATATGAACTATGCGACACGCTCGCGTTCCGGCAGATGATGCCACTCCTTGATCCGACTTGCTTTGTGAGCCAGGCGCGACACCGCGCGGAAGCTCGTCGAATCAGGGTAAGTCCCACCCGTCCCGCCCCTTGGCCTGTCGCGCCTTCCGCCCTATCATTTATCAACCGATCACTGATCGATCGATAATTTAAAGGAGGCGACGATGGCACTGACCAAACTTGCGCATTTTTCCATTCGCACCACCGACCTGGAACGGTCCTGCGCGTTCTACGAACGCGTGCTGGGCTTCCGGCGTGGCTACCGCCCCCCGTTCGATTTTCCCGGCGCCTGGCTCTATATGGGCGATGACGAGCGTGACTACGGATGCGTGCACATCATTGGCATCGATCCCGCCAATCCTTCGGGGCTGGCGGCCTACCTCGGCGACAAGTCCCTGCCCGCATCCGGCACCGGCACGCTCGACCACATCGCCTTCCTGGCCACTGGCGTCGCGCAGATGTGGAACACCCTCCGCGCCGAGGGCATCGCCTGGCGTGACCGCACCGTCCCGAGCCTTGGCCTCCATCAGGTCTTCATTGAGGATCCTTCGGGCGTCACGATCGAGCTCAACTACCCATCCACCGAGGTGGAGGGCCTGGCATTGCCGCATCCGGCGCAAGCTACAACGGGAGTCGAGGCATGAAATCCGCACTGCAAAGGCAACCCAGGGCGATCGTCGTCGGCGGATCGCTCGGCGGTCTGTTTGCGGCCAGCATGCTTCAGCGCGAAGGCTGGGAGGTCGAGGTCTTCGAGCGGACACCCGAAGCGTTGACCGGGCGTGGCGCCGGAATCGTCACGCACCCGGAACTGTTCGAGGCACTGGCCACCGCCGGCGTGGTCGTCGACGACAGCATTGGCGTTCACGTCGATACCCGGGTCACACTCGCCCGCGATGGCGCTGTGGTATCGGATCGCCAGATGCCCCAGACATTGACGGCCTGGGGCAAGATGTATGACGTGCTGGGCAAGGCGTTTTCCGGCGCCTATCGCACCGGCGCTACCGTGACCGCGGTCGATTCTCATGCCGACCATGCGGTCGTCACGCTGCAGGACGGCTCGACGCACCGGGCCGACATGGTCATTGCCGCCGACGGCTTCCGCTCGGGGGTACGCGAACAGCTACTGCCTTCGGTCGGTCTGGAGTACGCCGGATATGTTGCCTGGCGCGGGCTGGTCGATGAGGCCGATATTTCGCCCGGCACGCACGCGGCCATTTTCGACAAGTTTGCCTTCTGCCTGCCGGCTCACGAGCAAATCCTTGGCTATCCGGTGGCGGGCGACGGCAACAGCATCGCGCCAGGCCGCCGCCGCTACAACTTCGTGTGGTATCGCGCCACGCGCGAGGAAGACGAACTCCCTGACCTGCTGACCGACGTTGCGGGCAAGACCTGGGCCAATGGCATTCCGCCGAGCCTGATCCGCCCCGAGGTGCTCGACGACATGGAAAGCGCCGCATCCGATCTGCTGGCGCCGCAGTTCGCGGAAATCGTCACGAAGACCCCCCAACCGCTATTCCAGCCGATCTTCGACCTGACCGTGCCTCGCATGGCTTTCGGCCGAATCGCGCTGCTGGGCGACGCCGCGTTCGTGGCTCGCCCGCATTGCGGCATGGGTGTCACGAAAGCGGCCGGCGACGCCATCGCACTGGTCCGCGCGCTGGCCGGACATCCGTCCGTCGAAACGGCGCTCGAGGCGTACAGCACCGAGCGCGTCCAGGTAGGCCGGGCGGTCGTCGAGCACGCACGCCATCTGGGGGCCTATATGCAGGCGCAACTCAAGGGTGAACAGGATCGCGAGATGGCCGAACGCTATCGGACGCCCGAGGCAGTCATGCGCGAGACCGCCGTCTCACGGCGCTTCTGACCTACGCCGCAAAACAACGTACCGGAGACAACATCATGCCCCAGGCCGCCGCCTATCCAATCCATCTTGATCTTGCCGAAACAGACCCGCCCGTGGTCCCGCATCCCCTCCTGAGCGAGCCAGGCTTCGCGCGTCTGCAGCGCGCGCGCCGTCGTTTTTCCTGGTCGCTCACCGCCGCGATGCTGGCGGTCTACTTCGGCTTCATTCTCACCCTGGCCTTTCGTCCGGACCTGCTTGCTGCGCCGCTGACAGCAGGCCAGCCGATGAGCGTCGGCATACCCATCGGGTTCGGCATGTTCGCCTTCACCTTCGCACTGGTGGCCATCTATGTGTATCGCAGCAACACCGTCTACGACAAGATGATTGCGCAGATCCGCGAGGGAGAACCGTCATGAACCGCGCCTTGATTGCAGCTTCCCTCCTGCTTGTGCCGCTTGTCGTCGCCACTCCCGTCCTGGCGGCCACGCCACCGGTCGGGCAGGGCCTGAACCTGATCGCCATTGCCATGTTCGTCGCGTTTGTCGCCGCCACACTGGTCGTGACACGCTGGGCGGCCAAGCGCAACCACAGCGTGGCCGACCACTACGCTGCCGGCGGCAAGATCACGGCCATGCAGAATGGCTGGGCGATTGCCGGCGACTACATGTCTGCCGCATCGCTGCTCGGCATTTCGGCGCTGGTCTTTACCAGCGGCTACGACGGCCTGATCTATTCCATCGGATTCCTGGCCAGTTGGCCCATCATCCTGTTCCTGATCGCCGAACCCCTGCGCAATCTGGGGCGCTACACGCTGGCCGATGTGCTGTCATACCGGCTCAGGCAGCGGCCTATCCGCGGCTTCTCGGCATTGAGTTCGATCGTGATCGTGCTGCTGTACCTGGTCTCGCAGATGGTGGGCGCCGGCAAGCTCGTGGAGCTGCTGTTCGGCTTCAACTACACCTCGGCGGTGGTCCTGGTCGGCGTGCTGATGGTGGTCTACGTGTTCTTCGGGGGCATGCTGGCCACGACTTGGATCCAGATCATCAAGGCCGTCATGCTGCTGGCCGGTTGCGCATTCATGGCCTTCATGGTCATGCGCCACTTCGGCTTCAGCCTGAATACCCTGTTCGAGCACGCCATCACCGCACATGGCAAGCACGACGCCATCATGCGTCCCGGCGGCCTGGTCTCGGATCCCGTGTCAGCCGTGTCGCTGGGCCTGGCGCTGATCTTCGGCACTGCCGGCCTGCCGCACATCCTGATGCGCTTCTTTACCGTCAGCAACGTCAAGGCCGCGCGCAAGAGCGTGCTCTACGCCACCGGCATCGTCGGCATGGGCTACGCCATGATCATCGTGATCGGCTTTGGCACGATCGCGCTGGTCGCCCAGGATCCGCTGTACCACAACAGCGCCGGCGCCGTGATTGGCGGGGTCAACATGGTGGCCGTGCATCTTGCTCATGCGGTGGGTGGAAACGTCTTCCTCGGCTTTATCTGTGCGGTGGCGTTCTCGACGATCCTGGCCGTGGTTGCCGGGCTGACGCTGGCGGGCTCCTCCGCCATCTCGCACGACCTCTATGCGACGGTGATCCGCCAGGGCAAGGCGTCCGACAAGGACGAGATGCGGGTGTCGCGTATGACGACGCTGGTGCTGGGTGTGCTGTCGATTCTGCTCGGCATCCTGTTCGAGAAGCAGACCATCGCCTTCATCGTCAGCCTGACATTCTCGATCGCCGCCAGTTCCAATTTTCCCGTGCTGCTGCTGTCGATCTACTGGCGCGGGCTGACCACGCGCGGCGCGGTCGTCGGCGGCATGCTCGGACTGATCACGGCCGTAGTACTGACGATCCTGAGCCCGACCGTCTGGGTGCAGGTGCTGGGGCACGCCTCGGCCATCTATCCGTACGAATATCCGGCCCTGTTCTCCATGCTGGTGGCATTTGCCGGCATCTACGTATTCTCGGTAACCGACCGGTCGGCACGGGGGGCATGGGAACGCGCGGCGTATCAGAATCAGCGCGTGGATTGTGAGCTGGGCCTCGGCAGGAAGACCGTTAACTAGGCTGCAGCCACCATCGGGAGCGGGCGGCGCAGACCTTCTGCAGTCGCCCATCTTCCCATTTATCGGTCGATTGGTAGAATCCGGACATCATCGGCATCGCATTGGCGAGAGAGAACGTCATGGACTCAGGTACTGGATCGACCACGGAAGAGCCTCCCGTCAAATCTACGCGACGGCTGCTGCCCGAGGAACGCGAGAAGCAGATCGTCGAAAAGGCGATCGAACATTTCACCCGAAACGGCTTTGGCGGCAGTACCCGGGAGCTGGCCCGACAGATCGGTGTGACGCAACCCCTGCTCTATCGTTATTTCGAGAGCAAGGAAGCCCTCATCGAGCGCGTGTACAACGAGGTCTTCCAATGGCGTCCTGACTGGGATCGGCAAATCACCGACCGCTCGATGCCACTGGCGGAGCGGCTCCATGCCTTTTACCTCGACTATTCATCGGTGATCCTCCGCGAAGAATGGATCCGGCTGTTCATCTTTGCCGGCCTGACGCACGAAGGCATCAACAAGAAATACCTCGGCAAGCTGCGCAGCAAGGTCTTCCTGCCTGTGCTGGCCGAAGTCAGGGATGCATTCGGGATTGAGGCACCGCGCAAAGCTGAAGAGACTGAGGCGGAGATCGAGATGATCTGGAGCCTGCACGCGGCCATCTTCTATATCGGCGTCCGCAAGTGGATCTACGGTCTCAAGGTCCCGACCGACATGGACGCCATGATCCGTCAGAAGGTAGACATGTTCCTGCATGGCGCCCCGGCGGCAATACGCGCATTGCGCGCAAGCGCTGGATAAACAAACCGCTGGGTCATCATGGCGCAAACCGCCAGTGTTCCAGCCAGCATACCGAGGGACGAAGAGGTGTGCGCGTGAGAGGAGAACCCCGTCGCGAAGGCGACGGCAGCCATTTCCAGCTTACGACCAAGTTTGTGATTGCATGTCATTGCGGCTACCGTTTTTTGCCTGTGCCCAGTCAGGGTGGCCCGGCTCTTGATGCCGCGCCACCCACCTTGGATATCAGTATTCGGTCACCGGCGCATGCACGGGCGCGATCGACGCGTGCGGGGTCTGCGTGCGCTGCGCGGCCTTGTGGACCATCGTGTAGGCGTAGTCGATGCCCATGCCGTAGGCGCCCGAGTGTTGCTTGGCCAGGCCGGTCACCGCGTCGTAGGTTTCCTTGTTCTTCCAGTCGCGCTGCCATTCCAGCAGCACCTGTTGCCACGTCACCGGCACCACACCGGCCTGGATCATGCGCTGCATGGCGTAGTCGTGCGCTTCCTTGGTCGTGCCGCCCGAGGCGTCGGCGACCATATAGATCTCGTAGTCACCTTCCAGCATCGCGCTCAGGGCGAAGGTCGTGTTGCAGACCTCGGTCCACAGGCCGGCCACGACGATCTTCTTGCGGCCGTTGGCGGCCAGCGCGTCGCGCACCTTCTGGTC
>Ga0209282_1002322_pt1 | contig 10914 bp, 3 predicted proteins | sample Mtrugardesep15_FD_187529 | JGI IMG/M metagenome (GOLD analysis project Ga0209282, IMG submission 187529) | Root nodule microbial communities of legume samples collected from California, USA - M. trunc garden sep15 (SPAdes) (version 2) | ecosystem: Host-associated > Plants > Roots > Nodule...
GGAGTGGAGCATGATGGAGCAGATGCCGCCTCCCCGGAGGAGGAGTAGGAGTCCATGGGACTAGGGTTTTATGATATTTTCTAGGTTTTTTTTTGACATTTTGAAGGATTTGATTGTAATCCTATAACATTTGCGCTTTTTGGCCCTTTTATGACATTATTCGTTACTTTTTCCCGTTGTTTTATTCTTTTATTTTTCGTTGATTGAAAGAATGTTTGAATAAATGATGAAAAATGCATGCTTGAATGAATGTATGAAAGAAGGATTGAAAAATTAGGGAAACTAGAGGTTTCTGCCTCTTCTGTGCCGTATGCACAGAATGTGCGCTACTTAACTGGCGCATGTGCTAAATGTTGCGCCAGTTAACGCGTGCAGTGTTTTACACATGCGGCAGTTAAGTAGCGCCGCGTGCGTTAACTAGCGCATACATTTACACTTGCGTTAGTTAACTAGCGCAAGGGCATTTTTGGAATGGCTACAGGGCGCGAGTGAAAAGTGCAAGATGAAGAGCAAAATTCTTAATTTTATTACTACTAATTATAAAAAATGGAATACTTATTGAAATAAAACCAATGGGCAAAGTATGGTTTTATTGTAGTTGTGAGTTTTTTTCTTTGCCACTATAGACTTAAAAAGTCACGCATTATAGGTCATGTTTGAAAACTTTAGGAGAATGACAATAGTTTCATCAATATATATATGGTAATCAAAATTTGATGCTTGAAAACATAAAATCTCATTAATCTAAAGTAAAGTGAATATGCAAATAACTAAAAAGGACATAATAGAGTCCATGTGAGTTTAGCTCACTTAGTAAAGGATAATGCATGTTATATGTAGGGACTGAGGTTCAAACCCCGGACACCCCATTTACTCACCTTTAAGGTGAATTTCTCTAGCTACTATGTTATTTGACCCCCAAAAAAAGCACATAATATAATTTGAAAAATTCAACATAAGTGTGACATAAATAGCGAAGTACAAATGACTGATTTACATTGGTAAACATCATGTTGGCTTAATTACCCACGTTTTTTTAAGGACAACCTTTTTCTTTGTGATAAAAGAGCGTCGACGTTCAAAAAAAAAAATTACAAGGTTACATAAATGTTGTTAGGCATGCTATCCTCGTAAATGTCATAACAACGGAGACTAGAGGACGTTAAAAGAATCTTGAAAGAAGCTAAGATTAGCTAGCCAATCAACACTCATAATTTCTTCTTGCCAGGTATGATTGCAATGCACCTGTCAATTCAACTTAAGAGCTTCTGAATACGACGCACCATGGTGGATGGATTACCATTTATCTTGACTTTCCTTGTGATCAACAAGAGTTTTTGAGTCATTTTTCAATTAAAAATAGTGGAAACCCTATCTTCAAGCAAACTGCATTTTCTAGTACATTACCCATAATTCAGCAGAAAAGGCATCACATTTTCCAATTTTGCAAGTAATTTTCACTACAACAAGTTTAAAAAGTGGATATTCAAATCTTAATTTCACACTAATATTCTCACAATCGGGATAGTCACTCAATTTGTGATGGCTCCACAAAAAAGTTAAAATAAATATTAGTGTCTCATTCATTTTCCCTTGTTTTTATCAAATCAATACTAATCTAATCATCGTCTTAATTATAAAGATGTGAAGAACTTTGAACTTCTATTTAATGTTGGCATTGAAATTGAGTAATTTTTAAATATATGTTGTACTCGTGAGGAAAGCATGAGGGTCATACATATTGGATCAAGAACAACCACATAAGTGAGTTAGATATCTCATCTTAACATAAAACTTTAAGACACTGAGTTTATGAGTTCTCTCACTCTTTTTTTTGACAGAAAAAAAAATAAAAAAGTGAGAGAACTCATAAACTTAGTGTCTTAACTTTTTCAAGCAATGTGTGACTTCTTACTCACCTCACACTTGCCACAACAATCTTCCCCTCAAGCGTGAGTCATTCCACTCATTTGATTATTTTTCCCCTCAAATAGGATATATTTGCACTGTCACGGTTGTTGCACTCATCGGTACACACTGATTGACCATCATTGTTAATAAGTCTTTCGACATAAAGAGTCGATCAACCCCTTTGTCGAACCATCAACTCTGATGCCACCGTTAGGTCATGAGTGGAATTCAAGGATCATCTACATTAGTCAAAGAACAACCACATAAATGAGTTAAACACCACATTTTAATCCAAAATCTTATAGAGTTTATGATCATCTTAGTTATATATCGTTCGACTTTCACTACTCAATTCACACTTGTCACAACATATACATCATATGAACACTTCTTGCCCAAACCATTGCTTGATATTTGTTATGAAATTTGGTGCAATATACTAGTATTTGGTTTCAAGTTTGTTTGTGGACCACTTAACACCCTCTTATTTTATGGACTAAAAGATGTCGTATTGACAAGGCACTTAACAATCATTAGACCCAGCAAATTTGGTTAAACATTAAAGTGTCATTTGATCACACTTATGATATTTTGGCTGATTTATCTATTTGTAGAACTGCTACTGCATGTTGTTATTTTCCACCACATAAATTATTTCTTACAAGGGTTGGTGATTCTTATTTAACAAGCATACGGAACACAGAAATCATTAATTAAAGAAACTGCTTTGTACAAATGCCAATAGTGGAAATTGATGTTTGCCTCCTTCTAGGAATCCTATTCCAACTAAATCATGCAGTCACAATCTAAATTTATTTTATTCTTCTTGCGTGAGCCATAGAAAAATAGAAAAATGCTAACTTGTATTTTTAAGGTGTTCAAGTTAAGAAATAAAAAATATGAATATTTTGTTGAAAATTATACATTTAATGTACTAGAAATTTAAAATCTTATCTTTTTAAGACAACATTTATGCTTTAATTCTATTTTTTTATTCTTAACTTGTGTCCTTGTAAAACAAGTCAGGAAAACCCTAAAAAATTAGCCATTTTACATCAATTTTTTTCAAGTACGTAAAGTAATTAATAATATTTGAGATATGTCGAACGTTAAAAATAAAATAAATATTGCTTGCAACTAAGACATAAACTTTTATTCCCATATTTTAAAAGTCTATTTGTTTTAAGGGAAAAGTCTAATTATTTTATATCAAAATTGCATACCACATTGGTTTTTTTTAAGCATATACCACATATAATTGGTTGGGCTAAGTGGCTAGAAGTTTGATTATTCTTGAGCCTAATTTTTGGCCATAATTGGTTTAAATGGAAAATTAGGTACAAGGAGCTTTCGCCTCTATGGTACGGTCGTACGGATCCACCCAACTCAACTTTTTAATAAATCCAAACATATCAAATTAGTATTACTTTTCCTTAAAATAAAATAAAATTAGTATTACTTTTAAATACGGTTGATCACTATAAAAAGTAACATAAAATTTAAATATGTATCTTTACAAATTATATATTTATATTTTTTTAATGATAAATGTTAGAAATTGGTTATCACATTAATATTTACTCTTTTATTCGAGTTTACGCCTAAAATCTTCAACTTCTTAACACTTAATTCAAACTAGAGTGCAATATCATACACAAGCTACATCCTAATATGATAGTTTGAACCTAATATGATAGATTTCCAAATTTCAAAGGAATGTGTTTCTTTAATTTATAATTTTGAATTGATCTTCGTCATACGGTTCTTATTTGAACACCAGTCCTGTTTGAGAATGTCTCTAGGGTGTTCCCATGACATGGTTTGTTCTTAGGCTATAATGACTTGAGGATGTACTAGAATGTTCTTAGGCTCTTAGGGTGTTATTGGACTAAGATTGACCGGTTCAAAACATTAGCACATGATATATCATGTATTTGATATCATTTTTTTGTTCGAAATAGTTGATGCTACTCTTTAGAAACATATACTCCTTTTGATCCTTAATATAAAAAGAAAGTTGTGTCTACAAAGTTGATATACCTGATCTAAATTTTAGACCGCATGCATCAACTTTTATAGATCTAACTTTCTCTTATAATAAGAATTGAAAGGAGTATAACAAAGTTGCTTGATATAATAAAATATAACCAAATGAATGTATGTGTGTGTCAAGCGACCACATAAATATTTAACAACGACTTAATATATGTTTGGTTTGAGTTTGTTTTAATCACGATGATTTCATCATAATATGATATATCCACCATAATATCTAAAATAAGCTTATCAATTGCAAATGTAAGTGGTCAAATTATGCTTAATATGGAGTCAATTTAAAGTGTAAAATCTTAATTATAAACTTTCACCCATTGTCTTTTTTTAAAAATAAACTTTCACTCATTATCGGTAAAGAATCTTATTCATCTTTTTCTTATTCTTTCCTTACACATTGCTGGCTCTTCAAGTACTGCTTAGTTCATGTGTCTTTTCATGTGCATTGTGCAATCCTTTTTGGTTGAATAATGATTGTGTTGTCACGCCTAAAGGTAGCAGAATGGATTGGGTTGGTGCAATTTTGCAAACGTGGAGGATAACCTTAGACTTGGTCTTCAAAATTTAGTTAGAATATAATAGCATGATCAACCACCATTCCAAATGTAGTAGTAGACTTCCACATTAACTATATCAATAGTTGTTAGATTGAGATCGAAAGATATAGATTTTAAATTAATTTTTGATTCATTTTGTTCGACGACTCGATATAATTGACTAAGAGAATGCCAAAAACATGTGACGCAGTAAACTTGATTTACACATTAACTATATCAATAGTTGTTAGACTGAGATCGAACGATATAGATTTTAAATTGATTTTTCATTAATTTTGTTCGATTTTGATCCGACGACTCGATATGACTGACTAAGAGAATGCCGAAAACATGCAACGTAGAAAATTCAAATTTGATTTTTTTTTTAAGAAGCTTAATGAGTTTACTCAAATTAATACTAAAAAAATCGAACTTGAATCTTGAAAATGAACATACTCTCATGTCTTAGCCAATATCATCATACCAACTCAAATGAGTTAGTCTGAATTTGATATGAACATATAAATGTATTCAACTATAAAGTTTGTTATATTCATTCAATTCTTATCTTATGGTATAAGGTTTGTAATTATATAGGTTAGGCCATGTGAAAAGTGAGTCCATCCGAGAGACAAGGATGTAGAGGAAGGAGTGCCTTCAATTTCGGTCTGACATCTTTGTGGTACCTACCTATATTGCCTGCCCTACACTTGGTATTCTTCTGCTGCCCTTTGATTAATTGCCCTATCTTTTATGCCACCTGTGTTACATTTCTTTGTCCTATAGTGCTTCAAACTCGTATATAATTGTACACGTTGCATGTAATAATTCAACACAACTCTGTCCAAGTCTAACTAATTTCTTTTTTGGCTGAAAATTGATGTCAGATTCAAACGAATAATAACTGCAAAAGGAGAAGACACTGAACCTAAAATGAAAAATAATTAGTGGATATCGAGAGATATTTTTACATCGCCATCCAATCCAATAATAATAGTAGTTATATAGTGCTAAACAAAAATGATAAATAAATTTTATTTGACTACTCTTTTGAAAGGAAATTTTTTATTTGACTATTGAAATAGTAGGGCTGTATCAACATAATTTACTACCTTAATAATATTATAAAATGATTAATTAATGAAATTACTAAATATTAATCTTCTTTATTTGTGGGTATTTGTCAGATTATAATGATATTAAATTGACAATTTCAGATAATTATAAATTTGATATACTACATAAATAATGCTTTTAATGTATTTATATTTATAATGTTGAAAAATATGGATCTATGGATAAAATGGTGAAAAAGCTCATAGAGTCTTTATATTGATAATGGTGAATAATCTTACAAATAAGAAAGTTGAAAGTACATCAAAATCTATTTATAGACCTTCACTACTACTGGTTAACACTTCTAATAACTAGCTAATTATATCTTCAATATTTAATAAGAGATCGAGGTTAGATGATGCCATTAAAAAAAAAAGGTTAGATGATCCAAAAAAAAATTGAGCAAGATGATCCAATTATTGACATTTTATTATTCCATAACTTTTATTTTTGACAAATATATTATTTCACAACTCTATCGTATATAAAGATAGTATTACTAACGAAGTTTCTTAATATCATCCAAAAGGTTTAGATAGAGTGACACGAGTTTATTATAACTTGACTAATGTATTAGTTTTGAATTTAAATTTGAACATGCAACAACGTTACTTTTATGTTACACAAGACTTGAGAGATCTATTATCGTGTATAGAGGATATTCGATTTAATAAAATAAACAAATATCTTGGTATTTCTTGTCTTTAATTTATTGTTTCTTCTCTCTCTATATGCTCCTCCAAATTCTCAAATTGTTTGATATACTACTGCAAGATATATTTGTTCGAAAATGAGAGACACACATCATGACATAATAATTTAGTACTGGTGGCCCATTTTCTCCTTACATACATGAAAAATCTTGTGTATCATTGATTGGAACTGCGATACATACACGTAGTCTTCACTTTGTTTTGCCATGCATACACGTATACCAGTGTGTTAGTGAATTGGATTCTTAATGGTTATTGAGGAGAAGAATTTCGAGATAAATTTATATTTAAATACATAAGCATATATAATTTTTTTTTAAACCGGCAAAAATGAAATATATATTAACAATAACAAGGCCGCATCTCCAGCATAAGACATGTCAAAAGAGACGACTAAAGTTCACAAACAGAGTCCAAAATGAAAACATACATGTTTAGTCAATGCCAAAACAATCGAGCGGACATGTCAACCAATTATGAACTCCTAAAATATAAACAACATTTGCTACCTTCATCCACCAATACGAGTGAGCATTGACTTTTTTCAACAAGTTATAAATTATAGTTTCCTTGTTACTAAATAGTGTATTATTACATTCATTCCATAACACCCAAACACAAACGAGTCAAATGAGTTGCATAAAAGATCTTCTGGTTGCCAAACCACCTGTCGAATAAGTAAATTGAAGGAATTGGTCAATAATGCTATACAAGTTAGCCGTAAATACTCCAATCCAATCATGAACTGAATGCCATAACTCTCTGAATATGATACAAGAGAAAAATAAATAATGCATTGTTTCCACTTCTCCGCACTCAGTCACACACACCTGAGCCTCCTGGGTAAGGGTCCCACGAGTCACCAAATTAGCTTTGGTTGACAACCTGTTATGGAAAAGCCTTCATGCGAGAATAGACACCATAACCGGAACAAATCTGTGCCATATCAAATCTAAAGTCACGTCGAAAGTATGATTGTCATCTATTGTGAGCATCTGATAAACACTACAGACAGAGTAACCACCACTAGGATCAAGCCTCCACCTCCAATGATCAGAAGTTTGGTCATGCAAAATAACATCATATAGCAATTGCCTACACTCTCCTAACAGTTCCTCCTCCTACTCCCAGAACCGCCACCTCCACTTCACGCCGCTACTCTCCTCCCAACCTAAAGCAGGCATCTCACTGACCGTACAAGACTTAAGGGAACATAATTCAAACAGACGTCTAAACCGCACCGCCTGATGACAATCAGTCATACACTATTTTTAGAGTCATTTTAAGTTACGTTTCAAGTCTATTTTTATTAGTTTAGTATTTAATTTAGAGTCATTTTAAATAAATTGTCGTGTTGATTTAATGAGTCAAACAATGTATTACTACTATTATTGGTCAATTAGTAGCTCATGAAAGAGAGTAAAGAAGTTTCATGTCATACCTTTATTGGTGTATAGAAAATGCACAATTGGACATGTGTGAAAAGAAGAAAAATTAAGAAAACAAATTAATTGTTGGCCAACAAAAGGTGTGGAGCCGAGCAAGAAAGAAAGAAGCATTATTTTAGGCTTGGAAGAGCAAACACACGTGGCACAAAACAATTGGGAAGAAAAGAAAACATTGAGTTATAAAAGGAAGGGCTGCATAACACACAAGGTATCACGTTACGGAACAGTTTTTGGGGTTTTGGAATAGGAGGCAGCGAGAGAGAAGAGCTACGACATGCCAATAAGAACAACGATTAGAAAGCAAATTCAGGAGGCTACAACGGAACTCTCGTTTATTTTCTTTTCTCTCTTGTTTATTTTTACGAACATGAGTAGCTAATTTCTGTTGTGGTTGAGACTTAGATAAATCTGATGTAACACTATGGGAATATTAATTTGTTGAACTCCTTTGAATATCAATGAAAGTCTAGTTTTTAATTCATATTATCTTGTGTTTAATGTTTTTTGTATGCTTATCATTGACTATTAACCCTAGCTTTATGAATATGCAAATCGTTCTTAGAGATTGAATGACCACTAACCCTGGCTTTTGACTCTGATATAGGTAATAAGTTTAACCTAAGTAATCAAGCTAGAGATAGATCATTATTAGGTTATGACATAGGGATTAACGTTCTATTAAAACCTCCAACGGTTCCGAATTCACTTAAGAGATCAAGGGGTTGTTACTTGTGGGGAGAATTCTAGGTCAAGAGATTGGGTAGAATTACTTTGTTAATCTGTCGTTGAACTAGATAATCATTGCTTGAATTAGGAGTGCAAATTACCATAGGAGGACTTCGGAGGATTCAAAGGTCTTAACCATACTTCTCTCTAATTTTCTAAAATCAACTTTTATTGTTTTTATTACGTTTATATTACAAAAATCAATTCAACTGCCTAGGGCACCATTGGATTTAATACATCCTTTATTTTAACGATTTTGCCGAGTAGAAATTGAAACAGTCCCTGTGGATACGAACTAATAAATTTTATTACTTCGATATATTTTTAGTACACTTGCTAAAAGTTTTATCAAGTTTTTGAACGGAATACCTCTCAACCACAAATCTGTCAAGAATAAAGTATCCCTCCCATTCCCCACCTTCTTTGAGATACAATCCTTAAACCACCCTCCGCCCACACCCCCTCCTCCGTCACGCACCCGCGCCAACCTCCCTCCACCAAGAAGAACATTGTCGCCCCCTGCCTCAGGAACCCACCCTCCTCACCATAACGAGCGACCAACATCCTATACATAAGCATATAATTAATATCATATTGTGTTGGGTTTGATTGTCAAGTTTCTTGAATAAAGAAGGAGGTTAAAAAATATTAGTTATTGGTGATTATGTCCGACATCGCTTAGTTTAGTGAAGCAAGGGGAACACCAATGCTATATATTGAACCTAGTTTCTTTATTTTTAGATGCATCAGTCAATAGCACTTTAAGCTTGTATCTGACATAGTTTAAATATTTTCTTTGTGAGAGTGTGGTTGTACTGGGGCATTGGGGGTGAGAGCTAGAGAAGTCTATGTGTTGTAAAAAATTTCATATAGTAATAATTCTCTGTTGTCGGTTTAGACAACGGTCGTGGTTTTTTCTCTGATTTTGGAGTTTCCACGTTATATTCTTGTGTTGTGATTGTGTTTATTTTTCTTCTTAAACCATGTTATTTCCTAACAGTGGTATCAAGAGCTTTGGTTTCGTGAGATATACAATTCTTAGTATGCTATGTGGTTGTTAGCATTGTCTGATCTTCCACATCAGAAAAAAGTAGTGTGATATTGTGAAGGTGCTGAAGAAGGGTGGTACTTTGCAACTACTATGTCTTATTCAAGTGCAATGAAGTTTGACATAAAGAAGTTTCATGGAAGAATCAACTTTGCCTTGTGGAAAGTACAAGTCAAGGATGTGTTGATACAATCAGGATTACACAAGGTGCTGAAAGGAAACACTTCCAAGATGGAGGTCGAAAAGTTGGAGGAACTAGATTTAAGAGCTGCAAGTGCAATTCGTCTGTGTTTGGAAAAGAATGTTTTGCGAATGTGCAGAATCTGTCATCAGCCAAGGAACTCTGGGAAAAGCTCGAAGGGTTATATCAGGCAAAGGGCATCTCAAATGGGTTGTTGCTGAAGGAGCAATTCCACAATTTGCGCATGAATGAGGGTTCGAAAATCTCTGATCATCTTAGTACTTTGAAAAATATTGTTTCTGAGTTAGAATCTATTGAAGTTAAGATTGATGATGAAGATAAATTGCTAAGGCTAATTTTTTTCCCTTGCACCTTCTTATGTTCATCTCAAACTTGTTTTGATGTATGGAAAGGAAAGTTTGAGTTTTGAAGAAGTTGCAACTAAAATCATTTCTGAAGAAAGGAGGATGAAAAGTGATGAAAGCAATTCATCAAGCTCAATGTTGTTAACTAGAAGTGGGGCTAATGTGAAGAAGATCCATGCAAAGAATTTGTCGTGTTGGAAGTGTGGAATGTCTGGACATTTAAAGAGAAATTGTCCAAGTGGAGCAGTTTATGAAAAAGAATCTGAGGCAAGTGTTTGCAATGTGTCTCTTGTTTTGGGAGATGGTGGTGATCTTATCTAGAAGATAAAGTGTGTCCTTATGGTATTTCCGCTATACCATGCAAAAGGACAAGTTATTGCTAGCGGATTCGGAACAATACACGGGCATTGGTTGGCATTGATGCAAGGTATATGGTGAGATATGTTGATGGCTGAAGAACTTCCTGAAAGCCAACATGGGAGTTGCACCATAATCTTTCAACAATGTTTCGACGTGAAGACATTCTTTGAATGGTTCAGTTTCAAGTGACGTATACTCTTTATGGTGGAGTATGATTGTCAGTATAGACAATGGAAGCGGAAGATGAAACTCTTACAATTAAGGTAGAGATTTTTGGGTTTGATTGTCAAGTTTCTTGAATAAAGAAGGAGGTTAAAAAACATTAGTTATTGGTGATTATGTCCCACATCGCTTAGTTTAGTGAAACAAGGGGAAAACTAAGGTTATATATTGAACATAGTTTCTTTGTTTTTATATGCACCGGTCGGTAGCACTTTAAGCTTATATTTGACTTAGTT
>Ga0209282_1002323_pt1 | contig 10913 bp, 4 predicted proteins | sample Mtrugardesep15_FD_187529 | JGI IMG/M metagenome (GOLD analysis project Ga0209282, IMG submission 187529) | Root nodule microbial communities of legume samples collected from California, USA - M. trunc garden sep15 (SPAdes) (version 2) | ecosystem: Host-associated > Plants > Roots > Nodule...
TGTTCAGCGGTCCACGATTGACAACACTGCTCTCAAATACTGATTTCAATATTTAACAACAACTCTTCATAGCGTTGTACAGACTTGTAAGGTCTTTTTATAGGGTATGAGTCAAATACTTCAGCTTAGAAGTTCACATGTGCTAGATGCTAGTCCTAACGGGCCTGTAAATGTTAATGACGATTTAGTTGTGTGTATGAGATCAGTGTGATATTTCACTTACACTTAAGTTGGTAATGTAAATGTTGCTTATGGTGATTTGAACTTGTTTGGTGCGGAACAAATGAATCTTAATGATTAAATGACACATCACACATTTGTTGTTCGATTCAAAACTTACAATAGTAACTTTTCCATGCTTTACAATATGGTACTGGATGTTAGACTATGGGTTCAAACCAATTGACGTTTACGGCTCAATGTGAATGATAAAAGACAGAAAGCCTAGGCAATGTTTATTAGATTATGTGATATGCCTTGTCAATTTTACAAGCCATAATTAACTATTAGTTAGACCGATATATAATTTGTAGATAGAGACCGTGATAGCAAAAGTAGCCATAAAGTTCAACTGTTTCTATACTGTAATTGCAGAATTAGTCCATGTTCCAAACTGAAAGTATGAAGTTTCATTGGTATTATTTGTGTTAATATTAACCACTTATACTATCATTATTCAAAATGATTTCTCTTTTCATTTGTAATGCAGTTATGCCAATTGTCCATAGATATGTAAAAGGACCGATGTGGGTACATTTTCTCGTTGGTGTAAGTTTCCTGAGCCATTTGATCCCGCTTTTTCATTTATTTCATCAGTTCTCCCACTATATGCGTCCCTTTTTCATTTTATCCTTTTGCTCATTTATACATTTTCGTCATACTTCATGATTTCTTGAGGTATATATTTGTCACATGCTAGCTTCAAACTCTAAGATTAAGCATCCTAAACATCTCATTCTCATAGTATTCTTTTTCTGACATTTAACTGTTCATGAATTATGTTCTATATAATTTACTTTTTTTGCTTCCTCCTTTTTTTTTAAAAAAAAAATTATGGAGATATTTTTTAGCCGGTGTCTGGACACTCTTCTTATTTTTCTCCACATCAATGGCGAAAGTTGATGACATTAATTGTAAACTTTTGAGTTTATACCTGCAAATGAAATCACGTGTCCCTTGAAATAGTTCTTATTGGGTATTGAACAATGAATAAATGATATAAAAGCACACATTTCTAGAATTTGATACATTAATGAAATATTTATACACCAAAACTTTAGTAATGGAACAAATGGAGAGAATAATAAATGGAGGATCTAAACTCCCGATTTTGCTTGTCTGGGACATCCTTAGAAAGTTATAGGTATGCAGTAAGATTCCAATGATATTGAGAGCAGTCTTATTTCCCTAGACACCCTTGGCTTCTCCTTTATATTTAACGTCATTTAGTTGTTTGTTTCAACCCTATGATAAAAGTAAGCTGATTCAAAACTTGTTCTATAATTTGTAAGAGAAATGTGGTGCTAAAAAGAAAAAACCTCTTAACATGTATCATTTTATTTACCTCATGAATACTGCACACAGTTTTTTATCCTATCAATTACATTTTACCACTGACTTTGAATTTTTTTTCCAAGAGGAAATTTTAGTCACCTTTTCAAAAACACTAAAGATGCTGTCTCCACCAACTTACATAATCGTATTTGTTTCCATTTGGATCAATTCTGTTTTGTTTAAAAATTATTGGTTGACCTTGGGAAAACATTTATGCTTTTAAATTACCAATGAATTTGTGTAATTTGTAACATAAATCTGCAGTCATTATGTATTGTGGTATAGTTTGGATAATCGAATATAGTCTCTTCCATCCTTTCTATTAAGTTTATTTATATATGGCCCGTTCATGTTTGGTTTATATGGATATCTCTTACATAATGAAATACTACTAGTTTATCTATAGTAGAGTTTTTATGCATAGCAGAAATTCTACTAGGGGATTTTCTTATTTCAGCAAAACTTGCTAGTCTGTCACCATCTAACTGATCGAAAACTCTCTGGATTTCAGACACCACCTGTGATAGTATTCTCCTCAGTATGTGCAGGACTGGCAGGTGAATTTCTTATTCTATTTTCCTTATTTTGCCAACTTGGTAGGGTGGTAAGTTACACACACAAAGCACCTAAAATTTCTCACGTAATCAAGTTCAAGAATAAGTGTTAAGCTTCTATTGATGTTCTTATCCTTGTGATAAAGATTTACTCAGTGTTGTCAAATACCGGCTATAGAGCTATAGTGCTGCAGAATTTTCACAAACTGTAATGTAGCAGAATTTGAACAAAATGTTGTTTTCTTTAATCCGTGATTGACAACAATGGATTTAATGTGTTGCTGAATTGATAATAATGTCTTTCTTTTCAAAAATGCAGGCGGGGCTGTTCCTGCTTTAGCACAGCTTGTTTCTTCAACTTACCACGCAGCACAGTCATCACCTCCTTCAGAGGATGAAAAGATTCAGAAATCAAGAACTTCATCCACTCTATAATATGAAGAATGTCTATCTATACACATGCATATAATGGCTTTCTTCTACCATAACCATGCATTAATTCTACAGCATGCTGAGTTTTGTTTTTCTGTTGTAAATACTTATTATCAACATTAGTGCTCCACTATGTAATTTCAGCTCCCCTCAACTGTTACTAGTGAAATGCCTCATCAAATATCTTATAGTTTTGTTTATTATGTTGTCATTTCGTTATTGAATTTCAATCCACTCCATTTTTTTGTTACTATTTTATTTTGTTAACACCAAACTATATCTGCCTTAAAACTTCCTCAAACTTGTGGAATAAATTAATAGTATCAAACGAAATGGCTTAGGTTGCTCATGTACTTACTGTGAAGTTTTTATTGTCTTGTATGCATATCACCACCCTAGTTTGTGAGTATACTAAACGGGAGTGGTCATGGCTAAGTTCATGACAGAAACGCAAACTGAACTGGTTCCAGTTCGATCAGACCAAATCGAACTGTTTTTCATACAACCCTGAACCGAACTGAATTGGAATTTCGATTTGTTGAGCTTTCCGGACATCTTAACTTAAATACTCTACTGAGTTTCAAAACAATGAAAATCCTGACGATAAATACATGGCCAAGTACTTAGATAACTATGAGAATAAACTATTGTCCATGAGATTATTTTCGTAGACATATTAGGTAAATAAAATAAACTCGAAAGTTAAAAGTATGATTAACGAGTTTGCAGCAGCATACTAAATCCAACAGGAACATGAAGAGCAATATTGTAACAAGAAACTTTGGAAGAAATCAGAATCCAATTTTTATTATTATAAACAAATTTCCAAATAACAGAGAAAAAGATACTTGCACGAGAAATGATTCAGATAGTATCAATGAGGACAGTGAAGGAGATTGAACTTTCTTGTCAAAGTGACATGGTTTCTCTTCTGATACAATTCCCAGAAAACTTATGTTCCCCAAAATGTATTGTGAAACAGCTCCGTTAGTAAACTTGTTTCTAAAAATCCTATTTGCTGTGGGGACTTTCTTCAAATATTCAGTTACAGTTCAACTTGTATTTTTATTTATTTATTTTCAACACACCTAAGAGTGTGTGTGTGTGTGTGTTAAACAACACCTAAGTATTTATATATTTTTTAGAGGAAACACCCAGGTATATGTTAGGCATTTGGAAAATGATTCTTAAGACTTCAAATTTATTTTGGTATGTTTGCTTGCCTCTTTACAAAATTTTACGCCAAAATTTATCGTTTAACTCACTTTCATGTGAACGTATCTAAACATAAATCATTTTGTCATGAAATCATGTTTAACTAAAATCAATGTTACAAATTCGATTCAATCAAAATCAATTGTTGTCACAGTAAAACCAAATTACACTTTGGAGTGGTCATTAGACACATGATGGAGGCATGTCAATCTGCAATCAAACAAGTTGTCTTCCTCATAAACAACTTGCGACTTAATTCACTTGACTTCCAATTCTATCAACCTACCCTCTATCATTCCACTCATCTCTTCCCCTAAAGCTCTTCCCAACTGTGCAGCCATGGATTTAGTCTTAATTCAGATGAAAATCAATACAGAATACAATTTGAGCACAAATGTCCTTGTTGAAGAGTTCAACCAAGGAATAGACTGTTATCAAACTGTGTAGACTTCACTTGCCGATGGGAAGAGTCATCAATCATGTAATTTAACCAATGTTACTTTGTGCTTGAGACACTGACAACTCATTCTCTTTTGACATTATGGTATATATGGCGAACAAATAGCAAAGAAACTCGGAAACTGATGGCACCAAATATCAGGAAGAAAGCATAGCATATGCACACATTGTAGCCAACAAAGAAGGATAGTTGTAAGAATCCACTCATTCTTGATCTTGCATAGAAGTAGATACCATAACCGAACATGAAAATGGCTGTTGAACCACCACACAGCACAGATCTGCACAAAAAATAATAAATTAATATAATTATTACAAAGGCTTAATATATGAACATTAGATGTCTTCAGTATTTATTTACAATAGATTAATATATGTTTGCAAGCACTTTATTTATTTATCAATAATATAACAGAAGTATTATTAAAGAAAAGAGAACACAGTGCAGAGGTCAACAAGGCAGACCTATTCCTTTTCTTATTAAAGCTTTGGACGCAATTAAATGTATTTGAATTGATCATAACATAAGCACTTTCTGAAACCTCCTATGTGCAAACTTTGAAACTGAAACTTATCGGCGTATATCTCTATCTTTGTTTACTAGGATCAGTATTGTGATATCAATGTGGATATTTATTTGGAGGGTCACTTCTCCTGAGGTTTGGAGGGTTAAGACCTCTACAGAAAACCACAAGATCAGTTACATGCATATCTATTTGAGTTTTATTAACAGATACTACACTAGAGGTTTTAAAAATGTAATTACATCTAAACACGATAATCAGTTCATTGTTGCAATGATGATGTCATGGCTATTAAGGATCAAATATAGCTTCAAGTACACAATAAAAAGGAGGAAGCTAGGGGAGAGAAAAAACATTAAAAGTGATGGAAGCAAGCAACAAGCATTGCATTGATGTTAGCACGACATACCTCCACCACCATTCATGGTCTTCCACAGATAGTTGAACATATGTCAAGCCAATATTTACGAGCGCAATAATCACAATAACGGTGATGAGTGTGGCAGCCAAAATGCCAGGAAGCGTGTATATTTTGTAACCCCACAAACTAGCGTACACCTGATGTAATTGCAGGACAATTGCACTAAAAGGAACAAAACCTCCAATGAACATTTGAAATGGTGTTCTCCTGTACCAGGGAAGCTGTTGAATCTCTTTCGGATATCTCTTCGTAGCAGAGGGGACCTGAAACTTGGACCTAAACCGATATCCAATTACTCCCCCGAATGAAAGCAATGGGATTGATACAAATCCGAATAAACTAAGAATCACAATAATGGAGCCCAATGGGAGTCCAGCTGTAACCCTGTAAGATATTGCAATAATGTTGAGGATAGAGAATGTAACAAACACTGGTCCAATGTAAAGAATCCCAGCTAGACCAACACTCTTCTCCTGGAATTATAGTCACGGCAAAGAAATAGTTATAGTTGGTTAAAAATGAAATAAAAAATGGAACATTTTCTTTTCCTTGAGAAATGCATATAGAATTACCCATCCATTCTCAGCAAATTGGCCATGGAAGGATGCTGTTGAGTACCCATTAAAAACAGATGAAAGAGTGAATAGAAGGACAAGCCAACTTGAAAGTCCACCACGACTGTATGGATAGAGGGTACCGATAAATGCTAGCAATAGAAGGAGACAAAGCCTGTAGAAAAGTGCATGTTAGTTTATATTAAAAAAGAGCAACAAATTTAAAAGGTAAAGTGTATATGTTGGATCCCAGAAATTAAATTGAAAGGAAAGGAATATTTTATTGAAAGATTGAGAAAGAATAAAAGAGAGGGAGAGAACTCTCCATCAACCCCAAGAGTTTCATCTTCTACAACAGAGTCACACTGCTCTATTAATAAATTTCTACCATATTCAATGCCTTCCCTCTATCCTTTATCCTCCTATTTCTGCAAAAATTCCTCTAACTAACCAACTGCTCTAACTACTTTTACCATTCTATTTCCTCTTTATTCTATATCCTAACAACAACCCCCACCCCAAACAAAAACAACCTTGTCCTCGAGGTTGCAACATGATAAACTTCTTCATGTCTAATAGCTGCTCTGCTGAAAAAACGAAATTGATTCCCCTTGGATCCCAATGTCGGGAGCTTGATAAGCCCAACATCATGCTGCAGGGGGTAAGAACTTCTTTCTAGATCCCCTTTGATCTGCACTTTTCTACAGCACTTGAGCAAAGCCACCCAAATTCTGAATTGGGCTAGACGTGCCTTGAGTTAGGCCCAATCAATTTTGGCCTTGAATTAGGCTACCTAAAACCTTTTGTTCACGACTTCAACAGATACCAACTCCAAGGATTTTTCCTTCTACAACAGAGTCACTGCTCTCATGCTAAATACTACAGTACTTAAAGATTTCCCTCTATCCTTGTACCCTCCTAGTAAAACAAATATTCCTCGGACTGACTAACTAACCAACGTCTCTAATTACTCTTAATATTTTAATTCCCCTTTATTCTATATCCTAACAGTTTCCTTGTGATTTGTTTTTCTCGCATTACAAAAATGAACAATGGTAATGACATTGCTGTATGATAAGCTAGATGTCTAAACCACTCTGATTTATATTTTAGGAACTATTTTCAACATGCATTCTGTGTGTTTCAAGCCAGAGATCAAGAGTGAGTGTAGAACAAACACACCATTTTGTCAAGAGAACAAAGGCTCATAAAACAAAACTTATTTGTTAGAGTCATGAAGTTCAAATATTAAAAGATATTGTATCCATGACAAAGATGCATTCAGGCAGAACATAAGTTGAAAGAATTAGGGTCGAAAACTATCTGTCAAAGATTTGCATAAATACAGCTCCTCAATAACCTTTATAGGTGAATTTATTGACTTTCTCACAAGTAACAAATTCTGCCTCTGGTTACAAGTTACAACAACAAAAGCATTTTCCCACTAGACGGGGTTGTGGCTTTATAGATCAACCAACATGCTACAAATCATATCTAACACAAAAATATTTAAATTTAAATATTTCTTGATTGTCTGGCCTCAAGTATTTTTTTTGGTATTTTTCTACCTCTAACATTTAAGCTACTCTTCATTTGCTCTATTCTCTTTGCTGAGACTGCAATACGATATGCCCTAATCACCTTACGCAAAAATCCTACCACCCACTCTTATCTTGTAGAAAATCAAAAGAAAAAGTGATCCACACCATACATGAAAACAGACCAGTGAAAGCAGAAATCAAGAGAAAAAAGAGTGCTTCTGGCCTTTACTATCACTTGGTGGTCTAGATTTAGATTGTTACAGGATTTTATTACAAACATAGGTTGGTTGATGCAGAGATGAAACTACACATAACACACTTCATATACTGTTGTTTTGACAATGCCATGTAAAAACTAGACGCTGAATATTTGGTTTTTAGAAAGAGTCTCTACTCTTGATGAATATACGTTTAAAATTAAACACTAAAGTAGCTTACAAGATTAGCAGTTGGGTACCCATTCCCACAACAGCAAAAAATAAGGATGAGTGTGGAGGAGGCTTGAATACATCACCATGGATTGACTTCCAACCGACCTCCCTATCTTCTTCATTTGCACTAGAAAACCTAAATTGTAAAATGAATAGTTTGGTTAACAAATAAAAATAGTCTACTAAGAATCTTCTCGTGTAAAACTATCAACAGAAAAGAAAGAAAGAAGAAAGTTACTTTTTCAAATCACTCTTCAAATGTCTCGTATAAAGCAGGGCAAGCAAACCAATCAAAAGCAAAATGATGACAATGGAGTTAATGAACGAAAACCAATGAACTTGACGATACAGAGGCAGCAATGATGCTTTCGAGTATCTACCCATCCTATTCTCAAACCGTAATTCAGTGGCATTCCAGATAACCGAATAAGTGAATTTAACATCAATGCCGCCAACATCTTTGGTTATATCTACAGCGCGATTTGGATCACCAAATGCTTTTACATCAACGACTTGATTCCCGTTGTAAAGAACATCAAACTGAACATGTGTAAAAAGGTAATAACTTGATCCTCCCCAACCATGAATCAAACTTTCATCTTCAACTTTCCCTACGAACCCCCAAAATGGAAGATCATCAAGATAAAACTGAAAGTAAAATTCACTGTTTATAGCTTGCTTGAAGATACCAATTTCATCAATCGTAAGCTTCTTTTGACACAATGTTTCATCAATCTTGTCTTCCCTGAACTTAAACTCATACAAACCATTGCTCAAACGATCACCATTGAGAACTTCTCCAAGAGATTCTATCTTTTTCACTATTGGGTCTGCAAAAAACAAATCCTTTTTACAATACAAGTAGTTCCAATCAAACCCTTTAATTATTTTATTTTCATTTTTCTACATCATGAGCTCCGTAGCACCTACACTTTATGCTACACTTCTAATAAAGGCGTGTCCGGTGTCCAACATGTGTTGGTGTCGACATTGACACATGTGATTACATTTAATTATGTCATTTTTTCAAATTATTACTAGTGTCGTGTCCGGTGTCTGTCTGGTGTCTGTGCTTCATAGATCATAAGATCAAAATTAAAACTTAATAATTATACCTAATTGTGACTTACCAGGTTTGCAGAATGGTAATTCATAGTATTCATAGGTTTCACTGTAAATGAGAATGAAATAAAGAAAAATTCAATGAAAATGGAAAAACATATGAAAATGAAAATGGAGGTGAAGAGAAGTGTTGACCTGGGATTTTTGAAGGGACCAACTTTGTTGACAAAAAATGGAACAGTATCACCAACGTTGTAGATGTGATTTGAGGGTGATGCGGTAACGGAAGGAGAAGAAGATTGTAGAATGGTGAAGAGGAGAAGAAGGAGAATGAGGTGATGGGGTTTAGCCATAGATTGTGTTTTCTTCAACTTAACAAGTCAAATGCAATAAACATAACTCCATCAGGTTTATTCAACTGACTCCTAAATCCTAATTAGTTCTAGGTGGTTCATGAGTTGAAAAATCATCAGATTTGATATAAATCTACAATCAATTTTTTTTAGTGAAATGTAACTTTTATTTTGGGTGTGGATGTGGCGGTGACAGGTGAAAGTGAAACGTAACTTTGACAAAATAAAGTGTTTTGTTTTTTAAAAGAGTGTATTTCGATTTTTTGCTGTGTATTTTTAAAATGTGTTTAAATTGTAAAAGATAAAAAGTAAAAAAGACTCTCTCTCTCTCTCGGGCTTCTATTTGTTGTTGAATCTTCGTTGATTGGTCTTGTATTTGGTGGTGTAATTTCTCCGTTCTTGCCTCAACTTCCTCTCTTATTTGTTCTTACTCTTCCAACTTGGATTGGTTTTCCATGTCTCATTCATGGAGCTCCTACACCGTCGCTAGAAGTTACTCTAGTATAATGTTAGAAGCTCCCTCATTGATGTCTTTTGTCACGTTTCCACCGCGCAAAGTTGGTGCCATTTCAAATGGCTGATTATTTTAGCTAATGGATCTAGGTCGTTGGTGAGTTTTACCGTAACACACAATGAACACCAACACTCTTGTTTAGAAAATGAGTCTAGGGTTTGGCCCCTAAGAAGAGTTGGTTGCCTAGAGTTAAACATGTGTAGTCAAAGGTGATCCCTTATCCTAAAAGTTAACCTTTTTTATATAGTTGTTTCTCTAGGGTTTTTATCTTAAGATGAGTCTTCCGAATCATTGTCTGCCCCTTGGCCCAAACCCAAAGGAGGCGTGATTCCTGAAGAATATTTTGTCATGCATGCCAATGATTGAAAATTACACGATCGTGGTAGATGAGACATCACCTTAGGAAGGGGGCTAACCTCCTCGGACGTTTCTTTCCCATGGACTATATATTTGGTCACCCATTATGCAAGGTCCATATCCTTAACTCAATTGTCTCCTAGACCAGTGTGCCATTTGATAATGTGTCGAGTTTAAACATCGTATAAGGTTGTTCGCTATCAAAACCACATATCATCCTCGATTCGGGTACAGTTTAATTTTTTTTTTTTAAAAAAAAACTAAAACTTTCGCAAATGTGAAATCACTAGAAAAGCTTCTTTCTCTAAAAAAAATAAATAATTGTTTACATTTTGGAAAATTAAAAAATACAATTAAAATGATTTTTTTTACGAGTACATGAGTTAAACCATTAAAAATGATTTTTCAATAAAAAAATCGTTTTTGTTAGATAAAATTATTGTTATGATCTCATAATTTAATTTTAGACAACGATTTGATCCTTTATTTTTTCCACATCATTTTAATTTTATTTACATATGATTTCTTTTGACAAGAAATTTACATATGAATTTTAAATTTTCAAATCGGCACGAGACATAATGAGTGAATAAAATATCAATATCTAAATTATTATATGAAATTAAATCAAGGACATAAATGTGATTTTGTTTTTCAGTGAAGACTCACTTTAGTTAATGAAAAATGTCACAAGACTCAATTTAGTCCTTGAAAAAATTTAAAGAAATTTTGTCCATGACAAACATAAACTACGATAAGTTAGTCATTGTTTGGATATATCTTTGCCAAGACAATACCACGTTTCAATGCACTCTCACCGTAAAAAACCTAAAACTACCGTGTACAACCGCTGCGTTACCATAATTTTAAACGTGATTTTTTCTAAATCAGACTCAAATTCAAACAAACTCTCTTAATCCCTACTCTCTTTACACTTTGTAG
>Ga0209282_1002324_pt1 | contig 10913 bp, 4 predicted proteins | sample Mtrugardesep15_FD_187529 | JGI IMG/M metagenome (GOLD analysis project Ga0209282, IMG submission 187529) | Root nodule microbial communities of legume samples collected from California, USA - M. trunc garden sep15 (SPAdes) (version 2) | ecosystem: Host-associated > Plants > Roots > Nodule...
GACTGTATGTATTTATTTGCTATTATTTGTAATAATGCCTAGCACAATGTAAGGATCATATCTGTATATTTATACATACACAATGAGTGAATAATACATACACATTCCTCATCATTCTTTCTTGGCATCAGAGCTCTTAAGCTTGAAGGCTCTTGATCCATTTAGCCATGTCATCCGCTGCAAATTCAAATCAAAAGAATGAACTCCCTTCTAGCATTTCTGTCAAGCTGGACAGAGAAAACTATCCTCTGTGGAAATCATTGGTCCTACCAATAATAAGAGGTTGTAGGCTCGATGGTTATATGCTTGGGACAAAGGAGTGTCCAGAGCAGTTCATTACATCATCTGAAACAAGTGGCAAAAAGATCAATCCTGAATTTGAGGATTGGCAGGCTCATGACCAACAAATTCTAGGTTGGCTGCTAAACTCAATGACAACAGGAATGGCAACACAACTGTTGCACTGTGAGACATCTAAACAACTTTGGGAAGAGGCACAAGGTCTTGCTGGTGCTCACACAAGATCACGAGTCATATATCTCAGATCTGAATTTCACATCACTAGGAAAGGAGAGAAGAAAATGGAGGACTACCTGATGAAAATGAAAGATCTTGCTGACAAACTCAAGATGGCAGGATCACCAATCTCAAATGCTGATCTTGTAATTCAGACATTGAACGGTTTGGACGTTGACTACAATCCTGTCGTGGTCAAGTTGTCTGATCAGATCAACATCAGTTGGGTTGATTTGCAGGCTCAACTGCTTGCATTTGAAAGCAGGCTTGATCAACTCAACAACTTAAACAATATCAATCTAAATGCTACAGCAAATGTTGCTAACAAAACTGAGTTCAGAGGAAATAGATTCAATCCTAGAGGAAATTGGCGAGGATCAAATTTCAGAAACATGAGAGGAGGCAGAGGAAAAGGTAGGTTGTCTAAACCTGTCTGCCAGGTATGCACCAAAACTGGTCACACTGCTGTAAACTGTTATTATCGTTTTGATAAGTCCTACACAGGCACCAGTCACTCAAATGTTGATGTTGAGAAACAAGGAACAAATAGTGCTTTCTTAGCATCACCTTACAACGATCAAGACTATGAGTGGTATTTTGACAGTGGGGCTAGCAACCATGTGACACATCAAGCTAATAAGTTCCAAGAGTTCACTGAAAACAATGGTAAGAACTCCTTGGTAGTTGGAAATGGTGAAAAATTAAAAATTGTTGCTTCAGGCACATCAAAACTTAAAAACCTCAATCTTCATGATGTTTTATATGTGCCACAAATCACCAAAAACTTGCTAAGTGTGTCAAAGTTAACTGCTGATAATAATAACATTGTTGAATTTGATCATGATTGTTGTTATGTGAAGGACAAACTGACAGGGAAGGTTCTTCTAAAAGGGAGGCTTAAAGATGGTCTATATCAGCTCTCAAATGGCAGCTCTCAAACAAATAAAGACCCATGTGTCTATTTGTCAATCAAGGAAATTTGGCATAGAAAGCTTGGACATCCTAGCAATAAAGTCTTAGACAGGGTGTTAAAGATTTGTAATGTCAAAACTTCACCTAGTGACCAATTTAAGTTTTGTGAAGCATGTCAGTTAGGAAAATCTCACTTATTACCTTTTAAGTCCTCTACCTCCCATGCTCAAGAAGTTTTAGAATTGATTCACACTGATGTATGGGGTCCTGCACCAATAAATTCAATTTCTGGTTTTAAATATTATGTGCATTTTATAGATGATTCAAGCAGATTCACATGGATTTATCCTCTAAAGCAAAAATCTGATACCATTCATGCATTTATGCAATTCAAAAACATGGTTGAAAACCAATTTAATAAACGGATAAAAGTTATTCAATGTGACGGGGGAGGTGAATTTAAACCTGTACAAAAAGTGGCACTTGAAACAGGAATTCAATTTAGGATGTCATGTCCTTACACCTCTAAACAAAATGGTAGAGCTGAAAGGAAACATAGACATATAGCTGAGTTAGGCCTCACCTTGCTAGCTCAAGCAAAAATGCCTATGCATTATTGGTGGGAGGCTTTCTCCACTGCAGTATACTTGATAAATAGGCTTCCATCATTTGTTACTCAAAATGAGAGTCCCTACTGTTTGATCCACAAGAAAGAGCCAGATTACAATTTCCTAAAGCCTTTTGGGTGTGCTTGTTATCCTTGTATCAAACCGTATAATAAGCACAAGCTTCAATTTCACACAACTAGGTGTGTGTTCTTGGGATATAGTGGTGCTCATAAAGGATACAAGTGTATCAACTCTCATGGGAGAGTCTTCATCTCAAGACATGTAGTATTCAATGAAGATCATTTTCCCTTTCATGATGGGTTTCTTGACACAAGAAATCCATTGAAAACTCTAACTGAAAATGCTACGGCATTATTTCCGCTTTTTCCTGCAGGAGCTGCTGTAACCAACACCACAAATGAGCCAATGGGAAATGGAGAACATTCAACTTCTGAGAATAATTCAAGTGCAGACCAGTCAACAACAATAGACAAGTTCAGTGATGATGGTGATGAATCAACTCATGGGTTTGACGATACTGGAATAGATAACAATGGTGACTCAACTGAAACAAGCCAAATGAGTACACATATTGAACCTGAAGTCAGAGCAACAGGCGAAGAAAGCAACACGAACACACACTGGATGCGCACTAGAAGCAAAGATGGAATCCACAAACCAAAACAACCATACATTGGAATGGTACAAGGCTGCACAGATGACAAGGAACCCGAAAGTGCTAGTGAAGCTCTTGCAAGACCCGAGTGGAAGCAAGCAATGGACTCAGAATTCAAAGCTCTAATAACAAACCAAACATGGACACTAGTACCATATCAAGGCCAAGATCACATCATTGATTCAAAATGGGTGTTCAAAACAAAATTTAAGGCAGATGGCTCAATTGAAAGAAGGAAAGCAAGATTAGTTGCAAGAGGATATCAACAAACAGCTGGTCTAGATTTTGAAGAAACCTTTAGTCCTGTTGTCAAGGCAAGCACAGTGAGAATTATCCTTGCTATTGTTGTACATCTCAATTGGGACATTAGACAATTGGACATAAACAATGCGTTCCTAAATGGACATCTCAAGGAAACTGTCTACATGTCCCAACCAGAAGGATATGCAGATCCAACAAAGCCAGGTCACATTTGCAAGTTATCTAAGGCAATTTATGGCTTGAAGCAAGCTCCAAGGGCTTGGTTTGATAGCCTAAAGAATGCTCTCTTAAATTGGGGATTTCACAATACTAAAAGTGACTCATCTCTCTTCATTCTCAAAGATTCAAATCATACCACCTTCCTACTAATCTATGTTGATGATATAATTGTGACCGGTAGCAATGCCAAGTTTTTGGAAGCATTCATCAAACAACTAAATGTTGTTTTCTCACTCAAGGACCTTGGGAAACTACACTACTTCCTAGGCATTGAGGTACACAGAGATGCAAGAGGATTGTATCTAAAACAGTCAAGATACATACATGATTTACTCAAGAAATTCAAAATGGAAAAATCCTCAACTTGTCCAACACCTATGGTGACTGGGAAACAGTTCACCGTCGAGGGGAAGAAAATTGAAGACCCAACTGTGTATAGACAAGCAATAGGATCATTACAATATCTAACCAACACACGTCCTGACATTGCATTTTCAGTAAACAAGTTGAGTCAATACATGAGCTCTCCAACCATTGATCATTGGCAAGGAATAAAAAGGATCTTAAGATATCTACAAGGTACAATAAACTACTGCTTGCATATTAAGCCTTCTACTGATTTAGACATTGTTGGATTCTCAGATGCAGACTGGGCTACAAGCGTTGAAGATAGAAAATCCATATCAGGACAATGTGTCTTCCTTGGTGAAACATTGATTTCTTGGTCTTCAAGGAAACAAAGAGTAGTGTCAAGGTCTAGCACTGAATCTGAATATAGGGCCTTAGCTGATCTGGCAGCTGAGATAACATGGGTTAGATCACTTCTAAATGAACTTAAACTGCCATTACCAAGAAAACCAATCCTGTGGTGTGATAACTTAAGTGCTAAGGCACTTGCATCCAATCCGGTTATGCATGCTCGTTCCAAGCATATTGAAATTGATGCTCATTATGTAAGAGATCAAGTGCTACAAGATAAAATCACAATAGCTTATGTTCCTACAGCTGACCAAATCGCAGATTGCTTGACTAAATCTCTCACTCATTCAAGATTCAATTTTTTAAGAGACAAACTTGGAGTGACTCCCTCACCACCAGTTTGAGGGGGAAAGTTAAGGAATGATATGAAATTAATTATTATATTAAGATTGATTCTCATATTATTAAAGTGTATCAATCACAGTTAGTATTGTTGACTGTATGTATTTATTTGCTATTATTTGTAATAATGCCTAGCACAATGTAAGGATCATATCTGTATATTTATACATACACAATGAGTGAATAATACATACACATTCCTCATCATTCTTTCTTGGCAATCGCCCTTGACGTGCTTGGTGTCCTCATGAAAAAATTGGTGTAATTGCGACAATTATTTTAGGTTTGTTGTCATGGTAATTGGTAAATGATAACAACATATGAATGTGAAATATGAAAGTCCTTAAAGAGAAAAAGTAGCCATTATGCTTTACATGTTGCTTGAGCAAGGGCTAGAATACTCGGCCTTTGAGAATGATGCGGGCACAATTGATTATTTCTTTCTCTTCCGTGATATTAACGATGTGTCAAGGAATAGATAAAAGTCTCTTTGTAAAAATTCTAGCATCTTGTCTCCATGATCATAGCTCTGTTGGTAGCGACATTTGCAGTATAGAGGGGTCAGATTTCAAACTTTGGATTCCCCATTTATTCTAGTCACTAGATTACTTAACCAAAAAGAAAAAAAAAATTCTAATATATTGACAAGTTTCTCAAATCTGAATCAAAAAAATCTTTTAAACAAGTGGATGAGTTGTTAGGAAGAAAATTCTTTTGCCTAGGTTGTTTTTTATGAACTCGACAATCCTTAAAACTGCTTGAAGGTGTAAATCAGTTGGAGAAGAAAGGGACTGACCAAGCCTCAAAGTAGAAAAAGATACGACATGTCTTTTATTAGTAAGATACAATTACTTGCATGTTAGTTTCTATGGTAACGGCAAAGTTTTATGGTTTCATAACAATTTCTCCTTCGTTTTAGATACATAATGTCCTATAAAATTCACAATTTACTTGCAATCTAATTCCAATCTTAAGATTATCAAAATCTGCCATTGTAAAATCATTTTTTTTCTTCTAAAAACACTTGCACATGTGCGAATCTTGAAGGGAGCTCGAGTTCTTGATGATTTGAGACCTAATATTTTTAAAATTTTTATTTTTGAATAACAAATATTAACATGTTAATGGCTAATATTTTTTCCTTAAAAAAAATGGCTAATATTTTTTAGACTAATATTTAAATATATAACCAACACTATACCGTTTTAACAATTGTAATTCAATTAGCAATTTTAGTCGTTTTGACTTATGACATTTTAGGTTTGGTCACCCTTCTTTTAAATCTAAAACATGTATCTAATATTTTTCATAAGTAAATTTGTTTTTGGGTATTAAAAGAGCCTATAAACACATCATAAGTAAATTTTCATATCATAATGTATGCGACTATAGTGCTAAGATATTTATTTATATTTTTTTACCATTTCCATTTGGTAATTCTTTATTCTTCTACGACTAAACCTTTTGATATAATTCATGTTAGATATTTAGGGACCACTTGCCATTAATCCAATTATTCCTCTGTTCTTATTGTTATAGATGACCACACATGTCACACTTGCATATACCTTATGAATTCAAAATTTGAATCAAGACAGCTCTTGCAACACTTTGTCTCCTTAGTCAAACCTCAATATAACACCACAATTAAAATAATTAGATCATACTATGCCTCTCTAAGCATCATCCATCAAACTTTCTACATAGAAGCTCCTCAGCAAAACTTTATAGTAGAAAGAAAATGCAAACATATATCATGAATGTCACTCGTAGTATTCTCTTTCACTCACATTTACCTAACTTATTATTTCTGGTACGTTTAAGGAGTGAATTGATATTTAATCAGTTATTCAATAAATTATTTCACCGATCTACTATAGTCAATGTATTTGACAGTGACGTATGTAGTACTCCTTTCGGTCTTAAATATAAAGAAATAAGTAAATGTATTTGATTTACTTTGGACTAAATACATTTGACTGTAATTTTATATTTAAGACCGAATGAAATATTAAATAGATGATAAATTGAAAAATATAATTAACATTACCTTTAAAATTGAAAGTAAGTTCTATTTCTGACAAAATTTTGCATGAAAATACTTCCTTTGTTCCTATTTATTTGTCATTTTAAAGTTTTTTTTGGTTACAAGGCAAAGAAAAAGAAAAACGGCATAGGCAAGAAAACAAGAAAAGAAAAAAGAACAAAAACTACTATATAGAATAGAGAGTTCCCGCGGTGTCCATCCTGAGGAGGTACAAGAGATCTTCTGGAGGAGAGGCATGATATAACAGCTTAGTATCTAAACCTGCACCAAACTTGGCCATAAAATCCACACATTGATTTTCCTCTCTAAGAGTGGGGCAAAGAGCTACATTATCTTGCCTGATCGTATCCTTAACATCTTGAATCAAAACAACATAAACATGGTATCTCATAGTTGGGCCTTTGAGGAGGTTGATGCAACGCAACGAGTCGATATAGCAAACAAGATCAGATATATTCAAGCTTTTTGCCAAAACAAGCCCCTGATAAATAGTGAAGAGCTCAACATACATAATGTCAGATGAATCATTAATGTAGCCTGAAAAACCTGACAGATAAAACCATGCATGATTCCACATAATACCACCAAAGCCAGCTCTAACGGGGTTGCCCAAAAAACTACCATCAACATTTATAATGGTGCAAGAATAATTGTCATTATTCCACCTAATAAATCTCTCAACATGATCAGCATGAGCATTAATCTTGAAACAAGATATAAAAGAATCAACCATACTGTAAATGTTGTAGAAGAGGCGACTAAGAGACCAATTCTCGTTACTAAGACACATAAGGTTATGATGACGCCAAGCCCACCAAACTGTGGCCATGAAGATGAAAGAATGGGGACCCGAAGAGCCCTCCTTCAACCAATGGCTCACCTCCATATCTGAGAAGAAATTTGCATCATTGAATCCCACATGGTTCCAAATAATAAGAGAGAAGTTACAGTCACGGACACAATGAAGGAAATCTCATTTTCAAGACCACAACGGGAGCAAATTGCGGAAGAAGCCATGTTCCTTTTGTTGAGTAATTGAAGAATGGGGACATAATTTCGGTAAGCCAACCATAAAAGAAAATTGAGTTTTTCTGGAGATTTTAACTTCCAAATCCAAGACCAAGAGGAAGTAGTTTGAACATTAGTAACTGTGTCAGTGTGGGACAACAACCATCCATAACCACTCTTAGTAGTGTAGGCACCATTTTTGTTAGATGCCCAAATGAAGGCTTCATCTAAGGACGGGTTGAACTTAAAGTTCAAATTGTTGATGAAAGCAGAAGTTGTTGGGGGAAGTTGAGAGTATAAACCTGAGAATGAGGGTCATTGAAAGAGAGCACATCTTTAACAGTTAGGTGCTAATCATGGATATCTATGATCAGAACCAACGATCCAATGTGACCAAGAGAGCTCCAAGGACAGAACCAAAAGGAGGAACTACCTGAACCCGCACGCCAAGAGAAACCATCTTTGAGAGCATTTTTAGCATGAATAATAGAAGACCAATTTGGAGAGTCTTTGGGTTGGGAAGTAGCATAAAGAATATTAGGACCTGAAATGTACCGGTTGGAGATGAGGTTCACCCACAGTTTAGGAGAACATTGGAGTAAATCCTAAACAAGCTTGCCAAGGAGACAAATATTGGCTTCCCTAACAGATCTGATTCCCAAGCCGCCTTGATTTTTTGGACGAGCAATTTTTTTCAGCCAACTAAGTGGATACCTTTATTATTATTACCTCTCCAAATAAAATTACGAGTAGTTTGATCAATACTGTCACAAATACCCTGGAAAAGCCATGCAAGTTGCATGAAGTAAGACAATATTGAACTTTTAAAGTCCAATACATCATTACTTGTTTTTCAATAATAATTTTAGTTATTAATTTAAGGTGCACTCTAATATGAACCCCTTTTTTGATGGACCAATCATGGACCCTCTAAATTAAGATGCCCTCTAATATTAGAGGCACCTTAATTTAATACATAAAAGTAAAATATTAAATAAGATATTAAACAATAAAAACTATTGTAGAAAGAAAAATATATATGATTGTATAAAAAAATAATACTATCTACCAAAAAAATTAAAAATAAAAACTAAGTGATTAGACTCAAATGAAATTATTTAACTTAAATGACTAATGAATCTTATATAAAGATAAATTATTTAAGAAAATCCGAATTTAAATTTGATTTATGTGTAAAATAATTCATATTCAATATAAAAACAAAATACAACAATGAAAAAGAAAACAAAAAATAGTAAACCAATCATCATGAAAAAGAAAGAAAAGAATTCAAACTTGACTGACATTCATGAGAATTCACTTTTAGTCAAATTAATTTATCGATGTTAGGTATACCGAATAATTTGAGTACTTTGTAGTAGTAGTAGTAGAATTCACTTTTAGTCAAATTAATTTAGTAGATGTTAGGTAAACTGAGTAATTTGAGTACTTGTGCTAGTAGTAGGAAGGAATCTATAGCTTTATGTTAATGTTACGTATCAATTGTTAGCGGTGCCGGGTGCAGCTGCAGCTTAACTTAACTATTTGTGTGCGGGCATTTACTTTTTTTGAATTTCTTCTACGTTTGTGTTTCGTATCTTTTTCTTCTTACTTTCACTCAATCCGTTATATCATAAATAGTCTATTTAAGACAATCACTGCTCTACATTTTCTTATTTTTGGTGTTGATCGATATCTCTGTATGTAATTGTAAAGACTAATATTTTTATCAAATATATTTTGTATTTTGTAATTTGACATGTAGAGATACATTTGATTTTCAAATTAATAGCTATGAGTTTATTTATTTTCTTGAAATAGTTATTTGTTGTCATTTAAAAATTATCGTAACTAAATCTTATTTGTTAAAAGTGACAGCGAAATAAAATAATTTTTTTAGAGTTTTTTTACCGAATTTATTTTTTTATTACTCATAACAGTGAGTATTAATTTATAAACTAACAGGATGAATGTTTTACTTATGAAATGATCTTTTTATTATATTAAAATGTATTTACAATACTATTTTTCTTTGTATTTTGTGTGTTAGTTTTTTGTTGCTAGATTATTATGAATAAGAAAATCATTAAAAGAGGAAAATGCAGATTTTAACATAAGAGATGTGTTGAGTGTAATTCAAACTTCTCTTGAGAAAAGGAAAAACAATTTTTTTAATATGACAGGGGTATATATTTACGTATAATAAGGGAGTGTAGTGTAATAAGTATCTTTCAAAAAATAGGAATGTAATTTATAATCGTTAGTTTGAGACAGAAGAATTTTCAGTTTACGAAATATTTACAAACAAATTTACATTTTCTTCCACTAGAGAATATCAATGAAGCTCAAACACGTAACCTTCATATCGTTTTTTTTGTTGTTGACGTGATCCACTGAAAAACATCACTGAAGCTCAAACACGTAACCTCACATCGTTTTTTACCATTAGATAAACGTTCGAAGTTATACATAATTACATACACTTATTTTTTACATTATTTTTAACCACGTTTATATTCTGTTATCTCTCCCAACCTAACGAGCGAGGCCAATATTATATTCAAAATGAGGTCAATATTTAACGACAAGAATAGACCAATGTTATTAAATAATGCATTTGTGCACAAGCCAACCAACAGTTTTTTAATTTCTACAAAACCCCACTTCTGCAGCCTATCTAAAGTTGAAATTGCCATTAAAGGCAATAAATTTCTTCTCCGTATTACACTCTATAAATCCTACATTACTTGGTACGTATCATAGCCAAACCTCACACATTAACATTGCTATATATTGGTGTTTTTATGCCCCTGTGAATACTGCTTATACCACTGCTCTAACAATTCCCAAAGTTTTCGTTGGTTTAGATATTCTGGCGTTACCCTCTTACTCCGTGGATCTTTTCATAAGGTATATACTCACGTGTTTACTTCTACAAATTTTGTGTGTATGTACGTTTTATATAATGTTGTGATATCTATTTTAGTCTTTTTCTCACTCATATTTGTGGACTAAAATTATACTATACTCTACATATTACACAAACTAATTCTAATATAGTTAAATTTTGAAGGACCAAAACATACCAACATGAACCAAAAACAAAATGTGATATATGCACAAGGACAGCATTAAAAATGTAAAATATGTGTACAGTGGCTAAAAGCAAATACATAGTATTTTATTTTTAAACACACATTATTGAATTTTATTTTTTTTATTTTTCAATTTTGGAGTGTGTCTAAATGATATGTTCAATTGGGTATCCATACAAGAATTGCGTGTATGAATTACAACATTATTAAAGACAACTTGTTTCTAGTTGTCTAGATTTTTTTAGATAAATTCTTAGATACTTTGGAATTTGGTTGAGTTTTGGTATCCTTTAGGCACAATTTGTGTAACATTTGAATTCAAAAGAAAACATGACATGGCATTGTTTCATTGAACGAGGGGTACATAACCAACCAAACTACATAGGTACCATTGTATTCACTTTTTTTTTTTTTTTTATAATAAGATCCACAATTTTAGAGTAACAATTATTTTGCTTGAAAATTAAGGG
>Ga0209282_1002327_pt1 | contig 10909 bp, 10 predicted proteins | sample Mtrugardesep15_FD_187529 | JGI IMG/M metagenome (GOLD analysis project Ga0209282, IMG submission 187529) | Root nodule microbial communities of legume samples collected from California, USA - M. trunc garden sep15 (SPAdes) (version 2) | ecosystem: Host-associated > Plants > Roots > Nodule...
TATTCTTGATTTGGTGGTTGCCTAAAACTTATTCTAGAATACAAAAGTAACAAAATGAAGAATAACATTGAATAGGTTAAGTGACCATGTAAGAGTCACAGTGCTGTACCTGTTATCACTTCTCTTATTTTGTTATTACCAATACCTTCTACAAGCACCAAGTTTACTGCTTGTTTCATCACTTGATATTTCCTTATAGTTTGAAAATCATTCATGACTTTTTTTTGGTTCCACTGTATAAATCTATGAAAATAACAACAGTATTACAATAGTTGAGTAACTACACAAGATAATACAGGATCACAAATTCAATGATTGGAAAGAAAGTTCAGGCACCCTCTATTGTAGAAAAAATGGTAGAGTCTCATCTCAGATGGTTTGTAGCTCGTAGATGCATGAGTGAGGATTCAGCTTCTCTTCTTAAGCTATTTTCTTAATCATTTTAATCTGTTTGTAAAATTGATAATACATGATTCAACTTCTCTTCTTAAGTTATTATTTTAACTTATGAACAGTTGTTTCAAATAGTCTAGCATTAATCTAAGTTTTTATCTAGTTAATTTATGAAAAAATGCAGAAAGGTTGGTCTCTACTAAGTTAGGAATCTTGAAAATTAACATTTTTCTATCTGCAACATTATTTGGAAAGTGACACTAAATAACTGCAAATCAAGTTCTTCTACTTGAAAACGGCTCTGTGGCCTTAACCTACCATTTGGCACAATCACTAACAAGTTCTAGTGTCGACTCACACCCTTAATTATTCGATCATCTACAGAAAAAGAACCAAACTAGACACTTGTATTACCATATACTAATCCACAGTCACATAATATTAATATCATAGAATTATTTGTGCATATCATTATCATTAGTTGTCAAATAATTAAAGTAACCATTAAAAAATGATAAGAGTACCATTGTTATGTTTTTCTCTCCTTCCAAACGGCCATAGACACTTGTACAGTTTCATCTATACGTACTCACGTGTACAGGAGCAGTTTGGTCTTATGACAAAGACTACCAATTACAGGACTCCACGTACACAAATATACATAACACGTGTCAAATATTAATTACATGTTGGTTATGTGACATGTGTCACTATATTTAAATTCAAAATGGTGACATAGAGTTTCATGCTTATTTTTTCTTCCTATATATAACAGAAGCTTGTTCTTCTCTATCATAGCAGTTTCTTTCTTCAGTTTACTACAAAATTGCAATTACAATTTACAATCATGGATTCAAGAGTTGTTCATAGTCATGTTGAGGAGGAGAACGTTGAACCACAACAAGGTATATATGATATGAATCACATTTAGTTTGAAGCAAGTGTTACTTAAAGTTTCTTATATTTGAAACAATTTTTTTACTTGTGTTTTTTAAATCTATTTTGCATTTAGTGACGCTTGGTGCGGAAGAAAACTATTCTCCTGATCATGAGAAGAAATCTGTTCTGAATAAGGTGAAGGCAAAGGCTAAGAAAATTAAGGACACAATTAAGAAGCATGGTCAACAAGTAATTGATCATGGTAATGGACATAACAATGAAATTCAGCATACTCCTGATGATGTTGACTTGGATGAGGATAAGCAACTGGTTCAAGACCCACAAGATCATCAAGCACCAAGTATGTTCTTTTCTACATTATTGCAATTAGATTATGCTAGAATTCAAGGGACTACTAGTACATTCCATGTTTACTTGTGATGTAAAATCTGGCATTTAGTTTCAGACTATGAATCACCGACACAAACATCAGATTAGACGTTGACACTAGTAATAATTTGAGAAATGGAAGAAAGTGAACCTAATAGTATGTGTCGGTGTCGTGTCTGTGTCATACACCGGACACATCTTCAATCTAAAATGTCGGTACTACTTAGGTTTTAGATAATTATTTTTTTAAAATTTCACAAATTTTGTTTCATGTGTTTGGATGTTGTACAGTTTATGGCAGTGAAGATGTCAAAAGTGCTACACCTACACCTACATCTGAGCAAGATGAAAATTTAGGAAATTCTGGAACTGATATTGAAGGTACGGGAGAAGAATCCTCTCATAATCCACGGGTTGAAGGTGTTTCACCAAACACCGAAATCAATCGAACCATATCCACTGACCAGGCCAAAACATTTGCTGTGGAAGAGAAGCCAGAGCAATACAAGGCCAATTTGGAGAGGCCAATAGTCTTGGAGGAAGATTCTCAAAACCAAGGAAATAGAACTGAGGAATATACTCTTCCCAATTATCAAACCAAAGAAACTGATCCAAGTGGTGCAGGTGAGTAGGCCAATTCAATAATAAGTTTCAGAACTCAGTTTTTTGCTAGACTATGCATTCTGTATCAATATATCAGTGTACTAATTAAACAGATTTAATACTTGTCATTTGGTAAAACGGTGTTAGCGAATATGAACCATACTCAACAAATTAGTACTTAATTGAGTTGATATTTAAACTCTATATTGAACAAAATTTCAAGTTTCTTTTTAAATTATACCTTCAATTTGGCATAGAAGTGTGGCATATTAGTGACTTCATATAGTGTTATCAACAATAGAAAAATCAATAACTTGACATGTCCAATGATATATACCTTAGAAACTTGTTAGCTCTACATGATTCTGACAATATATTTACATTGAGATTAATGCTTTCATTTGTGTTGGCTTACAGGAAGTGATGAAATAAAAGACATTACACAACTCAAGGAATCTCTTGAGAGAATGAATGTGCATGATGAGTCAAAACCTACCACAGAACCTAAAATCCAGTCATCTGTTGCTGACATTGAATACCCTTCTGCTGAGGCATATACTCTTCCCAATTATCAAATCAAAGACACTGATCCAAGTGGGGAAGGTGAGTAGGACAATTCGAAAAAGTTTCAGATTTTCTTAGACTCTTCATTATGTATCAATATATCAGTGTACTATTTTAAATAGACTCATTCATTGTTTTGGAGTTAAGATAAAATGTGAAATTTACTCTTGTTAGCTCCCCATGGCCCTAACAAATTATTTACATAGATAGACATTAATACTTTGATGTGTTGGCTTACAGATGAAATAAAAAACATAAAACCACATGAGGAATCTCTTGTGAGAATGAATGTGCATGATGATGAGTCAAAACCTACCACAGGACCAAATATCCAGTCACCTGTTGCTGACCCTGAGTACCCTCCTGCTGCTGGAAGCCATGATCAGTTTGTGCCACGTTTCTCTGATGCAACAAAAACTGAAAATGATCCTCAGGAAACAGTATCCAAAGATATCAATAGAAACCAGGAAATTTTGGAGGAAGATTCTCAAGAACAAGGAAGTAGAACTGAGTCATATAATCTTCCCAATTATCAAATGAAAGACACTGATCCAAGTGGTAAAGGTTAGTAGGTCAATTCAACAAAGTTTTTAATTTTTTTAGACTCCTCGTTATGTATCAATATATCAGTGTACTATTTTAAAAGATTTAATGCTTAATTTGATAAAATGAGTACTTATTTATGTTGAATTTTTAATTCTATATTCAATAATATTATCAAAGTTGCTTTCACATACCAAATTAAAGTAGTCCGAGTGAATCTGGACTGAGATCTTCTAAATAAGGTTAGGTTTTGGATTCAGCCTTGTGATGAAAAAAACATGATTGGGACGCGAGATCCAAATAAAAGGTGGTAAGTAAGTCCAAAGATATTTATCATTTCTTTTACATTTGAGGCGACAAGGTTTGAACCTACAAAGTAGAAACTCATGCATACTATCTAAACCACTCACCATGCCAAACATAGTGGTGTCCAATGATATTTAACTTAGAGATGTAAGTATATGAATGGTTAAGTCTAGTTAAATCAAAATGGACTAAATGGAATAACAAAAGACAAATAGACTCATTCCTTTTTTTGGAATAAGATAAATGTGAAATTTACTCTTGCTAAGATCCCTGGACCCTAACAATTTATTTACACAGATAATAATTTCATGTATGTTGGTTTACAGGAAGTGGTGAAATAAAAGAAATAACATCACTTGAGGAATCTTTAGAGAGAATGAATGTGCATGATGAGCCAAAACCTACCACAGAACCAAAAATCCAGCCACCTGTTGCTGACAGTACTGAATACCCTCCTTCTGGAAGCCGTGATATTGATCAGTTTGTGCCACACCTCTCTGATGCAACAGAAACTCAGAATGAATATCCTCAGGTAACAGTATCCGGAAACATCAATAGAAACCAAGAAATTCCCTCGGAAACTAGAGAAAATATCGATACCATCACAAACACCGTTGAGAAACAATCAGGTTATGAAGAACCAGTGGAGACGCAACCAAAACAAAAAAGTTACACAGATGAAATTGAAATCTCATCTGCAGAAGAAGCTGATAAAACTCTCCCTCCTGAAAATGAAGAAGCTTCTAAGCTCGGAAATGATGAGAAAGTTGAGCATAAAAAAAGTGAGAATGGAAATAACGTTGGTTATTCTCTTACTGAGAAATTAGCTCCAGTTTATGGAAAGGTTGCAGAGGTAGGAAGTGCAGTGAAATCCAAAGTATATGGAACTAATGACAGAACTGAAACAAAAAATGGGGACAAAGGGGTCACTGTGAAGGATTACTTGGCCGAGAAGCTAAAGCCTAGTGAAGAAGATAAGGCACTTTCTGAGGTGATTTCAGAAACTTTGCATAAAGGAAAAGAAGAGCCATTGAAAAAAGACGATGTAAAGTTGGATAGTGAGGTTGGGAAGTCTGACAAAGTATTTGAAGAGAGCAATGTGACTAGTCCAGGAAAAGGCATGGTTGACAAGGTTAAGGATGCTGTTGGCTCTTGGTTTGTAAAATCCCCACAAGGTAATACTTTTTCCAGTAGATTTTTGCAAAATGATATGTTATATGTGATATGATTATAATTTTGATGGTTTTGTTATAGGTGGAGGAATTGATGAAGACTTATCAAAGAATAAAAAATATGTTGGGGAAGTGGAACAAGCTGTGGATGAAGGAGCAAAACAGGAGTAATCCAATTGAAGAACAAGTTATATGAATAAAGTTCTATATATCTATATCTATATATAATACATTTGTGAAGTGATCCATGTTACTTGTAATTAGATATTTGTTAATGTTTTATATAGAAGTTAATATCTATTTATGGTCGATTCATGAATCATGTCAAAGTTATTATGTTTGTATTGTTGGAATATTTTATTAAATATTTCATTTAATTATATATTAGCTGATTATAAATTGTGAGTCTAATTAGAAAGATAGTTTAGAGACCCTTCTATCATAGAAAAAATGGTTGAATTTCGTTTCAGTTCGTTTGATCATGTTTAGGAAAGTCCCGTAGCTTGTCAAAGCATGAAGGGTTAACCTGATGGAAATGGATAGTTCAATTGATAATGGATGTTTTAATATTTAGTATCTTATCTTAATTTTTTTAATTTAGTCAACCACGCCAAGTTAAGATTATTTAAATTATTCCAATAGTTTGTAAGGCTTAATTTAACCGATAACAACGATATTGTTAAGTTTGACATCTTCATTTAAATTAAAACTTAGAACCTCACAGTTGTGTGTATAAAGTTGTGTGTGTAAGTTTTAAGTGGTATTTAACACTTTATCAATAGAAAAAAAATCCCTATAGTTTACTTGTAAAAAAATGCAACAAGGTTGGTCCCTCCTAAGTAAGAGTCTTTGAAAAGTAGTAACATTTTTCTAACTGCAACGTTATTTGGAAAGTGACCCAGAATAACTTCTAATGTCGGCACACACCTCTAATTATTAAATTTAATATTTGTGCATATCAACATTATCATCACTTGTAGAACAATTAAAGTAACTATTATTAAAAAAGTGATAGGGCAACACTGTTGAGTCACTGTCCATACTCGGTTAGTACTTCTCTCTTTTCACACCGTCCAAGTCCACAGGAGCAGTTTGTCTGCTGATCGACATAGACAACCAATTATAGGTCTCCACGTGTCACAAATAATACTCAACAAGTTTCAAATGATAGTTATATGTCGTTATGTGACACGTGTCTCCAGTTATATGAAATGCAAAATGGGATTAGTGACACAGTTTCATGTTTTGTTTCTCTATAAAGTAGAACCTTTTGTTGTTCTACATTATAGCAGTTTCTTTTCTTCTGTTTATCACAATTTACAATCATGGATTCAAGAGTTGTTCATAGTCATGTGGAAGGGGAGAACGATGAACAAAACTTACATAAAGTTGAACCATATCCAGGTATGATATCACATCTTGTTTGAAGCAAGAATTAATATATACTATACCTGTAGTTTTTAAGTTTGAAACATTTTTTCTACTTTTTTTTAATCTATTTTGGATGCAGTGACACTGACACATGGACCAGAAGAGCCCACTAATTCTGAGCCTGAGCCTGATCAGCTTGAGAAGAAGTCTGTTATGAGCAGGGTGAAGGCAAAGGCTAGGAAAGTTAGGGACAGTATCAAGAAGCATGGTCAAAATGTATTTGATCATGGTAGTGAACATGACACTGAAACTCAGCATACTCCTGATGATGATGGTGATTTGGATGAGGATAAACCAATAGTTCAAGACCAAAAATATCGTGAAGTATCAAGTATGTTCTTTTCTACATTATTTTTGCAATTAGATTATGCTAGAATTCAAGGGACTACTAGTACATTCCTTGTTCTCTTGTGAAGTAGAATCTGGCATTTAGTTTTAGACTATAAATCACTGACATAGACACAGATATAGGACCAGACACCGATAATAATTTGAGAAATAGAAAAAATTGAAGGTTTTGTGTCTGTGTCACACACCGGACACTTTCAATCTAAAGTTCCGGTGCTACATAGGTTTTAGATACTTAATTTAAAAACATTCTACAAACTTTTGTTTCAATATCAATATATAAAATATTCTGAAACAATTTGATATGTTTGGATGTACAGGTTATGACAGTGAAGATGTTAAGAGTACTACGCCTGAATCTGAGAAAGTTGAAAATTTAGGAAATTCGGAAATTGGTTTTGAAGGTACAAAATTTACAGGACAAGAACCTCATCATGTTCCACTAGTTGAAGGTGTTTCTTCAACCACTGAAATCAATCAAAACACAGCCAATGACAAGAGTAACATATTTTCAGCAGAAGAGAAGCCAGAGCAATACAAGGCCAATTTGGAGAGGCCAATAGGTTTGAAAGAAGATTCTCAAGAGCAAGAAAGTAGGTCAATTGGAGAAGGTGAGTAGGTCAATTGAAAGATTTAATGCTTAATTTGATTAAATGAGTACTTAACTGTGTGACTTTTTAACTGTATATTCAACAATTTTATCAAATTTCTTTTCAAACACCAACATTAAATTAGTCTAGTGAAACTGGACCGAGATCTCTTAAATAAGGTCTCGGGTTCGAGCCTTGCCATGAAAAAATAAAAACAGATTGGAATAGAGATTCCACTAAAAGTGGTAAGCAATCCAATAATATTTACCATTTCTTTTACACTTAGAGGCGATGAGGTTTGAATCTAGAAACTTGTCCATACTAAACCACTCACCATTAGACCAAACATAGTGGCTTCCAATTATATTTACCTTAGAAATTTAAGTGTGAGTGGTAAAGACTAAAGGTTAGTTAAATTTACTCTTGTTAGCTCTACATGACTCTATTTACTTTGAGATTAATACTTTCATTTGTGTTGGCTTACAGGAAGTGATGAAATAAAAGATATTACACCACTCGAGGAGTCTCTTGAGAGAATGAATGTGCATGATGAGTCAATAAAACCTACCACAGAACCAAAAATCCAGTCGTCTGTTGCTGACACTGAATACCCGTCTGATGTTAAAAGCCATGATCAGTTTGTGCCACACTTCACTGATGCATCAAAAACTCAGAATGAATATCCTCAGGAAACATTATCCACAGATATCAATAGAGACCAGGAAAATTTGGAGGAAGATTCTCAAGATCAAGGAAGTAGAACTGAGACTTATATTCATCCCAATTATCAAACCAAAGACACTGATCCAAGTGGTGCTGGTAAGTAGATTGATTCAACAAAGTTTCAGAACTCTATTTTTTTGGTTTTGCTATAAACTCTGCATTCTGTATCAACATATTAGTAGTGTGCTGTTTTGCCAGATTTAATGTTTGGTATTTGATAAAATGAGCATTTAATTGGGATTGGGTTTAGTGGAAGGGCTAGACTCCCAAAACCTGACGAATCAAGATTTGAATCCAGGCTGAGAGGTGCCTACATTTAGCGTCCGACAGCACCTCCAATAGGATTACTTCCAATGGAAGGAACCTATGTGAAACCCAAAAAATATATAGAAACATCAATAATTTGATAAGTCCTTGTTATAAAATGAAAACGTTATGTCCAATGATATTTTCCTTAGAAATTTAAGTATGAATGGTGTTTTTTTTTAAGAGTTTAATTTTCATACACAATGATACACCATCAACAAATCACAACCAATCATGGATTCAATGAAAATAATATAAGTCAATAGATTCATTCTTTTTTATTTACATTGATATTCAATCAATTTTTGGAGTTAAGTTAAATGCGAGATTTACTCTTGTTAGCTTCCCATGATACTGACAATTTATTTTCATGTGTGTTGGCTTACAGAAAGTAATGAAACAAAAGACATTACACCACTTGAGGAATCTCTTGAGAGAATGAATGTGCATGATGATGAACCAAATCCTACCACTGAAACAAAAATCCAGCCATTTGTTACTGACATTGAATACCCTTCTGCTGCTGGAAGCCATGATCAGTTTGCGCCACACTTCGCTAATGCAACAGAAACTCAGAATGAATATCCTCGGGAAACAGCATCCACAGATCTTAATAGAAACCATGAAATTCCCTCAGAAACTGAAGAAACTTTCAACACCTTCACAAACAATGGTGAAAAACAAGCATATTATGACGAGTTAGTGGAGATGCAATCAAAAAGTCACACAGATGAAATTGATGTAATCTCTTCTGGAACAAAAGTTGATAAAACTCTCCCTCTTGAAAATGATGAAACTTCTAAGCTCAGTAATGATGGAACTAGCACTGGTAGTAATGAGGGAACTGAAACTCAGAATGAATATCCTCGGGAAACAGCATCCACAGATATCAATATAAACCATGAAGTTCCCTCAGTAACTGAAAAATCTTTCAATGCCGTCACAAACACTGTTGATAATCAAGCTGATGCTACAGAAATTCAAAATGAATATCCTCAAGAAACAACATCAACAGATATCCATAGAAACCATGAAATTCCCTCGAAAACTGAAGAAACTTTCAACACCATCACAAACACTGTTGAAAATCAATCTGATGCAGCAGAAACTAAGAGTGAATATCCTCAAGAAACAGTATCCACAGATATCAATAGAAACCATGAAATTCCCTTGGAAACAGTATCGACAGATGTCACAAACACTGGTGAAAAACAAGCATATTATGACGAGTTAGTGGAGATGCAATCAAAAAGTCACACAGATGAAGTTGAGGTAATCTCTTCTGGAACAAAAGTTGATAAAACTCTCCCTCTTGAAAATGATGAAACTTCTAAGCTCAGTAATGATGGAACTGGCACTGGTAGTAATGAGGGAACTGAAACAAAAAATGGTGACAAAGGGGCTACTGTGAAGGACTATCTGGCTGAGAAGCTAAGGCCTAGTGAAGAAGATAAGGCACTTTCTGAGGTGATTTCAGAAGCTTTACATAAAGGGAAAGATGAGCCATTGAAAAAAGAAGATGTAATATTGGCTAGTGAGGATGAGAAGTCAGAGAAAGTTTTTGAAGAGAGCAATGAGAATAGTCCAGGAAAAGGTATGGTTGACAGGGTTAAAGATTATTATGGATCTTGGTTTGCTAAACCTGAGGAGAATCAATCACCACAGGGTAATTCTTTTTCTCTAGCACATTTTGCATAATGTTGTGTTATATAATATATATGATATGATTCTGATTTTGATGTTGTTGTTATACTTATAGGTGTAGGCATTGGTGAAGACTTATCAAAGAATAAAGATCATGTTGCAGAAGTGGAACAAGTTGGCAAAGGTGTGGATGAAGGAAGGACACATGAGTAATACAATTGAAGATCAAGTTACCAGAATAAATTTCTTGCTAAATAATAAATTTTTGAAGTGATTCTGTTACTTGTAATTAGATAGTTTGTTCATGGTTATATATATAAAATGTATAAGTTTGTATGGGTGTGGAAATTATTATATGCTATTGTTTAAGGCTCTGGTTATGAGATAATTTTTTTAGAAATATTGATATATGATTGTACTATGCATTTTTATTAATCAATAGTGTGAAATTCTTACTTTGACTATCTACAAATGTGTTGGATATTCCTGTAAAAATTATCTTTATTTTTGTGTCTTCATATCTTTATTATGGTGTATTAAGGAAGAAATTATCTTGTGTGCATATCTACATGCTAAAAAGTGTTGGATATTCCTATAAAAAACTTATATTATATCTTCATAGTAATTAGTCTTTTTTATTTGTTTAATCAAGGGGCACCGAATTAATTAATAATTTTACATTGTCATTCAATAAGGTCTACTACATAGTCATGTAAATTCATCCTTAAAAAAAAAGAAAAGTCATGTAAATTCATATGATAAATGTTTTTTGACGAACACTCAATTTTTATTGTTATTATGTTATAGATACAAAGTTTTAACTATCAGTGGTAACTCATTTCTAACAAGTTATCTATTAAGCACACGAGTGTTCACATCTCTCAACAAATGTTTTTTTAACACTCAAGAGTTAGAGATTAAATTTTTGACAATTTACCTAAGAGATGAGAGTCACGTAACCATTTGAACCATAATTTAATGGCTGAGTCGTACATATGAAAAAACATTTGTTCACAT
>Ga0209282_1002328_pt1 | contig 10908 bp, 18 predicted proteins | sample Mtrugardesep15_FD_187529 | JGI IMG/M metagenome (GOLD analysis project Ga0209282, IMG submission 187529) | Root nodule microbial communities of legume samples collected from California, USA - M. trunc garden sep15 (SPAdes) (version 2) | ecosystem: Host-associated > Plants > Roots > Nodule...
CGTACTTCTTCGCAATCCCGCTCACCTTCGCCCTGCCTCTCTTGATGGGTGAGATAGGTATTTGGGCGGCGTTGCCGGTTGCGGACCTGATGCTGGTCTTGATCACGGTTGTGGTGCTGTCGCGCCGCGACGGGGCCTTGCAGCGAGGCTCGGACGAGACGAACTAGCATGGTGGATGCCACTCTGAACAACCACTCTCGATAAACACTCTCTCGGAACGGTAGCTATGCCGTTTGCCGTTCCGAAAACAGCCAGTCTGTTTCCCGACCCCAACTGGGACATTCAGCCCAAAACAGGCCCAAAGGTTGCTTTGGAAAATTGCGGCCCGCGTGAACGGCCGGAGTGGAGGCGCAAAGCCGTCGTTGCAAGTGAACCGCAGTTAGCTCAAGCAAGATGCCTTGCGAGCGTCTTCGCCTTGAGCCATAACGAACCGTTGACCCATAGGCGTCTATCGTTAACATGCTGTATTCACGATCAGACCGCGGCATATACCGCTATTATGGAACTTTTGCCACTCAATTAGATGCGAATAGCGACGCCATCCCATCTCGGACCAACAGGCAAGGCGGCGGCAACGTGCACAACCTCGGCCAAAGAGCTATCCCGGCAAAGCGGAATCTGGTCCCGCAGATATATCAAAGTTCTCCTTATTTACCTCCATCGAGTCCTGCCACGCCTCGACCTCCGCCAACAAACCTCCGGTATCGAGTGAGAAGCGCTCCTGGGCGATGCAAAGAAAGCTCTGCAGCGCCATCGACGAAAACCAAAGAATGGAATGGAAGAAGTATTTGTAATGTTTGTCGCTTTCAACTTTCTCAAATAGGCTGAAGCTGAAATGCTCCTTGTGGGTTTCGTCAAGCCGATTGAACCAGACCTTAGGCTCGGCGTGCGCGGCATGACTACTCAAAACATTGATTTTCCGCATTAGCGGTTCAATTCTATTGTTTGGCAGGCTGCCTTGGCGCTGCAAGTTCCAATAGTGTCTGCTTATCCCGTTCCGTTTGCGCTCATTTGTGAAATAGTCCTCCAATGACAAATCGCCCGCTGCGATGGCTTCAGCATAGAGCGCCGCATCCAGAGCAAGCCGTGATGTCATGAAGCCCGTTGTCAGGTGCCCCCGCATATAGTGTGCGCAGCCGGCGAACAGCTGAGCCTTTGCATAAGAGCAGAGGCAATAATAAATCTTCTCGTTTTGAAGCAGAGCGCCTTCTCGGTTCAGCCAAGCATTGAAGATCTCCATCAAGCGATCAACATAAGGCATCTGTTCGAGAAGATCGTATTTTGCGTTGTGTGCGGTGTCCTGCTCGTCTGCTAGATAGTCAAAAAGCTGCTTTCCAACTGCTCTGTCGGCATATTTCTTTGGCCACTCGGTCATACGGTACCTCACCCACTTGGTGTGTTCCCCTTGTTACGGCGATCATCATAAAGCGACAAGTAACCCGCCAACGAAAGCCAAGACCGCCGCAGCGGCCTTGGTTTTCGCCGCTTACGTGTCCTTGCGGTGATCCCACCCGGTTTCGACGCCGATCTCGGTTTCTTTGCCGAATTCGACGGGCCGAGAGAACCGGATCGTCTTTTGGCCTTTGCCCGGTCTCCCGAGGGCCAGGAATTGAACGCGGCTTTTGTGCAATCACGGATGCGGGGCAGCGCCGGCTGCTCCTTGGCATGCTCTAATCGACAACTTATCTTCACCATGCGAAATGCTGACATCCGGGTGAATGCTCTCCCGACGACCGTTGAGGGCTAGCACATTCTGGACTAATTTCGTTGACCGAATGGGGTATGACGCAAGGCTCAATGTGACTATGACTTCGCAAATCTTTCTCCTCACGAATTCAAGGATCTGGCGCGTGATGTCACGGGCCGCGAAGCGTTTCCGGCCGGCCCTGACTTTGGCATGGACGGCCGTCATGCTGCTTCCGAGGGCACTATAGTCCTTCAGGCTAAGCACTAATGCGCGCTCTGGTTTCGCGGCTCTGAAATCGAAGATGACTAAAGAGCGTGCATCGATCGATAAGCTGACACCAGGGCGATACATTCTGGCTACGTCAGCAGCGCTCACACCAAAGAACAAATCCGCATTAGCGGCAATCATAGGCCCCGCGCTACTTGGTCCCGGCGACATTCTGGGACTTGACGATCTCAATGCTCTTCTGTGCAAATACCCGGATATTGAGCGGGCTCACCAGAGGCTGTGGACTACCAGTTCGACGGTCTTCGAAGCTATCGTCACAGAAATCGTCGATCAGGCGCTTGGGAAAGTACTCAGCGCCCCATCGGTATTGAGCCACTGGCTGCAAGCGCCTGGCGTGGTCACACAACATTCTAGACGAGCCGTCCAAGCAAAGGTCGCGAGTGCCTATTCACGCTTCGTCGGTCGGCGACGGAATAGCGCGTTCGCGATCCGTCGCGACCACCATCTATCTACATCGCCAGACCGGGCACTTCGCGCAAGCGAGGTGCCTTTCCCTGTTAGCGCTCTCTGCGCATGATCGAATGAAACTCCATCGACGGTGTCGTGCCAAAGGCATCCACATATGCCTCGCACACATTGGTCCATTGATGATTATTGTAGAACGCCAGAATAATCGGCTTGAGTCCTTGGTAAGATATGCCGAGTTCGCGTTGAAAATCGCTTTCGAACTCTCCGGTACTCATCGTTCCACCATTTTCGAGCCGGTGATCCCAGCGCTCAAATATATCGTGGGCCTTTTCGACGTCCGCTTCGCTCCAATTCTTGCTCAAAATCAGCGACTCAATAGGGTGCTTTTCATAGTCGACCGCGTCAGCAAGAAGCGAGACGTGGTAGACGAGTTTTCCGATGATTTCGACCATCTCATCATTGGTCATTTGAGATCTCCCATGTTCGCAGTATTCGAGCCCAGCTCCGAAATAGTGTCCTGGACCAGGACCTGCAGTTCCTGCCACGTTCCGGAATCGGGACCTAACTCAAATGACGCCTGATAGTTGTTGAGCTTTGCCTGTGCCTGCGTCAGTTGTTCTCTCGCTTCGCTACCGTGTCCCGCTTTGGGCAACGCGCTTAAAGCGTTGTCGAATTCTCGACGTATAAGATCGAAACGGGCGCCGAACTTGTGACCTCTAATCAGCTTCTTCTCCGGCGCGACGTCGCGAATATGTTCCTGGGTAGATTTAAGGCGCTCTCCCACGGCAGCCAGCTGGACGACCGCCACCGCACTTTTGGCAGCCTGACTTGCCTTTTTCGCTTTCTTGGCCTCTCGAATGCTTACGACCATGCTCGCAAGCGTTACGGCCACGCTGACAATACTTATCCAGTCAGTCAAACCCACGGCTATTCCTACGATCTCGAGATCACTTTCAGTTCTTCCTGAAACATCTAATCGAATGGCAGGTGCCGGGCAATTCCCTCCAGGCGTGCATTTGCCGCCATACGCACAAAGTTTCCGTGCGTCACGGCGACATTGTTTCCTCAGTCATCACTGACTCCTATGTGTCCGGAAAGCGACCGATATCCTTACGCCCACGTAGTCAGTCCGCACACCACCTGATCCTGGGCGGCGACTGTCAGGAAACTATGTGCATAAATCAAATGCCCGGAAAACGATAAGCTATACGACCATTCTCCGCCTTGAAATGGGATTTGAACCGTTGCCCCAGCTGCGCCGTTCGCAAACCATTTAAAAATTGTGTTTAAAACCAGTTAGTAATCTTAGTGGACGCCTCCGTTTTTTCGGGTCCGCTTAGCGACCATTTTGACCCCGCCCAACGATCAAGGATCGAGCTTTGAACGGCTGGATCTACTTAGCCAGTGGTGCAAAGCGCAGAGCGCATCTGGCGCTTCGACTGGGAGTAAAGGCCTTGTCGGCGGGAAAATCCCACTTGGCGGCAATGGTATCGCCCGGCTTTATCGGGTCAATATTGATGGGACGTTCCACATCCCAACTCTTTCCCTTGCTTCGCCTCCCGAGCTGCAACCGGAACGGGATCCGGCGCTTGGGAAGCGCACCTCTTACGTCCATGGTGATTCGGCTGTGGATTAAGGCAAGTTCAAGCAATCCCAAGGCCGCAAGTCTAAACCTGCTGTGGTAGTTACTTGCCATTCCGCTCCGGAGGTTACACGTGGATTGGCAGACGCGCATGACCGATTGGGGCTTCAACCCCGCCTTCTGGATTGGGACGTTCATTGGCGTCGTTGGACTGGCCATGGCGTGGAAGATGCGCTCAGTTTCCCGGATGGCATACTACTGTCGACACTCATCCATCATCGGCGAAGAGCAAACGAAGTACACAAGCGATCTGCACGTGACGTTCAAGGGTAGAGAGATCGAGCGCGCCACGCTGACCCAGCTTTATGTCTGGAACGACGGCAACCAGACGATCCGCAGAGAAGACATCACCAAAAAGAAACCCCTTGGATTTGCTGTTCCTGGTGGCCAGTTCCTTCTTCGGATGACCGTCGCGCAGATGGCAGACGAAGCTATGGACGTCACCTTCACTGACGGGGACGAAGCATCCTTCAATGTTGAGTTTGAATATATTGAACCCCGCCAAGGTTTCGTCTGCGACATCCTGCACACCGGCAAGCCGGAGGACTTCGAGTTTTTCGGCACCCTTATCAAAGTTAGGGAGCCTGTAAGGAAGCCGCTTCCCATACCGAAAATTTCGGCCCAATTCATTTTCTCGACCATCCTCCTTCTCGTCGCCTATCCTCTGAGTAGCCTAGAAATGATTGGCATCTTGAACCTGCCAGGGACTGGGCCAGTCGCGTACATCATTGGGAGGGTTGTCCTTGTGGGCGGCATGATCGCATCGCTTTTCACGGCTTACATCATGATTGAATCGCAGTTTGCGACCGTATTTTTTGGAGGCCCGTCTCCGCCAGACAATTCGGTTACGGAGCTTGCTGAGCAATGAAACGCCCAACGAAATCACCAAGTCGGGCTTGGCGTCCGCGACACCTGGCCCGTGACCCGCTTCGCATAGTTGAGCTCGCCGTAGTAATCTGTGGGACGATTGTCTCGGCGGCTTCATCATATTTTGCTTGGCAGGCTGCGGCGTCGACGGCGGAACAAGCACGATACGCTCAGGCCGCGCTTACTGCGGCAGATATGAACGCAACCTTCAGGACATATATTTCGTCCTGGAACCGGATCTGCAACGCAATCACGGCACCCGAGTATTACCTGACAGTCGGCACACCTGTATTCGATGCGGATGGGCGCCTTGTCGTCTCCGTCACTAATCTGGGTTTTGATCGAGCCAGCTTCGACATAGCGAAATACATCGACAGAGTTGCTGGTGCAGAAGATGTGGCGAAGGACACCTTGCTCGAATTTCGCACCTTCCTCCCCACAGATGCCTTCGACAGAACAGAGCAAGCCGCGATCATCATTTCATATTTCTATTTTTCACCGGATTATCTCGATGACGGTCCGGATGAGCTGATGACGCAGATCGTGCGAGCCGCCGCCTTGTGCCGCTACTACACCGAAGAGCAGATGAAGTGGTTTAGGGATCGGTCTTACAAGATACAGCCTGTTATCTCGTCACTGTTTCGATTGGACATTCGGTACAGCACGAAAGAGCCTCCGACCCCTCGACCTCGCTGACGATATGCTTCGCATGGCACGGAAGTATTCTTTGATGGATTCCGCGGCCCGGCGCAGCCAACAAAATCGGATTCATTTGATGTGAACTGATTCGAACCGTCGACCCGCCATAGCTTTCGATGAATGCCGGCAGATAAATGAGGCAGTTCAAGTATCTAATCAATTTAAGACGTCCGGAATCGAGTCGGGAGAGGGTTTGTCCGAAGCTGGGGTGGCGCCAGGCGTAACGTGACATTCGCGCGCCTCGGGTAGAGTTGTCTGCGCTCGGTCCTTAGGGGACCCTGAAGTCTAGAGTTTGGTTGGAAGCACCATAACGCGGTGTCCAGGAACGCCGCAGCAGGCCGCAAAGTTTAGATAAAATTTACGCTAAATGCTAACGGTTTGAATCGATCCGCCCATGCTACGTTTCAGGCAAAGTCCAACCGGGAGCCCGCCTGCGATGATCTGGAATTTGGAAAAGTTCGAAGAGGAACGTCTCGACCTCATTGAGGTCATCGACAATCTCAAGAGGTGGGAACGTTTCTCGATAGATGATCGGCACATCATCTCATTGCAGATCACCGCCCATATGATGAGGCTGAGCGAATTGGATGAGGACTTGGCACGCTTGCGCGATGAAGAATGGCGCGTTACGGCATGTCTCGTCCCCAGTTAAGCCTTGTCATGAATGAAGCGGAAAGCATCGGGAACCAGTGGCGCGCAGGCAAGAAGGCATCCTGCGCGCATATAGGCATCACCCTATTTCAGTGTTTGTTTCAAGGAATTGCTTGACATCTTCCAATAGCCCGCTGACCCCCGGCAGTGCGATGCGGTAATAGACAACAAGTCCGTGGCGTCTTGTTTCCACGACGCCCGCCTCGCGCATTTTTGCAAGATGCTGCGAAAGCGCCGATTGCGACAGATCGATCTGGTGCGCCAACTGCGTCACGCTCCGCTCGCCTTTGAGCAATGTCAGCACGACCTCCAGTCTTTTTGCGTTTGACAGGACGCTGAGCACCTGACTGCAACGCTGGAAATAGAGGGAGCTATCCTGTTCAGCCAATCGACGCATCTTCGTTCTTCCCCGCAGATTTCCATGGGTTTCGTCATAACATTTGCGTGGGTTTCCGTCTTTTCGAAAGTGCAGAATGGTCCCCGTAACTCGATCCGACACGGCCTGCCAATGAGGGTTATCTGATTCCTGGCTCATTCAAAATCTCTCTGAGATTATCGGTTTCAATATGAATATTAAAAAATATAGAACGCTTGATTGCCTGACCGGATGCCGCCTTCTCTACCCCGTCCAGTTCTGGGCGATCTCTAGTGTTGCAGATATTTACATCCCCGCTTGCGGCATTAAGGAGCTTGAAACAAAAGGGCGTCGGCCACAATCATCCAGCGATTGCACTCCACGACCGCTTGCGATTCAATTGCCATAAAACGATAAAGGCCATCGTGCTGAGAGCTCCAAGAACCGCAACGACCGCATGCGCTCCGATCCCCGCCATCAGCGCAGCCAAGACCGGCGGTGCCAGTGCGTTGATCAGGTTCATCGGCAAGGCAATAGTAGCCATTGCAGCGGTATAGTCGGCCTTCTCAAAGAAAACGAGCGGCATTGTCGCTCGGGCGACGGCAAAACCCCCGCTCGCCACGCCGTAGATTACGAGAGCCAGCGACAGACAGAATGCCTTGACCGCCAATCCAAATTACAAGGAGACCGATGGGTATCATTGCGCCGGACATGATCCCGGTGGAGAGCCCGTCCCATCGCAACGTGCGATAATAGGAGAAGTTGTCGATACCCCTGAACGAGAGTGTCGGCCCGAGTTCATTGCCTTCGACGGTGTGATTGTAGACGCTGGCGGCCGAGCGTCTGCTGTTCAAGGGCTACGACCGCTATGCCCAGATCGGTGCCAACAATCCCCGCGCCGTTCAGCGCCGCCACGGTTTCGTCGGTCGCCTCAGAGGGGTCGCGGATGTCGAGTTACCAGCGCTGGAAATGAATTCACCCTCTACCGTTTCTTCCTCTCGGCCCGAAGGTCGATCGGCGCGTTGGTCTACGTGCGAGCACCCGGAATATCAAGCAAATGGTCTTTCGCAGCTTCGTCCGGCTACCCACCCGCATCTTCGCTGCCCGTGTGCGCGGCGATGAACATGGCGACGGCTGATCGGCAATAAGACTCGATCTCGTTGTCATCCTCTGCTCTAACCTCATCAAACCGTGCGACAAGCAGGAGATCGGAGCCTTTGAAAAGCGCACCGAACAAGCGGGCAGACTGGTGAGGATCAGGCACGTTCAGAAGCGCCTTTGCATGCAATTGACGCAACAGGGCCTCGATTTGCGCGATGATATGGGCGGGGCCTGCTTCGTAATGAAGCTTGCTCAATGACGTTTGGTTTGGCGTGTCGGCCATGACCATGGCTTCGACATTGCGGACGTCGGGGCGCAGAAGCGAGCGAAGCAGTGACGATCCCGCCGCCATCAACTGATCTTCGGCTGAACCATTGACGCCTTCAAAAAGTTTCTGCGGCATTAACTGCTGGCATCGGGCCGCAAAGGCCGCGCCAAACAGCGCCTCCTTGTTCTCGAAGTGCTTGTAGATGCTGAGCTTGGATATCTTCGCGCGCTGAGCGACCTTATCCAATGTCGCCGCATGAAATCCTAGTTCCTCAAACAATTCGCACGCCGCGTCGACGATCGTCTGGCCAAGCGCCTCGTTAGCGGGCCGGCCGCGCCGACTCTGGATATTTTGGTTCATGGCTATTGCGATCCTTGACAGTATCGTTATTTAAATTTACGATACCATTTAGTATCTGAAACATGCAAGGTCAAATCCACCAACCTTGGCCGCGAGGGTGCCATGCAACGACGAACACTGCTGAAGCTGGCCGCAATGTCAGCCATTGGCGCCCCTCTTGCTGAGGCCACAGCAAAATCTAATCCAGGCCCTTCTATCCGCAACACGGAGACTATCACAATGAATGACGTCATCATCATCGGCGGCAGCTTTGCTGGCCTCGCCGCCGCTTTGCAGCTAGGTCGTGCCCGCCGTAATGTCATCGTTCTCGATACCGACCTGCAGCGCAATCGCTTCGCTGGTCGCTCGCATGGCGCGCTCGGCCACGATGACAAGCCACCGTCCGCGATCCTGTCCGAAGCGCGGCAGCAACTTGCGCGGTATCCTGCAATCAAAATGGTCAATGCCCGCGCCGACAATATTTCCGGCACCATCGACAATTTCTCCGTCCGCACTGGCGATGGTGAAACCCTGAATGCGCGCCGCGTGATCCTGAGCTACGGCGTTGTTGACCAAATGCCTGCCGTCCCGGGTTTTGCCGAGAACTGGGGCACATCCGTCATCCCATGCCCATACTGCGACGGCTTCGAAGTTGCTGACCAGCATTGGGGTCTCGTCTGGTTCCGCCCACAGTCGCACGTTCAGGTCAAACTGTTTCAGCATTGGACTGACAAGTTGACTGTCTTCGCAGATGGTCACTACATTGCCCCCGATGTCCGGACCGATCTCGCGCATCGCAATATACCGATCATTGAGGGCCGGATCACTGAGATTGCACGTCATGGTGACCATGGGGCCACCATCAAGCGCGATGCTGGCCCCGATGTCGCCGTCGACATCCTGTTTGCCCATCCGCCGATCAATCCGTCTGCAACCCTGCATGACGCATTGGGACTCGCCACGGTCAATACGCCCCTTGGCAGCGTTCTCAAGGTCGATGAGCGCCGCGAGACCAGCATGCCCGGCATCTACGCCGCCGGCGATCTAGCCATCCCCGGGATGCCCTCGGTCACCAACGCAATATGGCAGGGCGCGACCGCGGGCATCTCCGCCCAGCAATCGCTGCTGGTTTAAGAGCAGGAAGCATCGATCACCCTATTTCAATTTCGCGATAGACAGGAGCGCCCACCATGGCCGCCGCAAAACCGTTCATACCTCTCGATGAGAAATTTCCTTTCGACCGCCAACTCGGCATCGCGGCCGCACCTCTTATGCTCATCAACCTCTTCACCGTCGTTGATCCCGCCGACGAAGCGGGCTTTCTGGAGGCTTTCAAGGCGGCGGCTGAGGTCATAACGAAGCAACCGGGCTTCATTTCCATGCAACTGCATCGAGCGATCGGCGATAGCCCGACTTACCTGAACTATGTGGTGCGGGAATCCACCGATGCGGTCCGCGCCGCCTTTACTGATCCCGCGTTCCTCGCGAAACTTCCAGCATATCCGTCATCGGTCGAAGCCAGACCGCATCTGTTTCAGAAGGTCGCCGTCCCCGGCTTCTGCGTTGCCTGACCCCTGAAATATAACAAGGCGCGCTGGCGGGTAGCCCGCCCAGCAGGCGATTCTGTTTTAAGAGCGCAGATCGGAGGATCAGCATGGCAGTCGAACAGGATAGCGCGGGCGTGCGCTTCCCTCCGCCCTTCGTCTATCTGGGAGCGCTGCTGTTGGGACTGGCGGCGGAACGGTTCGTCCCCCTGCGCTCGTTCGGCATCGACTGGCGGCTTTTGGCCACGATCGGCGCGGTACTGTTCGTTGCCGGCGCGGTATTAATGGTTGCAGCGGCGGGGCTGTTTCGCCGACTTGGCACCAACGCGCCACCGTCGCGGCCAACCACCCTTATCGTAACGACCGGTCCCTATCGGTGGACCCGCAATCCCATGTATCTCGCCATGGCGCTTATCTATGCCAGCCTCGCGATCGGCTTGGACGGGCCGATCGCCCTCGCCTTGCTACCCTTGGTTCTGATCGCGATCCAGACGCAGGTGATCGCGCGCGAGGAGCGCTATCTCGAAGCGAAGTTCGGCGACGACTACCGCCGCTACAAGGCCAGGGTTCGCCGCTGGTTCTGACTATTCGCTGTTGCCGCCCCGAAGCAAGTGTTGGTATCTTTCATGCGGCCGGTCTTGGAAACGGATAGCATGCATGGGCTTGGCACACTCCAGCTTTGACTTGCCTGACAGACGCCGTCACTCGCTGCGAAGTGGGGATCCCACGCTCAACTGGCAGCTATCGCGGACACATTGGGCTGTTTCTCGCGATAGCATCGACGCCATGACCCCTATTGGGCGAAAAGCCGCCGCAGCCTCCGCTCTTGAACCGAATCGCACCTACGGACGCGCTGTTTTTTCGCGTCGATCTCATTCGGACTCTTCAAAACGTCAGAGACTTCGAAATCCCAGTCCTGAATCGCGTTCACCAATGACTCGTCAATCATTAGAGGACCGTCTCGATTTTGTTAAAAGCGGTCGTCCTCGCACATCTTCTCTTGTCTCGCTGCAAAAGTCTGGGTCCGGTCGAATCTGACAAGCTCCGCTTTGAAAATTG
>Ga0209282_1002329_pt1 | contig 10908 bp, 5 predicted proteins | sample Mtrugardesep15_FD_187529 | JGI IMG/M metagenome (GOLD analysis project Ga0209282, IMG submission 187529) | Root nodule microbial communities of legume samples collected from California, USA - M. trunc garden sep15 (SPAdes) (version 2) | ecosystem: Host-associated > Plants > Roots > Nodule...
CAATAAAAACCTTACTGTAACAAAAATATCATGAAAACAAAACATTATAGCCAAAAGCATGAAAACAAAGAAACACAATGAGTTCAAAGGATTGTGACCCTTTATTTATTATTGGTTCAAAGTTGAGAAGGTGAAGTGTATGTTACTTACTTTGTAGCATTTAGAGTTCCATTCAAAGGTCGTTTGTGAAGAAGCAGAGAGGTACAGAAGAAAATGTATGAAAGTGAAAATGGAGTGAAATGGAAGAAGGAATGGACCACTGAAATGATGGAAGATATTAAGCAAAGATAAGAAAGATGGAACAATCCTGAAGAGTGAGTACAAATATGGTTCTGTTCTGATGAGTTGAGTGTATGTGTGTGTGTGTTGACAGAGACATGGCAAAGAGAAAACACAGAACCGTATTAATTGTTATTATTGTTGTCATAAACTTTTCAAAATATAGACATTTTTATTTCTCACCATTTTTTTATACTTGATTTTGTCTCCCACAAGAACAAACTAAATTAGTCATTGACACTTTTGTAATGATGATAAATTAATCTTCAATTTATTATAATATAAAGACTAACTTATAGTATAAAATATCATAGATTAATTTGAGTGTTATTTTTAAAAAAAATAATATTTAAACAATTGTTTTCTCTCTTATATTCAGATTATATTTTTACTTTCTCTTTTTATTATTTTAGTTTTTGTGTCAATATTTCATTTTCTTTATAAAATTTTGATGGTCTCAAAGTTGTTTTATAAATTGATATTCAAATAACACAACTTTATTTTTTTATAAACTAACGAGTCCACATGTTTTAGCGTATGTGATAAAAATATATATAAATCGTTAGGTATATCCTAATCGACGTTTGAATTTTAAACATTTTATTTATATATTAATTTTTTGAACTTTAAACACTATACGAGTTTAAACGATTATTTATCATTCCGTATATTAAAAAATATAAAGCACTTATAAGAAACTATTTACATAAATTTGGTCATCTATACAATTTATCAAAACATCATCATTCAGTTATGCATCTTTTATGGTTATTTTACGTCTGGTTGATTTGGAATGAAAGAAACAGTCTAAAGTTTCAAACTGAATGAATTGAACACTCATTGCATCAATTGCCAGATAAAATTAATCTTCAAGTGGTTAAAAGCAAAATTTATTATTTAAGGTCTGTTTGAAATATTGTTTTCAGTTTTTGAAATATACAGGTCCTCTTTTCACAATATTATCTTTTTACATGTTTTAGCTTTTAAGTCTTCAAAACTAAAAAATTCAAAACAATTTTAAAAACTGTAATTTTAAAAATAGCTTAGCAAACAAATTTTTAAAAACTAAAGAAAAGTTTTTAAAAAGTGTTTCAATCAAGCTCTTACTCTTTTTAATTATTAGTCTCAGTGGTTTAACCTAATTTTATGTTTGATAGCTATCACTTGGCCTGTATTTTACATTCTCTTTATTACTTGTTCCATTACCTTGACTGTAAAATTTTGATTTAACATAAACACATAATTTATTGATCATGAACAAACTAGCACAAGTACTAATGCGATTCAATATTGGTTGCATTTAATGTAATTTCCAGACATCGAAAGTTTCAAAGCAGATTTTGTTGAATTTATTATTAGTACAGTAGTAAGAAATCAAATCACTTTGTGGAGAGGGACGAGTGAATCAGATTTCAAGCAGAGAAAGTGGGGCTACTTATACAATGTATTTCCTCCTTCTCTTAATATAGCCACCTATTGTTTTTTTACATTTCTTAAGAAATGTTGTTGGTATAGTTAATGTATCTGTTTTATAGTACAATTTTACAAAATTACCCTCATTAAAGAGATAATGTGAAAAATCAATTTATTGTAATTTTAGAATTAGTAGTAGATTAAATAAAGATATATATGAAAAAAATAATTAATGTGTGTTGTAATTTGAAAAGGGGGTTATATTTAAAGACAAAAAAAAACAAAAGGGGTTATATTAATGGGAGTATTTGAGATAATCCCCATTTGTCATATCTATGGATTGAGATTGAGGTAGTTTATACTCCTCTTTTATATTATTTTTTTTTGGTAACTCTCTTTTATATTTATTTAATAATTCATGTAGTATTTGATTTCTTTAAAAAAAAACTGATGTATTAGATTTTTCTTAAAAAAAAATTGATGTATTTATTCATATTATAATTATTTAATGAATTTTACAAAAAAAATTGTTTATAAATAAGATAGGATGTAGTATATGAAAAACGTTAATGATGAATAGTCATTTTTTTAAAAGGTTTTATTGACATGTACAATTGTACACTTAGACATAAAGATAAAAAATTAAATGTAAAAATTTAATCTTGAAAAATGTGCATTTATAATCTTAAAAATTTGTTTTTGTAATATAACATTTTTTTTAATTCTTATTTTATGTTCTAAGAACATGTATGTTAAAATTTTCTATTTTTAAATTCACATTATATTTGTTTAATGCTAGATTTGAATTTTTTTTTCTTCACAAAATTAAATTAAATCTATGAAAAAGATGGACTGGCTCTACTAACTACCTACTTGGATACGAAATCGGATTGCAGGAGGTATAGAAACATCATAATAACATTGCATTAAATAGAAAGGAGACATCACATGACATTTATTCACACGTCTATAGTGTCTGCAATATGTTCTTTGCTAATTGTTTAATCTTTAAACGGGCGTAGGTAACCACCACCGCCACAAAGAGAAGAAAGAAATTATAGGCCTCGATTTCTTCATCATCATCATAAAGAAAATGTTTGTAATTTTCCAGACGGCAAACGGTGAGGATTTTTCTTAGGGTTATATTCGATTAAGGAAATTTTAACTGGTATCTTTGTTAATATGACTATAGAAAAAAACTTTGTCTTAAAAATATATTGTAACATTTTTTACATTAAATTTATCAATTTTTTTTTATTCTTAATAAATGTGCTTAGAACATCTCTTAGCAAGACTCATTTAAATATTATAAAAAAGAAATTGTTTTTAAGGTTTATTGAATAATTAATAATTAATGTATTTAATTTATAATGTTGATCTAATACATCAATTTTTTTATAAAAAATACATCGATTATTTAACGAACCTACAACTAAAGTTTTTGTATAATAAAGATCAAATGAAGTGTTATACTTATAGGAGTTTTTATGGTACACCGGCCAATTAAAATGTATTGGTACTCTTTTTTCAAATTTTTTATATTAACTATAATTTTTATGAAAAAAGAGCTATTTATTGATATTTAAATTTAGAAAATATCATTTCATTAGAAAAATTATCATTTCATTGTTTATAAAAATCATACTAAATCTTTTTACATTTTATTGTAAATAATAATCAAAATTCTCTATTATGAGTAATAAAAATTTAGAAGATTTAAATTTTATTGCGTTGACATTTTTGGTAAATAAGATTTAGTTATTATAATTATAGGTGATAGAAAATAATTTTTCCTACAAAAAATAACTCATTTAACTATTATTTTAAAGATTTGGTGTACCAATACACTCAATTTTTTTGATGTACCATAGAATTTGCCTACTTATATGGTGCTTTAGCGATAAATGTTAAAAAAAAATATTGACAAAAATTATATTTTTAATCTTAAAATATTAAAAAACATAATTCTAAAACGAATGTCTATATTTTTATTCTTAATATATGCCTTCAGAGGATACGCTAATAAGAACTAAGACACACATTTTCAAAAAAATAAATTAAAACAAACATTAGCAAGGGTCATTTATTAATACTTCATAAAAAAATACTTTATGGTAGAATTTATCACTATTTTAAAATTCATTAAAATATCGTTGGTTAATTAATAGTACTACATAAATCTTTCCACATACTTTTGTCAAAAAACAAAAAATCTTTCCACATACTAGTAATTATCGTCCTGGATTTTTTAAATGTGAAGGATAACTCTCATTATACTACTTTGGACCTCCTTCCCTCAAAAAAAAAAAAAACTACTTTGGACCTTCAATGAAGCAAGGGTCATTTAATGCTACTTTGGACCTTGCTTGCCCCTAAAGATACTGTCTGCAACTATCTAATTAATGTTCTGCCCTGCCTTGGGAACTCGGTTTTCTTTTCGCTGTTGTTGCATTAATTTGTGACCAACTTTCTCTTGCTTATTCCCCCTTATTTCAATTCCATAATGAAGTTTCAAATTTGCTTAAAACTCAGATTCTTTTCAGGGAACCATGAGTTAGAGCAACTCCAATTGGGTGATGTTTGTGAATTTTTTTTGCATGTCCTACTTTTCAAAAAAATTGTCTAACATGCCCTACATTAAAAATAAATATCCAACATACCCTACTTTTACTTTTGTCCTTACACAGCTCCATGTGATATGACACTATGTTCATTTATGATGACTCCATCTCATTTGGCGTCATCCTAAAGGAAATATTAATTAATAAGAAAAAATAAATAAAATAAAAAACAAAAGCAGGTAGGATCGCGCCATCTGAGATGGAGCTATCATGAAGGAACATGATATCATATCTTAGATGAAGCTATCTAAGGGCAAAAGTAAAAGTAGAGTATATTTGATATTTATTTTCAATATAGGACAAATTAGACAATTTTTTTAAAAAGTACGACATGCAAAAAAAAATCGATGTTTGTGGTCTTTTTCCTTCAAGCTCTTATTTTATGCTTTGTTTAGATTAGAAGAGACACTAAAATAGAAAAGTACTCCATTAAAGAATGAAAGTGCATAAAAAACATGTAGAAAGTGAGATAAATGTGTAGTTGTTAAAAACTGTTTGATTGGGGTACGAGAAAATAAATACAACTATTTAATTTAGTCGTAAATAACTTAAAAACCTCATGTAAAACAAATAAAATAGTTTGTGTGTAAGGGGAGTCGTATGGAGTGGGCTCAATTCTTTATAAAGAAATGATCGGAGAACACAAAAATAACATAAAACACCACATTTCTAGGATAGGTTATGTGCTTTTTTAAAATATTTTTTAGTTTGGTCTTGTTTTCCACACATATGATTTGAGGAACAAATGTTATGCGATGGTGATGCAGTTTGTGTTCTTTTTTTGAAGAAGATGCAGTTTGTGTTCTAATATCATCGTTCTTCTTTATATGTAAATAAATTTATATAAGGGTTTGAAGTTAATTAAATGTTGAATTAGAGGTGTTCATAAGTTGAATCGAGTCCAATTTAACCAAACTCAATACCTATACCGATTAATTGTCTGTTTTGAGTTGAGTATTATTTTAAATTAAAACTAAATCAAACTAACCTGATCATTAATAGGCCGCAAATGAGTAAAAATTATTTTTATACTCTAAATAAAAAATAATTCAATTAAGACATTTATGATACATGAACATCAACAAATGCTAAAATTCCACTACTTACTTGGAATAAAGCACACTATTTAATGTTTAATATTTTTTTTCCACAATTTGAATCAAGTCGAAAATCAAATACACATTATCTTAAACAAAAGTGAATGACCTAATGACTTTAGAAGTCTCTCAATTTGAATAAAGGAAGAAAGTTATCAAATTAGTTTTAGGCTTCAAATTTTATAATTAATAAAAACTATAATTAGAATTTAAAAAAAAATAGATTTATGGTAAGGGTTGTGTCCTTCAAAATTTGTGAAAAATAAAATAAAAATAATATTACATGTCAAAATATCAAATCCTCTATCCAAACTGTCATTGAGTTTGAATGGATTGGTTCGGGTCGAACTCAATCTTGATTGATTTGATTAAAATGCTCAAGGCTGGATTCGAACTCAGGACATTGGTTAAGTTATAAGAGACTCGTTCTATCTCATCTAAGCGTTCTTGAGTCAACCTTCAATATTTTACATTAATGAACTTCAAACAAAAAATTACGAGTATTAAGAAAAGTTGGTGCAATAATAAATTTATTTTAAATGTGTATATGTATTAATTTTATATTACAAGACAAATATATTTAGAAAAAGAGTAATAAATAGGTCTAACAATTTATAAAGGGTCTCATACTTGAGACAAACATTCAAAAATAGGGTTAGAGATATCAAAATTGGGGAAATTAAGATTGGAGATATTGAACATTTCTTCAACCTATTAAAAGTATCCACCTCATTTGATTCGAATTAGACAAGCAATTGAACAAAATGGAACAAAGAAAACCGGGAGAGTGGAGAGGATATATGAGGGTCATTCGGTGAAGGTTGGACGAGAGTTTGGTGAAAGAAGCTGAAAACCAGGTCCAATAGGTACAAACTTTTTAGGCTAAATTGCATTTTTAGTCCCTTAACTATTTAAGTAGTATCAGTTTGGTCCCCTAACTAAAATTTAATTTATTTTGGTCCCTTAACTTCTCTCTCTCTGTTACACATTTTGGTCATTTTCGTTAGTTTTAATTCAAAAACGTTAGGTTTTCTTCATCTTCTTCTTTTCTTTTTCATCTTCATATCATCTCCATCAACATTCAACAACAAGAATCCTATAAAAATTCCAGAAGAAAATGAAGAAAACCAAACGTTTTTAATTAAAACTAACGGAAATGACCAAAATATATAATGGAGAGAAGTTAAGGTACCAAAATAAATCATATTTTAGTTAGAGGACCAAACCAATACTAATTAAATAGTGAAAGGATAAAAAATATAATTTAACTTAAAAACAATATATAATATATAGGTTTGGGTTCGGACAACACTAAAAAAGAAAGTTGTTGTTTACATATCCTATAACTTTCAATGGTGCAAACTCCTCGAAGGAATGTCATTTGCATATTATACCCGCTAGCTGCTACTAGCTAGCATATATTTATCATATAGTTATTGTTATATATACATCCCCACTCGGAATGGATCTTCTCAAATTATGGAAAACATGAGATAGAAAAAATGGAGAGGATCTATTTCCATCTCCATCCATGCATGAACCAAAATGTAATTTGTTAACACAAAAATGAACATGGACACCGTATTTAATACCATTGGAGGATTCAGTTTGGCTTTTTTTAGTCATTCCTTCTCTTACCTTTGTGTTTTCATGCGCACACAGCCAGCCTTGTATTTTGAGGCTTAATTGTAGTTTTAACTCTCCAACTTTTATAAAGTTGCGATTTTGATTCCCTAAGAAAAAAAATACAAAACGGTCCCTAAGTTTTGCATCTGCAGCAGTTTTGGCCTCCAAAGACAAAAAAAATTAAAAAAATAACACGTGACACCTCACTTAGGGTTCCACGTCAGCGTAGACCGAGTCAAAATTGACATTGAGGGCCAAAACTTCTACAGATACAAAACTTAGGGAGCCGTTTTGTAGTTTTTTTTAGGGGACCAAAATCGCAATTTTATTAAAGTTAGGATGTTAAAACTACAATTAAACTTATTTTATAAGATGTCTGTCTACGGTGTCTATAAAATGTGTTCCAATATCATGTCTTTAAATGATACTCCCTCCGGTCACATTTATAAGCAAAAATCTACTTTTTATTTAGACCAAATACATTAGATAGTTAATAAATCTAATAAGTAATTTTTTGTTTATAAATATGACCGAAGGAAGTATGTGACATCGGATTCAGCAAATTAACGGACAGTAGTCAACACAAAGAGTTATATTACAAACCCAGGCAATGTGATACTTGAGATTTTTGAAATATCACTCAAACAACTCAATATAAAAACGGATGCATCATGCACATGCATTAAAAAATGTATATATTGGTTGATATTTTAGTATTATATATATGTTTTTCCTCAATTTGTCAACTACCTTAGCTTTAAGAGACATGATAAAAGAAGGTGGAGCCATTGATAGAGGAAGGGTGGGGCAAGAACAAGACTGTGTCATGATATCTTATCCAACCCGCTGTTAGCAAAAACACATGCAAAAGTCAATTCCCCACAACACAACTGTGTTAAGACAGCTCTATATAGGATTTATCCCAATTCTCTATTTTAATACCTACCATTGCTAACTGTGTTTTATTTATCCCAAAATTGATTTTAGTTAGAATTGACTTCATGCTACAATGTTTTATGCATGGATACATTCATGTGAAACCTCAATAAATTTAAATGTTAAAATCAATTTTGGAGACAAAAATTGTAATTTCTAACATCTAACTTAGAATTAATTTTAACTCTTAAAAAGAATTCAAATATCTATTACTTAGGCTCGGTCTGGTAAAAAGAGCGAATAACTTATAAGCTAGTTGTTAGCTGATAGCTTATAGCTGATGACTGATAGTTGATGGCTGATGACTTATAGCTGATAAGCTAATTAAAGTGTTTCGTAAAATTAGCAGTTTAATTAGCTGATAAATATAAAATGACATAAGAGAACATTATTATTTTTTTTGAAGAGCATAAAAGGACATTCTTAATTTATATCAATTAATATTATGATATATATATATATATATATATATATATATATATATATATAGTAATTTAAATTTATCAGTTTAAAAAATATTTAATATATTATTAAATTAATTTTTTGCTATAATTTTATTTTTAAATTCATTCCATTTTGATTTTTACACTTCGTGAAAAGTTAAAGTATGAATTATTTTATTTCAGTTTTTATACTTCATAACATTGCACTAAAAATATTTTGAACATAACAAAGCTCAACGTAACACCTTCTCAACATTCTTAATTTTAATAAAATTATTAATTATATTCTTAATAAATGTATTGTTATAGTTATATTTTAAATTTATTCTATTTTAGTTTTTATACATTACAAAAAATTAAAGCATAAAGTTTCTTTAAAAAAAATTAAAGTTTAAATTTTTAATTTAATATTAGAAATGCTACACGTAAAAAAGAAGGTCGTATTATGGAACTATGAAAAGAAAAAAAAAATGGTATGTGAGTTACACAGTACCCATAGGATTGAGGAGAAACATTAAAAATATAATAACTTGGTTTTAATTTATAATAAAGTGTAAACATGGATTTTAATTAAAAAATGAGGGTAAAAAGATTGAGAAGAAAAAAAAAACCAAGTTGTTTGGGCGCCAGTGGCAAGGATTCCAAGAACGTACCCGGGAAATACCGGGTTTAAATCCTAGGGGGAACAACTCTTGACCAGTGCGCATGCTTCTACGCATGAGTCGGATTAGTCGTCCACCATTGGTGGGTCGGAAATCGGTGCAAAAGCTAAAAAAAATATTGGAAGAAAAAATGATAAGCTATAAGTTATAAGCTTAAACGCTACTTGAAATAACATCTGAAAAATAGCTTATAAGCTCATAAAATAAGCTATAAACTCGTAGTGAAAGGCCGTTATCAAACAGAGTTTTTTTTGTTAAAAAACTTATAAGCTATCCGTTATAAGCTATAAGCTAACTTCTTTTAACCTTAGCAAAGAGAGCCTTAAACAACAGAATGACACACAACAAAGAGGCAAAAACGAAATCAGCTAGCTCTCAAGAGATACTCATCGCAGGCTCAATCATGCATGCCCTCATGGGTGGGCCACTTGGAATTTGTGCCACATGCAATTCATACCTTGCAAAGTGCACATCTTCATGTTTAACCTTGTTCTATGAAAAATGATAATTTAGAGGCCCGCCAAGTGCTCTGTGTTATGTATGTCACCATTCTGAATTTAATGATTCCATATAGATGGAAAGTGAGAACAACCATTGTAATAATTGTGGCCTTGTACATCCATGTTGCCTCTTAACAAACTAGACATCAAACTTTGTAAATTTAATTTTTTTTGTTATAACATTATGATTGGCTAAATCATTCATTTCCTTCTTTCTTTTTTTGGTTTAATTTTTCATCGCCCTCTTTCTATGAACAAAGACACATACTACTCTTTCTTAGATAAAAAAAAGACAAATACTACTCTACATCTAATCAATATGTTGACCAATGTCCCTTAACCAAACTTATTGTTCTCCCCACATAATTTTTTTGTAGCATCCGTTTGTCTCACAATTATATGATTGTTTGGGCTCCCCCAAAAATTTCTTCATGTTTTGCAGTTATAGTGAACTACTTTTTTTTTTGAAACAAAGAGGGTTGAGTCCAAAAAGAAGCTACACACCTACAACTCTCGGATGTGTAATCTCCACATAATCAGAAGAAAAAAAATGATTAATTTGAGTTGGAGGTTGCTCATACACAGGTCTGGTCATGGGGTGTGGAAGCAGCTCAATTAAGCCGGTTCTCCAAATTACATGGGCCTCAAAATAAATTTTATAGCCTAATATCCACAGTCCACTCAAATAAAAAATAATATGTTCATTCTTTTTATTTCTTCAGTACGCGTTTGAGTTTTTTCTTCTCACTCAATACCTCTCTTTCACTTAATATTTTTTATTTCGTTTCATGTTTAGAAGTTCTTCTCATTCTGATTTTTGAATGAAGCTTAACTACACGAATTTTGTTATACGTTGCTTAATGCTTAATGGTAATTACTTTTTAAAATTTCATTGTATAATTACTTTTTAATGTTAAATGTTGAAAAATATAATTGCTAATTTTGTTATATGATAGACGTTGAGCGTTGACAAATTTTGATATATGTTGCTAATATATGCCTCCTAAATTTCCGGTTCTACATTTTTGTTAGTCTTCCTTTACGCCTCGTAAATTGTCTCTTCTGATTAAATAGTTTTAAAACATTGCGTTTTTATTTTTTGAAGACCTATGAGAGTCGAACCTCCTGTTTCATAGGAACGGGCCCTGCTCATACATTATTTAATGTAGCATTAACATGAATTATATTTTCTACTCACTGATATCAGTTCAACATACATATCAGCTTGTTAACTCAGCATTAGCATTTAAAATCAATACAATTTCCCACTTCTTATCTTATCATTATTAATTTTAATAGGTCAGCTTCCCTAGCTACTTGTGGTTGTTGGG
>Ga0209282_1002330_pt1 | contig 10908 bp, 4 predicted proteins | sample Mtrugardesep15_FD_187529 | JGI IMG/M metagenome (GOLD analysis project Ga0209282, IMG submission 187529) | Root nodule microbial communities of legume samples collected from California, USA - M. trunc garden sep15 (SPAdes) (version 2) | ecosystem: Host-associated > Plants > Roots > Nodule...
ATATAGATGTTATTTTCTTTTATGTGGGTCGTATGAATTGCATTAATTTTGTGACGTATGAATTAATTTTACCATTTTTTATTTAAAATAACGATGAAAAATTGATTTTGATTAAAATGGTTATATAAATTTAATCGACTAAAAATGAATAGAATGTAATAATTTATCTTTGGATAAATTTAAACAAAAGTGAGTTGTTTACAATACTTTTAAGTCTACAAATCAATTAGAATAAAAAGTTTTAAATTTTAACTTCAAGTTAGAATTAAATTCTACTCAAAAGCAACTAAGCATGTCAAAATCAATTCTACACATTATAACATCAATTTTATGTTCCAAATGCATACACTTCTATGGATAAGATCCTCACGTTGACATATCTGTGACGTATGAATTGCATTAATTAATTGTATTAATCTTACCTGTTTTTTTGTTTTTGTTTTTGAGGGGATAATCTTACCTCTTTCATTAAATTCTAAGCGCGGCTAAACATTACTGTTGAACAAAAAAAACATTACTTTGTTTAATGGCTAAATATAAGTTTCTAAGTAAAATTGTACCAAAAAAAAAATCTAAGTAATGATGTCATGTCTTTTCAATTAAAGATTAAATTCTCCTTACACATATATTTTGTTGATTTTGTTTTTTCTTTAAGAGGTAATTTGTTGTCTTCCCCTTAATACACTTTGTGTTAGGAAAAACAATTTGATTTGGTAATATATTTTATTTTAGTTTCATAAAAAAAAATTCATTTTGTGAAAGGATATCTAAAAAGTTTCATAGTTTTTCTACTGAAATCTTGACTTATTTTGAATTTTTGATTAAAACGTGCAAAATCGTAATATTGTTCGGAGTAAGCATACATTCATAGGTTCAATTTAGTTCTTCTATTTTAGATTTAAATATGTTATTGGTCCATGCACATTGGTCAGTTTCTAACGGAGTGTCACGTGGCACATTATAAGACAAAATTTTAAAACTAAATAATTGTTTTTAATTATCATTATTCATATTTAATTTTTTTAAAAAAAACCTCGTAAGAGGGATTAATCGGGAGTCTAACTCCAAGTCTAATTTCTACTTCTTCCTGTAAAATTCATCACCACCACCATTAACACCATATTTGCTTCTTCTTCATCAACACTTAACTCCAATTTCACATTATTCTCTTTTAATTCTTAATTTATCAATACCCAACAATTTCATCTTCTTTTGATGAGACTTTTCTTTTTCATCTTTTATTTGCAAAACAATAATTTTTATCAAGTAAATAGTAATACAATGAAGCATAGAACAAACCTTTAACAATGATAACAACAAAATAATATAACAAAACTTTAATGGTGATTCCGCAAAACCTCCTTCTCCAAAAGCTATTTTACAGGACTGTTCTTAATGACACAACAATTATGATCTCAAACATGATTCTTTCAAAACAAACATAAACAACAGTGAAAATGCGAACGGAAACAGAGTTGAAACTTCATGAATAGAGGTCGAAATTGATTACGATCTCAGTGTTCAATCACGGTTTTGGATTTGAGTTCAATTTCAAACCCTAAAATCCATTCTTCCTCCTATGTAATGTCCAATCATGTTTTCCCCATTCTTTCTTAATTCTCGTTTATGTTTTTTTTTCTTTCTTTATTTTCATTTCTAATTAAATAATAATAATAATAATACTAGTTAAAAACAATTATTTCATTTGAATTCTTATGAATTTAAAATTGTATCTTGGAGTGTGCCACGTGGCGTGGAATAATTGGGCCACATGACAAACTGAAGGACTGGAACGTAGTGCATTCAATGCTCATAGCATGGTTGCTTAACACCATTGAGACATCACTACGCTCTACTCTTTTTTATTATGATGATGTGAATTCCTTGTGAACAAATCTCAAGCAACACTTTTGCGTTGTTAATGGGACTCTATCTGTCAATTAAAAGCATCTCTAGGAGAGTGCAAGCAGAGCAAGAATGAGGAGGTGCTAGTCTACTTTGGTAGTCTATCTCGTATATGGGATGAGCTTGTAACCTATGCCAAAAAGCCGTCTTGTAAATGTGCAGGATGTACGTGTGATATCGATAAACAGGTGACTGATTTACGTGAAGATAAAATGGTTTATTGGATTTACTACGGTTTAGAAATCACAAATATTTATACTTATAATTCTAATAAACATTTCATATAAAATATCATTCATAACATATCACCCCTCTCCGATAAGTGAAGGAGAAAGAAATTTTTATCTTTGACTATATCTCATTCATTTTTCAAAATTGTTGGTAGAATGTGGTGATTTACTATGGATAAAAGTGCTTTAGAAACCACCATTTGTATCGAGTTTGTTAATGGTACCACCAATTTCTTGTTTAGAAGTGATAAAACCTTAGTAGTGCTAGTACAAACAAACATACACGGCAGACAAAATCAACACAGACAAATGCAATAACATAACTACAAGAATTACAAATTGTCAAAGTTGGAAAATTGCCGAGGTTACCATTGCTAGCACTACTAGATCCATACAAGCATGAAACACAAACTCCAAACACAACATGAACCCAAGTTTGAGCAAAAAGCATAGCTAACACTTTTATTCATCTATTGATAGATTATTCACTTGATTCAAACCATAAACACATCTAACAAAAACAAGAAACAATATCATTCTAAGCAAAATGACACAAACAAGACAGTGGATATCAAGTGATTAAATAAAAGCCAAGTTTATGTAGGTAGAGCTGGAAAATTACAATCACCAATAAGGTGAGTTTATGGCGGTACAATTTTACAAATAATAACATTCTTTATCGAAAGAAACACACAGCATCAAATGTTTTTATGTTTCTAGGGGCACAATGAATAACTCTTAAATACATCTCTATAGCATGAGCGTTTTATCTTTGACATATCATTCATTTTTCTTGTTCTTTTGAGTAAGCATTTTTTCAACTTCCCCACTATATGGCGAAGCGTGATAAGCATACTGTTGAAGAACGGAAAATACCACCATCTCTATACAAACCAAAATGTTCTGCATTGCTTCCTCAATGTGTTCTACATCTAACTTCAAATGACGAGATTGAATCACACCAACTGCTACTAAACCGTCCAGCACCAATCCCTGAATAGAGCCAAACAAAGAGATCACATAATAACAATAATAATTTAACAACATAGTTCAGGGAAAAAAAATGTAATAAGACGGACACAGATGAATGAATCCACTATAGGATTAGCAACAACTGCCATATCTGAAAATGTAAACACCCTACCATAAAAAAAATCTTAATAGAATGTAACTAGTAGATTATCAACATTTAAATTCATAACTATTTCGGGTTTAAAATTGTTGAGTATGGCTCATAGCTACCGGCAAACCCCAATTTGGACTGTAGTATTTAAATACAAGTTGTGCACCGTAATCCATAATCTTTTACTGATAATACAAGAGACTTATGTCGTCGGAGACATAGACAAAATTGGCCATACACCATGTGTTTATTGCCTGCTTATTACTGTTTCTTTACTCTTTTGAAAGTGATTGCTTTTTCTATCAAAAATTTGAGACACAAGACATTTTATGTCTAAGAAAATGTCTCATAACACTCAGAACACAGGTTACACTTTTGGCTTGACATTACTAGCAGACAACTTCAGCAGTGTCAAAAGATTGTGTCACCATTAATCTCAAAAGAAAAAAATTCTTAGACCATGCAGATTATGGGCCAGAATCAAAAAAATGTTAGAGAAAACGAAGTTGAGAATCAATTGACAGGCTAATTAATTGGATTGATTCTATGTGTATATCAGTAGTTTCTGCATTTGCTTTACTGTTTGTCCACTTAAATTCTATAGTTGTTTTTATCAGTTAGCAGTGCAGTTGTGAGTTAGTTAGGCTATCCAACCAACTTTCTGTACTATATAAACCTGAGTTTTCAAACTGAGATAATCAGAATAGCATTTTTCACATTTTCAGAATCATTCTAAACCTATTATTTTTCTCAAATTCTCCCCCATAAACTTCAGTAAATATGTAAAGAAAAAAACTCCAAAGTGGCCGATATTGTATCTTCTGATTGTTCAAAATTTGGTTATTCAAAATCTAAATCTTATCTTCTAACAGAAACTAATATGTGTAGATTTTTTCCTCTAACTTTTCTATATTTTGTCACTGTATTCAATTTGTCATATACAAATGATGATAAATTTACCTGCCAAAAGCAGAAGAAAACAATTCCTTTGATGCAAAGAAATTTCGCTAGAGGTTTGTGTGGTTCCAGTTCTTTTGCAAAGACATGGTAAAATATCACAAGAGAATACAATGCCAAGGACACAGAAATATTGAGAATGATGGTAATTGTCCAGCTCAACCAATTTGGATAGAGCCCAACTAGCTGTAATGTAATCATCAAAATGGAGCACACTGGACGGATGACAACAAACTGCCACGTCCAGTATTTCAAAAGCTTCAGATTATGGTGGTTCAGCCGAACAGAGTGAGGCTGCAAAAGAGTCAATTTACATTAGTGTGAATATACCATAGGCTCAATAACATTTCTATATTAATAACTAATGATCGAATACTCAATTTAGTCCTTCAAATTATAGGCGTCAAACAATTTGGTCCCTCAGTTCTTGAAATAAAAAAATTCCAAAATAATCCATAAAATTGAAAATACTCGTTAACATTAGTTCATCCAGGACAACTTCATGGTCTTAATCGACCAACCCTAAAGGAATAATGTGATCATTCAATTTCAATGACTAGTTTGAGATTTCAATAATTATAGAGACCAAATTATCAGACACCTATAATTTTAAGAACTAAGGGTCTGTTTGGTTTGACTTATTTGAGTTTATCTACTAACATAAACATTTGTGAAACTGTTTGGGAGAGGCTATGGATGACATATCCATAAGCTGCTTACAGCTTATTTTTATAAATTCTCCAGCATAGCTTATGAAAACAACTTATAGTTTATATGAAAATAGTTTGAATATACTTTATTGGTTTTTACAAAAATAGCTTATACATACACTAATATGATAAGTGCTTATGTTATAAGCACTTAATTAAGCTGTTTGTCCAAATAGTGTCTAAATTGTTGATTATTCACTCGTTTGTACCAACTGAACATCAAAGATACAAAAAAATTCATGAAGATTCATTCACTCCCAAAATTGACAGTACAAAAAAGCAAAGCATACCTGAAAAAGTGTCATAGGAAAAGAGTGATGAATTTCCCTTCCTTTAATCTCATCAGGCACAATATTTCTAGTAATGGAAATATTCAAGTAACTATACATCAAGGACAAAAACTTAGCAATAACAAAAGCTTCATAACATTCTTTAATAGACTCCAAAAGAGTGAAAAACTCTTTGCTTCCTCTAATATCCAAGAGACCAACAAAGGAAACAATAGCATAAATAGGAGCCATGAGAATAATAATGATAATAGCTTTTTGTTCTTTTGGATTCTTCCAATAGAAAAGATGCTGAGAAAGTAATTGCAAAGTGAAATGCATAGAAAGCATGACACAGAATGCAGATCCATACACAGTAATCTGTGCAGGACTGAGCTGAGATAGATCCATCGCAACACAATAACTCAAGATTGAATCTTTGAACCTGAAAATGAAAATTCAGTGATGATTAATTCGTTTGAGCTTATTGGGTCACTCTAATTTCGTTTACCAAAAAAAAAACATGTTTGTTTTGTTCCACGACATAATAACATAGTTCGTGAAAAATAAGGATTCGGAAAAAGTGATGATGATGATTAGTAACTAAAAAGCAAAGATGGTTGGACTGAAACAAACCTTAATGTAATCGCCGGTGAGCTTGTTTGACTCACAACGTTGTTTTGTTTCAATGGCACTGCCAAAGAATGAAATGGTCAATGTTGGTGTTTAACTCTCTAATAATAATCTTAAGTTATAATAAGTCACGTGTTGTACCAATCAGATCTTACCATCAATCAGTAGTATATTTTACTATAAAGTTTTTTTTTAAGGAATTTACTATAAAGTTTTGAATGGTCACACTCTTTTAATCACATTATTTGACCACACAAACATACTTGACAGAAAGTAAAAAGAAAATTTCTCAAAAAGATAAAAATAAAAAATAAAAAATTTACATTTTTAAAATAATTAAATGGTTTATAGTTTTATGTGTGTATGTCTAAATACTATGCTCAAATGATTCTGATCAAGTAAGTATTTGGTTCTTGTGAAGTTTGCATATTCTTAAATTGGAGACGTATTTGTATCTGATACCTCGAATGAGATATTGATACTTTAATTCATGGATATGCAACCAAGAAGTATCAAAATTATTTATTTATTTAAAAAAAAATATTTTATAAAAAAACATGTTAGATGTTTCAAGAATGCTAAGGAACATTTGAATGACATGATAATAGATCTCTTTCAATTTAACTGGAGGTCATGAAATCGAATCTACCTTGATTAAATCTCTTCATAGAGAGTTTTGTTATCCATATATAGAAGTCATACCCGACTCGAGAGATTAATATCTACAATTATGTACAAAAGAATATATCTAGTTCACAACACAAAAAAAATATTTCAAAGATTAGAATACGAATTTAGAAACATGTGAGAAATTAGTGAAAACACAAATTTGTTAAAATACACGTTTTCCGTAAAATGACGCATTAACATAGCATGGTGAGAAAAGACATGGACGGACTTGTAGCTCAAAAAATGAAGGCATCCAAACCCATTTATTTAACATAATATGAGAGCCGGACTAAAATTATAATATGTGAATTGGAATCCGGCACACATTAAACGCAAGGGTGAATATTAAAGTTGATCGTTTGTTTGGAGTCTAACATTACTTAAGTTCATGAATTATTATTTCTTAAAAAAAAAAAAGTTCATGAATTATTAGATGTATATGTATGTGTTGGACACTCTTACTCTTAAACTAACTTCAAAATAAAATTCAAGTTCATTTAACAAAAATTATACCAAAAGGTAGGTGTCTGTTTGGTTAACTGTTGCATTGTATAACATAAATGATTTTGTCTTCAATCATACATGGCTCAATAATAGAAAGCATGTCATTTTCTTAAAAAAATAAATAAAAAAAAATAGAAAGCATGTCTTTGTTGAATAATGTCATGCCAAAATTTATTGTGCCAACACATTATCAGTTTGAGTTGGAGTGATGCAATGCAACTGTGAAATTTGGATACATAATTCGAATATGAATGCAATATATGAATACTTTTAAAATTTACGTTACAATACAATTAAAATATGTTAACAATCTTCTGTAAATAAAATTTATATTCATGGAAAATACATGAAAGAAATATACATCGATCATTATTCATTTATATATAATTATAATGTTCACGATTTAAAATAATAATAACACTTGCGATCAAAACATAAAAGTAGAGTTTTCATATAAATCATAATATCTTGTCAAAAATAAAATAAAATATAAATCATAATATATTGCCATCTTTATATTAGGGTATCAATAAACATATCATTAAACCATTCAATAAAAAAACATTAAAAGAATTTCAAACAAGTTTTGTCTAATGTTTATTAGTTAAGTTTCTTCTATCTCATTATCACCATCCATAAAAATATGACTTTTAAGTTTGGTTCACCAATAGACAAATCTACTGATTAAAAAAGTCTAATGACATTTTAAATTGAATCATGTACATCATCTTTATTGAATTATCACAATCTTGTCTCACTATTTTTATACCCTTATTTTTGTTAGGATATGTATATATGTGAAGTTCGTATAAAAATTCGATAAAATATAATTAGAATTAACAAAAAATATGATAATTTGTGGTTATGTATCTGAGAGTATTTGCAGACTATTAATTTATAATACGGATAACTTCTAACAAAATTAATGATATGGATATGTCGCTATTTTGTAGTACTTAGGCTTCATAAGTTTACACTAACAATAAATATCAAAAGTAATGTAACTAAGTGATTGTGTTCAAGTGGTTAATGAGTTTTCTCTAAACCAATTGTTTGGGAGAAGTTAAGATTTGATTAAATGATTCAAACAAAAACCACATTTAATCAAGTTTTTATTTAACCGATTAGCAGAAGGATACTAAGAATCAAATCACACTCAAAATAGAAGCAAGTAAAAATCAAAGATTTTCGCAAACCACAAGCCCTAAAAAATAAAGAAAATGAAGAGTAAATCCACCCACCCAAAAAAAAAATAATAGACGATCACGTAAAACTTATAAAAAAAGAAAAAAAGAATCATTGACTAGGTCATGAAACAACAAAATAATAAAGGAAAAAAAACAAAGATGCACCAGTTTGGAGAAGACAAAATGTTGAAAAGAAGAAAAACAATATCGCATCCTCTTGCCTTGGGGATTTGATGTCAATGACTTTGCTTGAAGGATTTCTTCAGATCCTTGCAAGAGAACGATCTATCCAAGAGTAATTTTCCTATTTTAAGTTAGTTGCAACTGTTATGTGTATATAAATAAGACTCTAATGTATTGATCAAAGTGTGTATTTCAATATACATTCATTCAATAAACCATTGAGTCCATTTTTCTAAGTCCTAAAACAATTTCATTCTCTAATCCTCTCATGTGAGTGACAGTATAATCCGTGTGTTACCACTACAAGTGAGTGGTTGTTCTAACAAGTATGGCCTTTCACCAACATAGTTGCCTGGTGGGTCGTAATTGCAAGTAATGAATGTGCCTCCATTATCACATCTCACTTTAGCACATCCAAGACGTAGTGAATTTTCCCAAACCACCTGGGTATAATGGCCACACACTTTACCAGCAGCACATGAGTTACTATTAGAATAATAGTTGGATTTCTCACTCACCCACAACTTCACTGCATCTGAGCCACTCAAGTCTCCGGTGCTACCTGCGAGATTCTCCCCGTAACGGCCACCGGAGTGGATAAGTTGACAATCACCCTTGTGTTTATTAGCATAGCTTTGTGCAAAAGCAGCAACAGTTTTGTTCCAAACAATATTTGGAACACCAACCTCGGATCTTGCTGCGTTGTGGGCGTTCACATAGTCTGTTGGTGAGTTTTGGGCATGTGCTACATGATCAATAACGAGTAACAAGGCCAACATATACAATAGAGAAAATGAACTCATTTTTGTTACTACTATGTATAGCTAAATATAAATGGTATTAGATTACAGGGCACATTTTTGTTACTACTATGTACGGCTAAATATAGAGAAATTTCTTCCATGACCAAACAAATTTGGCTCCTTGCTCTCCACTCACCTGTAACGTAATCCTTACGGGTGGATTAGATTACAGGGGCACATTGACATTGACTTTGACTTTTAGTGTTGATTGATTAAGAAATTGCTGTTTTTTTCTTGTTCATTAACATGGACTATTGAGTACAAAAAAATTGTTATAGACTATTCAACAAAAAGGAAATGTCTCCTAATTTTAATTGCACTCCGTGTCCGTCTTTCCGCTCTTTTAATTGCGCTAACTTTTTAAAATTATGAACAATATTTTTTTTTTTATGAAATTTTGGTTTTGATTAAAAGTAAAAATATGAATGTTTGTTGCTTTTTTTTAATGACACGAACAACAATCTTTATTATTAGTATAATTGGAATAATCAAAAGTAAGTATAAATATACGATCTAGTTTGTTATACTTTTTAAATGATAAAGGAAAAAATAGATATACATGTATTCATATCATGTTTGTTATATTTGTTTTAATATTTAAATATATTTTTTATCTATTTGTTACATGTGTTATTTGTATTAAAAATTAAGAGTATTTTTGAAAAGAAAAATTTAACTCAAAAGTGTTGAAAATGGTAGTTTTCTTTATAGATAGTATAGATAATGATTTATTTTATAATTAATAAAAATCACGGTTTTCTTTATATAAAATAAAAAAAGTCATGCTATCATAGTTTGTATAAGCAATTATAAACCAGCAAAATCAAATAATCTTTAAAATCAATCTTAAACAATTTGAATCATAATCACTTATAAACCAGCAAAGTCAAATAATCCATAAAATTAATCGACTTTGATTAGTTGTAACATGAAAGAAAAAAAAATTACAGGTTAATTATGAATTCTGATGCAGATGGATGAGAGAGGTTGAGAAAAACTAGACAATGTGAAAACGAACTATGAACTGTGAGAACCCTACTTATTAATATTTTTTGCTCACGTTTGTTACAAATTTTTTTTTTAGAGGATTTAAAGTCCAATCTTTAACAATATTTTTTGCTCACATTTGTTACTAATATTTTTTTGGAGGATTTAAAATTCAATCTTTAATATTATTTTTTGCTCATGTTTGTTACTAATCTTTTTTAATAAAGATTTAAAGTCCAATCTTTAACCTTATTTTTTGCTCACATTTGTTACAATTGATCAAAGGCTAAGGAAGAGTAAGTTATATTAATAAAACAATATGGAAATACTGTTTTTTTTGGAAGGGATATGAAAATACTTGGCAATCTTTGTCGGTTGTATTGAGAGGAACAACACAGATGTACAACTTCCTCGACAAAAAAAACACAGATGTACAACATAAAAACAACTGATAAAAAAGTAACATGAGTTTTTGTTTTGTGCTAAATTTTTGTGAGTTTGATCGGTGGTTAACGGAGGTAAAAGAAGGTTAACGGGAAAGATTAACGACATGGATTAGTAATCCATGTGTTATTTTATAAGGAAGTGTGTATAATATTTCTCCTTAAATTAAATAAAATTTATTCTTATCTATTTGTTACATATTTATTACATGTGTTACTTGTATTTAAAATTAAGGGTATTTTTGAAAAGAAAATTTCAACCCAAAAGTGTGTTGAAAGGGGTAGTTTCCTTTATATATAGTATAGAT
>Ga0209282_1002331_pt1 | contig 10907 bp, 10 predicted proteins | sample Mtrugardesep15_FD_187529 | JGI IMG/M metagenome (GOLD analysis project Ga0209282, IMG submission 187529) | Root nodule microbial communities of legume samples collected from California, USA - M. trunc garden sep15 (SPAdes) (version 2) | ecosystem: Host-associated > Plants > Roots > Nodule...
CTTTAAAAAGTGATATATTTAAATTGATAATATTGAAAAAGTAAAAAAAAAAACATTTTCAAAATATGAAAACATGGAGAGTGCATCTATAATTCTTTTATATTTAGATGTCTTCAATCTATAATATGATTTTTGTAATCTTTTCAATTTTTTAATGATATTTTGATAATGATGTCATCCTTTATTGGTTATTAATTTCTGTATTTTCTCATAAATATTTTTTTATAAACGATGTTGACCCCACTGATTGAAATTCTTGGAACCGTGCCTGTATATACCCATGAAGATCTACATTCTTGGATAAGAATAATTAGGATTATGGTGAGATGAAAATCAAAAGTATAGTGAGATGACCAAATACTTGGCCAAAAATAATTAGGATTATGTCTAGGAAGTTATTTGGAAAATACCTAACGTTGAGTAATTTGGAAGCCAAAGCATCTAGAATATTAATAAAATTCCATCATTGTTTTGCTAGAAATGGCATGTTACAAGCTCAGAGATTCAGAAAACTGATCCTACCATTTCAAATGTGAACAAATTAATACAGGTTTCTTTTTGACAAAAAAATAATTACAGATATAAGAAAAAAGGTAAATCTCTCTTTTCTATGAACACTCAACAATATATTTAAGATTTGATATTAAATTTTCATACCACAAAACACTACAGATACATGCTGCCTCCAATACTTTCTTTGACAGTATCTATTCCATTCTTTTCCTCCATCGGAATCATGTATCAAACTTGTTAGTTACATATTTTCGAACACAACTTTTCCTTCATGCACCCTTTTACCTTTATATTCATCTTCCTCTTCACCAAACCTCATACTTCAAGGGTTAACCTTTCTTTTCCTATCTCCATGTCCTTAGAGACTTCTTATTTCTGCTCTTGATTCCTTGTTTTTGCTCTCCCTCTTAGCTTTTGCAGCTCACAAACTCTATTCAAGATTCTGTTCAAGAGCAAACACTAGCTCCTCAATCACAAAACCACTTCTGCATGAGAACGATTCTGACTATAGAATCGCCTTTTGGTTCAAACTACCTTTGTTGGCTACTAACATTTTAGCTATAACTTACATTGTTCTAGGAATCTATGCTTTCACTCAAACCAGTAACCTTTCTTCATGGAAACAAATAGAAGAGTAGAGGGAGAAGAGATGGAAGAGTTTTTTTTTTTTTTTTAAAAGGAAGAGAGTTTATTTGAAAGTTTAGAGTTTACTCAACGACCATGCTTCATTGTGTTTCCTCTAACATCTTAAATATAGTTGAGATTATTTGGTTGCTCTTCAAGACTTCAACCATCTTTTAAAGTCTTCACTGACATTGGTGTTGTAGGGGTAAAAACGTGAAGAGGTATACTTGTTATATGATCATCAAACATGTCATTTTTGTTTAAAAAAAAAATCGCAAATATATTCAAAAATACAAAATTAGTCGTAAATTTTTTTAGGAATGTATGTAAAGAGATTATATGCTGACTTTTTCATTATTTAAATTATACTTTTGAACAAAATTTTCTACTGTTATATTGTTGGTGTCATACAAAAATAAAAAATATATATTATATTTACCATATTATTTGTGTCATTAAAAAAGATAAATATAATTCATAATTAACAAGTGTTAGTGTTCCGTTTTGTGGCCAATTTGAGGCACTACTTGGGTTTTCCTTTGATACAAGGTCGAGCCACCAAAGATACATATGATTATATTTTAGAGAAGATGCATAGAAGACTCTCAACTTAGAAAGGTAATCTCCTTAATAAAGCGCGGCGGGTTTGCCTAGCCAAGTCAGTTACTACGGCAATGCCTATATATACTATGCATGTGCATTATTTACCTTCAAATATTGGTGAAAAGATCGATAGAGTCACGAAGAGCTTTATTTGGGGTGGCACAGGTAGTAATAGGAAATAGAACAGAGGTAAGTGGTCTACTGTTACTTCCCCTAAGAAATTTGGAGGCCTCGCTATTAGGGAAGCTAGATTATCTAATATTGCTCTTCTTGGGAAGTTAGTTTGGAACCTTCTTTATGATCCTCAAAAATTTTGGGTGAGGGTTTTATCTCACAAGCACATAAAAGGTGGCAACATTTGGAACATTAAAGCTAAATGAAACATTTCTCTAATCTGGAGAAGTATATTAAAGGCATTGGAAGCCTTGAGACAAGGCTTTCAATTTCGCATTGGTGACAGATCCTTCTTATTCTGGTATGATAACTGGACGGGGCTAAGAGCGCTTTGTCACTTGTTTGATTTCGTAAACATTTCGGATACTCAATTACAACTTAAGGATGTTAGTTTTATTGGATCATGGGATTGGAATAAACTGATGACAATAGTTCCAAACGAACTTAGAACGACTATTGATCATTTCCCCCTCCTTTGGCTTTTGATGATGATATTCAGAATAGATGGGTTTGGGGATCTTCTCAAACAGGAAGGTATTCTTGTTCTACAACATATAGTTGGCTTTTATCACGTTATAGGGAGTTGAATGATAATGAAAGTTGGGATTGGATTTGGAAATTGTCAATTTCGACAAGGTGCAATATTTCATGTGGCTTTGCATGCACAATGCAATCCCAACTAACAAGCTTCGACATCACTGCAACTTGGCGACTTCTCCAGTCTGCCAGCGATGTGGAACATACGATGAAGATGTGCTTCACTGTCTTAGGGATTGTGCTCCATCGAAGGAAGTTTGGCGATTAATACCTAGTGTTAATCATTCATATTTCTTCAGCTTCACATCTTGGAAAACATGGTTACAAAGTATGTCTAAAGGAGCTTTTGGTAACATTTTTGCAATAACTATTTGGTGGATCTAGCGCTTCAGGAATAATCATATTCTTGGCAACAAGCAATGGAAAACCCAAAATGTCATTCATTTTATAGACATTATGTGTACCGACCTAACTTCTGTTAATATTCACTCATCTGAGCACCACATCAATCGTCACATGGTTAAATGGACCCCACCTCCAGATGGATGTGTTAAGTTGAATATTGATGGAAGTTGTGGTTTTTCTGGTGACATTGGTTATGGAGGTTTACTTCGTGATAACAGTGAAATTGGATAGTTGGATTCTATTCTAATGAAGGGCAAGGGGATGCGCTTTTTGCTGAGCTATTTGGGGTTTACATGGTTTGATGTTGACAATCAACAACTCTACTCAACAAGTTATTTGTGAAACAGATTTTTTAGAAGTCATCTGTCTTCTTCAAGATCCAGATCACTCTCATATGCATGTATACGTCTCTTTGTTGGTGAAGATTTTTGGGTTAAAGGAGCATATTCGTGACATTTCTTTCCAACATGTGCTTCGAGAGAGCAACCATCGCAGATTTCTTTCCCCCATCGAAGTTGAAGTCAGTCTTGAGGCATGATGTCCCAGGCTGAGCCATGTTCTTAGGGGTTTTTTTCTTTTTTCTTTTTCTTTGTCATTCTACCAAAAAAAAAAAACTAGTGTAATAATAATTTGTATTATACCAATGTACTCTATTAATTTAAATAAATATCATTTAATTTTTTTAAAAAAAAAAAGTGTTAGCGTAATAAATACGGATATTTGTTTGTTTTTTTGCCAGTTGCCTACTTGAAGAATAGAGAAAGTAAAATTCAAACACACTTAAATGAGATGATACAAGTTTATTCTATAATAATCAAGATTGGGTTAAAATCCAATAAACTCTTAAGAGTTTACTGCTCATTTGATCTCACCAAAATGCTGGAACGATTATTTTCGCAATTGTAAAAAAAATTAAAAAATAAAAATAAAAAAAATCTAAATCCTATTTCCCCCTCACACTTGAAGATTATCGTATTTCATGAACAAAACAATCACACACACGCACATCAATTTCTGTGAATTTAAATACCAAACTCCAAACATAAACACTACTCTTAAATATTCCTTTCCTATTCAACAATCAAAATCAAATTCACTTTTCATTCTCAAAAATCAAAAACCCTAAATCCCCAAATTGGACATGCTCGTTCTTCGTTTCGATCAATGGGTATGACCACAAGCAACCGTAAACGCTCTGAAGAATGCATGTCCGTCCTCAACAATCACACCACCATCTCTATTTCTCAACCATCTTCAAAACGACCCAAATTTTCATACCAATCGACCCGACCCGTTTCCACCTCAAACGGCGTCGTTTCCAGACTCTCCCGTTACCCAGACACCAAACCCCAATTCCTCCGTGAAGTTCACGCGCCGTGTAGACCTAAAAAATTCAACCTTTCAAGAAAATTATCGAATTTTAGCGATTTCGTTGATTTGGATATCATGGGTAATTTTCTGGCGAGGAATTATGAAAAGGCGAAGCGTTCGGCGTTGGGGAAATGTAGATTGGTGACACAGAAGGAGAAGGTGGTGATTGATTTGGATTCAGATGGGGAGGATTCGGATGATTCTGGTGTTGTGGAGGTTGTTGAGATTCGTGATACGGAGATGAAGGATGTTGAAATTGGGGTTCAACGGCGGTCAATGGATTCGCCTGATTCGGCCTTGACTAATGTAGTGGTGAATGTGGAGGACCATGATCTTTCGAGTGTTCATGTGTATAAGAAGTTGCTTCAGGGTGTTCAGAGAAGGACTGATACAATTCAAAATTTGAATTTTCAAATTGAGTTGAATGAGAAGAGGAGAGATACTTTTCAATTGTTAAGGCCTAAGAAGGAACTTGTTGAGGTGAATTTTACTTTTTTTAGCTTATACATTTTTGTTTGTTTGTTAGTATTATTTAGTAGTAGTGTGCTATGAAGCACTAACATAGATACTACAACACTGGACATGGCATATAGATACTACAACACTGGACACGACACTGACACATCAACGCCAGTAGTAATTTGAGAAAATGACATAATTGAATGTAATGACTTGTGCCAGTGTTGTGTTGGTGTCGGACACTCACGTGTTGGACACCGGAAGTGTCGGTGCTCTATAGGTAATGTGCTCTTTTCTTAGTTTGTGTTGAAGTTTTAGGATAGTGCTATCTATTTGAGGAAGATTTTAAACTTTGGTTAGTGTTGCTGTTATATGGCAATCTTTATATTGTGGAATAGGTGGTACTGATGAACTATAATTATGGTTTAGATGCGGTGGACTTCAATTGAAAACTATCCCAACGAGTTGAAAGTGTTTGATGAAAAGGAAAATAGTTTATTATGTCGAAATGCAAATTATAGGTAACATTTAATAGTGTATTAGGAAAATGATACATGTTGGATAGACCCAAATTTTAATTACTGGTGCTTAATAGTGTGGACGAGTTGGTTTATTCTGAATGTTGTGTCTGTTACCTGAATACTACTCTGGTTTTCAGGAAGTGCCATTTGAGCCTTTTGTCCCTCTAACAGATGATGAAGAACATGAGGTTTCTCGCGCGTTTTCCTCCAACCGGTATGATTTGATGATTTGGCTGTATGTTATTGAGTTGTGTTTAATCTGTATCGTAGCTCATTGAGGGTTTGGTTCTGCAGGAGGGAGATATTGGTTGCTCATGAGAGTTCTAATATTGAGGTATCAGGAGAAAAGATGCGGTGCCTTCTCCCGGGTGCATGGTTAAATGATGAGGTGATCTTTATATAAATATTTATTGTTTTTTGTCTGAGTTACTGAAAAGAAGAACCTTCACTTAATTATATCATGATCCAACATTGTTGCATCATGAAATATTGTGATTGATATATCTAAATTGTGCAGGTGATAAATTTGTACCTTGAGTTGCTGAAAGAGAGGGAGCGAAGAGAACCCAAGAAGTTTCTGAAATGTCATTTTTTCAACACCTTTTTCTACAAAAAGGTAGGATTACATCTTCGCATATTTATCTAGTGTTGGGTTAGAAAAATAATTCTACCTTCAGACGACTACCATTGTTGAGTAAAGAGAGCCATTTTCTTCTTCCCAAAGCATTTGTTTGTGTGGACCAAGAAATTATTGTCATCTGGTTTTTGCTTCAACATGAAAACTGCTATCTCCATATAGTAATCCTTTGATGTTTTAATAACATGTCTACCATGCTCTTTGTTTACAGTTGGACAAAATTTATTAATATGATTATTTTAATTAATTTCAAGTAACCTGCATTTAATTTCCTGCAATTTCTCTTCTTTCATTCCTCTTATCTCTCTCTATTAAACTCTTAATGGAAAAAACTTTACTCTTTTATTATCTAATACCTGAAAATATACTGTGTTTGGCATTTGTTTTTAATATTTCAATCCGCATATTCCGTGCCAAATATGCCACAGGGAACAGCAAAGGGTTTCTCATAATTACATTTTGAACTTTTATAAAAATCCAAACTATACATTACATGATCACAAAATTGTCTTTTCAAGGTGTTAGCGTGCATGATTTTCATGACATTATGCATAACTAAAATTACGGATTTATTAAATTCTTTTCTATATTAAGGAGTATTACACAAACACATGCGTGCACATATTTCTATATTTATAATCCGTAATTTAGCCATTTTGTACAGATATTGATTCTTTTTATTTTGAATGTTAATTGGCAGTTAATAAGTGGCAGGGATGGTTATGATTATAAATCTGTCCGAAGATGGACGACTCAAAGGAAATTGGGATACAGCCTATTTGATTGTGATAAAGTAATTATATTTGAACTAAATCATTTTTCTGTTCCTTTTAGTCAACGTTGTCTTAACATTGATCCTTTACCTGATTTGTTGTCTTTACCAGATATTTGTACCCATCCACCAAGAAATTCACTGGTGCCTGGCAGTTATCAATAAAAGAGATGCAAAATTTCAGTATCTTGACTCATTGAAAGGAATGGATAGCCGTGTGCTAAAAGTGCTGGTAAAGTTTCTGGTCTATTTAGTTTAATCGTAGATTTCATTTTTGAAGCTGCGTGTTTATTTTTTGTGGGAATTTGGGTGCTGCCTTCAAATTTTCCTGCAATCATTGGAAATCTTGTGATTTGTTTTATTACATATAGACAACAAGTCACCTGAGATTAAGCCATGGGAAAATGATCTCATCGGTTGCTCATGGCTGAAGTTCTGTTGAATTTGAAAACAAACCAAACTTAGCCGCATTGTCAAGGTGGTTGTTGAATCAAAACAAAACTATTCAGTTTGATGGGTTTAAGTCTTATTTGTTTTGAATCAAACATTAGCCATTGACAACTTATGTAGATCAAATGTGTCTGTAATATCTTGGTCATGATTATCAAATATCAGCCATGGCGGATATTGGTGGTGGTTTTTGGGCTCTGCAATTGTAAATATTGGCTGACATGGCGGGTATTTCCGCCATAATCCGTTACGGTGGCACGACAAAGCGGCCGGGCCCGATATGGCGGAATTTTGGCTCACCACAATGGACTGCCATCGACAGCGCTAGATTAGGAAGGGAAGTGGAGAAATGAATTTGCGAAACAACCAAAAATGATATGATACATGTGCATTTTTAAGTAAACAACCAAGGGAAGTAAAGATATAGAAAATTTATAAATCTAAAAGCATTGGTCCTACCCTTGTCTTGAAGCCTTTAAATTGTATATTGAAGTTGTTGCTCTGTTATTCTCTGAAGGTGTGTTAACTCATTTTTTACGGAATTGATTTAAAAAGAAACATAAGAATGATGTACATGTTTTAACATTTGGCGGTTGTAAAATTTATCTAATGTTTGTCATTCATGTTTCCCAGGCTAGGTACTATGTAGACGAAGTAAAAGACAAAACTGGAAAAGATATTGATGTAAGCACCTGGGAGAAAGAATATGTCGAAGACCTTCCTGAGCAGGAAAATGGGTTTGTATTCCTATCTTCTGCAAATCATAATATAATTTGCTTCACTGTTTTAAAGTTAGATATCTGCAATGAAAAATTGGTTGTAGCTTTGCAACATTATAGACTGAAACCTGTCAGTGCACCTTCGTTCGTAGAGAAAAGAACATGCTCCTGCTCCCTCCGTCCCAAAATAAGTGTCACATTTGACCAGTTCACACAAATTAAGAAAATATGATAAATGAAAGAGAGAATAATGATATTACCAAACTATCCTCATTAACTATTGGTGTATTCCTTGGGGGCCATAGTTCATTGAAGTTTAATTAATATTGCTGTTCCTCCCAAGTAAATTTGAACTTGTCCATCGGTAATAATTTTTGATGTTAAGACACAGTTCTTGGTCACGAAAACTTGATAGTATTTCAATAGTCTAAAAGGTTGTTGATTGTAGTAATTTACTTATTTAGTAAGCTAAAAGTAGGTCATAAAATGGTTGCATCATAAAAAATATTTTTGCATTTAGTTTGTTTGAGATAACTTTCTGTCTGCACTTTCTTGGAAGAGCTCTAATTTGAGTTTGGTAGGATTGAAAATGGAATGAATGAAAATATCTTGACATCGATTTGAGTTTGGTAGGATTGAAAATGGAATGAAGGAAAATATCTTGACATCGGTAGTTTTTTATAATCTTTTCAATTTATATTCCTTGTATTTGTCTTGTGTCCTTGACTCCCAATCTTTTCAGGATTTATTACACTCTGAATTTTCAAATTCTAAACAAAAATTTTGCTACTGAACAGGTTCGATTGCGGCGTGTTTATGATCAAATATGCCGACTTCTATAGCAGAGGCCTGGGTCTGTGTTTCAACCAGGTAGGACAATGAAGCATTTCATTTTGTGGCAGGGAAATTACGTATTTGTTATATATTTTGTTTTAAGTAATTTTTCTCAAGTGCACAGTTCAACAGACATTTTAGTTGAACAAAAATGAAAACCAATTGCTTGAAATACTTTAATATATGAGAGACACTGCAACTATTTAATCCATTCAATATTTTTGGGCAAAATGTTTAAAGAACCTTTAATTGCTAGAATTATTTGATTGTTTAAAATCTATTGTCTTTTTAAACCGTGCATGATATGACCAAAATTAAACCAATACCATTGTTTTCTTGCTGGTTTAAAAGATCCAATGATGCTTTGATGCCTGTGGACGCGATCTTTTACATCTTGTCAGAACTGAACTTCTCTTTCCATTTATAGGAACACATGCCTTACTTCCGGCGCAGGACAGCTAAGGAGGTATTGAGATTGAGAGCTGACTAAGCAAAAGGGTGACCATCAGTATCCCAGTCCAATACTCCGTCATCAGCATAGAAATTTTGGTAGCAGTAGTTGATGGAGAATCTTCACTTATGGAATTGGAGCTTTTGCTTGCTCTGAAGTTGAACTGACTACACATATGCCCCGGTGTCTAGGTACAACGCATTGATAGTGTAGAACGCAGTAGGTTGTATATACAGTATACAAAAGTGAACTATTAGACGAGGATGAGTTCAACTATGTAATGGCAAAATTGCTTCGTCTCTATTCTCTTTCTATTCAGTTTTGTATTGTTGGTGGTGTTGAGCGTAGTAGGTTTGCTCGGATAGTGTTTGTTCCTTTGGTCAAGGAAATTGAGGGAAAGAAATGAGTGGTGGTTTCATAGGTATTGATTGTGGCAGGCTCTACAATTTGAGCATTGGTCAAACCTAATTTTGAATAAATTATATTTTGTAAACTTAAGTTTGAAGAGAAGTGATTTATGTTTGAAGCAAAATTTAATGTGAATAATTTTGCAAGCACTATTGAGGCGAAACTGGTTCTGACGCCAATTAAAACATAAAATCTTGCCTTGGGACAAATTACTTTAGTCAGATTCAAATCAAATGTGCACTGTGACTTGGCTCTCCATCCATTACGTGCAAGTCCATCTCTACTTACATTCATTACGTGCAGGTCCATCTATACCTACACACAATGATATATGTGACTCTGCAACATGACAGCTCCAGTTATTTATTCATTAATGTTGGCCGTTGGGGAAGTTATTTTACATTCCATCTCCAATTTACGAATAGAATATTAACCAGTTAAACTACACTTATCAGTCCCTTCTTTTATGTTGCACTAAATCAAACGTTAGATACTATTGCAAGATTGTTTAAATTTCAGATAATAATTGACCATCACTTTCTTTATTTTTTGGCCAAGTAGCCTAGTGATTCACACACATTATGTGTGGAGAAGTGGAGACTCTAAGGTTCGAACTCCTGTGCACTTACAGGACGACACTATCACTTTCTACTTCTACAAGATAAATTAAACTACAGGCCTTGCAATCTGAATAATTGCACCCAATATGAAAAAATAAATTTCATCAAGAGGATGGATAGGTGAGTAAACAGAGTTTTCGTTTTTGCAACCGCATTAGATTCTACTTCATTTTTTCACATTTCCCTCTCAAACTTAGAACTTTGGGCAGATAACCTACATACAAATTACAATATTTATGGTAAATATTTGCAAAGGCCTGAAATGGCTAAATATCACATAAAAAGTATATACATGTAGGTAACTTTAATTAGAATGTATCCAACTTAAGGTGAAAGATCAGTTGATATCAAACATGATACAGATCGCAATTCACAAGACACTTACAATAAGAGAAACTGAATCTCTTATCAACGGGGAACTCTTTTTCTACTCAGAATTTCCTGTTCTTTTAGTCGATGTTGGAATCTTGCAAGGCGAGCTTGGAGACCCACAAGACTAGCTGCTTTGCGAGAAAGCACAAAGCTCAATTGAGCTACATAGTTGTCAATACGGCTACCTGGTTGGTCGACTTCGGCCAAGAGCTTCATTTCCTGAAAACCAAAAGCAATACATGATGAATGACACAAAATAAGTTATCTGAAATGTAACAACTCCACTGGTTTCTTTTTCGATAAACAAATTTTATTAATCAAAAAGTTGAAAAGCACATTAAAAGAAGCCACGGCACAAAAACTCAAATCGGGAGTGACCTGACAAGCAATTATGAATCTTGTAAAACATATAGAAAAGCAACTGACAACTTACTTCA
>Ga0209282_1002332_pt1 | contig 10907 bp, 6 predicted proteins | sample Mtrugardesep15_FD_187529 | JGI IMG/M metagenome (GOLD analysis project Ga0209282, IMG submission 187529) | Root nodule microbial communities of legume samples collected from California, USA - M. trunc garden sep15 (SPAdes) (version 2) | ecosystem: Host-associated > Plants > Roots > Nodule...
CATATTTTGAGATGAAAGAACATGTTTTATGTGAATGTAACTTCTCTATGAAGGTAATGTTGATCATATAATGTTCCTATATACAGGATAGGTTAAGGGAACAAGTTGTTTTCGACACACTCCGCCATGATTGGAGGGCAGCGTTCGGAAAATGGGAATTTGATCCGATGAAGCTAAGCAATCCCTTCCCTAACAAACAAAGTTCTTTTCACATTTGGCAAGGACATGAAGATAAAGTTGTGCCTTCTGAACTCCAAAGATTTGTTTCAGGGAAGCTACCATGGATACAATATCATGAAGTTCCAGATGGTGGTCATTTGATTATATACTACAAGGGCTTATGTGAGGCTATTTTGAAGGCACTTTTACTTGGTCAAGAAAATCATGCATATAAACCTAGACCTTCTTTGTTATTCAAAGATGAATGTTATCAAGAAACTATCTAGCACACTTTTTTTTTACTGATTTATTCATTATTTGAAGAAATTCATGTAGATGTGTTATAAAAAGTGTGTTGGAGAATATGTTATAAGTAGTTTATTCTTTTTTAATTTGTCATGATTTCATAATTTAATATGTTTATTGTTAACAGGTTTTTTAGGAGAATTGTATAAAGTGTAAACTACATTAGTATTAGTCCAAAGAAAGGTTCTACTGTGATTTGCAAAAAAGTATTCTATCATAACATAAGAAGAAATAATTTATACCAAGTCCTAAGTTTAAACAAGTACAAAAAAAATTACATTTGGTGAACAATATGAATAGAAACTGAAGTTCCAATGTGACAAACCATATAAAAGTTTAGCAATTTTCAACAGATAGAAAGAAAAGAATTGCTCTGTCATGGAACCTTTCAAAGGATATCTATAAAGTAAAATGGTTTTATTAAGATGTACAAGAAAAGTGAGGAAAGAAGAAGAGCACACAAAAGCCAAAGTGTTACTTTAATTAAATAATTTTCTATTTTTCCAAAAACAAAAATTGAATAATTGATTCCAAGGTTAGGCCAAAAAAAAATTTGTGTGTTATTTTACGTTTCCGCTTAGTGCCTATTTTGAGTTCACATAGAGAAATTATGCACACATTTCCCAACATAACTAACTAACTAACTAACTAACTACTGTAACTGCCCCTATAACAACTAAACTAGCTAACTATAAGTAGTTATACTGATTTGTTTCATGAACACCTTTTCATAGATATTCCTTTACAAGATTTTCAACAGATGAAGCACTGAAGTAACCAAATTTTTCCATCATTCCATTGTAGCACAGAAAAATTCCATGTAAGATTCATAATACAGAAGAAGAAGATGAAAAGAATAAGTCACTATCTTAAGCTTTTAACTTTGATCCCACAAGTTCATCAGACACAGGAAATCTTCAAAAGGTTCTTTCATGTAAGACTCTTTTTCTTGCATGTATCTATGTCATCATTGTGCTAAAAAATGCTATCTAAACCTAGTCTTTTTTGTTATCTTGGTTTTTCAGACAAAGATTCAAAAGGGAACTCAGATTTCTCCAAAGCATGATGATTCAAAAGAGGTTTTACCAAGAATCAGAGTCAGAGATGGGAGACACCTTGCTTACATTGAGAGAGGCTTCCCTGAGGACAAAGCAAAATACAAGATGAAAAGAATAAGTCATTATCTGAAGCTTCTAACTTTCATTCCACAAGTTCGTCAGACTCAGAAAATCTGCAAAAGTTTCTACCATGTAAGACTATTCACTTTTATATAACCTTCTTTTTCTTGCATAGTTGCATATATCTATATGATCATTGAGCTGAAAAATTGCTATCTAAACCTACCCTTTTTTTGTTATCATGGTTTTTCAGACAAAGGTTCAAGATGGAACAAAGATTTCTCCAAAGTGTGACTATTCAACAGAGGCTTTCCCAAGAATCAGACTCAGAGATAGGAGGCAATTGGCTTATGTTGAGAGAGGCTTCCCTAAGAACAAAGCAAAATACAAGATTAACATTGTGCATGGTTTTGGAAGCACCAAAAGAATGCATTTTTCAGAACCACAGTAATAACTATCTTCCGAAAAAATGGACATGCTATGTTCTCTTTTTGGATATGCACTTATCATATAAGTGATTATATGCTATAGTCTATTTTCATTAACTATCTTAGAAAAATATGTTGAAAACAGATTATACACATGTCATATGCTGTTTTTTATAAATTGTCTCAAACATAGTAGAATAGGTTTAAAATGATCAAGAACTGCGAGAAGTAGAAGAAACCATGAGTGTCTGTTAGTATTCCTTTTCAGCATGAAACTTTTTTGGTTATTTAATTTCTGTGCTTAAAGTAACTTTTATTGGTTCTGAATTCTGAATAAAGATGAATATGGTTGATTCACATAGGAACTAATAGAAGATCGCTTCAGATATGCGGTCATTCACAGTCAGATCGCTTCTGATATGCGGTCATCCACTTTTGTAGCTTGACCAAATTTACGTCCGAAACCACATTGCGATGCAAGAAAGAAAATTAAAACGAATATCCAAATAAATGGTTAAAAGTTAATATTAGGACATGATACAACCATATGAAATCTGATCAGACATATTTGTATTTTTACACTGTTAGTATATTGTAATTAATTTCTAATGTAAATATAATTCTACTAACCATGATGTGTTCCTACTTATAGGACAAGTTAAGGGAACAGGCTGTTTTTTACACTCTTTGTGATGATTCGAGGATGGCTAATGGAAAATGGGAATTTGATCCAATGAAGATAAGGAATCCACTCCCTCACAAAAGAAGATAAGATTTGTTTCATGGAAGCTGCCTTGGATACAAGATCATGAAGTTCCAGAAGGTGGGCATTTGATGTTATGCTATATGGGCATGTGTGAGGAAATTTTGAGGGCACTTTTACTTTGACCATGGAATCATGCATATAGACCTAGATCATCTTTGCTATTCAAAGATGAACTCTAACAATACATTCTGTAATACAATTTTTGTGCATATTTGTTGGGTAAATTCCAGTTAGATCTACTAAGTGATGAGTCACATTCCTTGTTGTTGAGTTTTTTTTAGGATAATGTCAATTGTATACATTACCTTAGTTAGTTGGAAAGAGGTGTATATCAATGTGTATAAATTGCCTTCAGTCTCATTCCTTGTTGGTTTCTGAAATAATGAAGTAGTTTGATAATTTTGGTCTCCAATTCATCCTAGTTGGGAAATATATGTAAATTTAACAAGTGTTGTTAAATAATAGCTATATAGTGACCCTATGCTGCTATAGCATTGCAGTATTTAGACAAACCACTATTGTTCCACGTTATGCTATTTAGTACAAATGTTGTCAAATAGTGGATATAGTGGCGGTGCTGTAACACTATTGCGTAGTTGACAACAATGAATACTACTTTGTTTTTTCTTGATCAGAACAATGACAATTGACAAGTACCTAATTTCCCCATGAAAGTTAGATTTTATGCTGCTTATACAGTTCAGTGTTTGACCTTTAAAGCAAGGGTCTCTTACCATTTCTGGAAATTTAATAGATGCCACGGAAAAAGGATTTCAATCATCATGTCTCTAAAGGTTATCTGATGGATGATAAATGTCCTATTGAAACAATCTAAACATTTGAATTCGTGCTGCAGTAATCTGACATATACGGAATACTAAATTCTTTTCATAGTCTCTGATTTGCTTATTTACTGTAAAATGACCGATCTTAGGTTTTTTGGTGCGGATGGATTATCTCTCGGATGGTATTGCAGCGGTTAGTTGGAACATAAAGAATTTATCAAAATTAAAGAATTTTCAAATTAAACATAACACCAAACAATAGAAAATTAGAATGGATTCTGCAGAAACTTCTTCCGAGAAAAGAATAGGAAGCCCTCCTGGCATGGTGCATACCATTCAATTGAAAGCTGGACGTGGTAGATGCTATATACAAACTATCTGAGAAATATGATCAGAAGTTGTCCTTTTTGATCCAAACAGTCCTCGTAACAAGCTCATGGTAATTAGCTCCAAATATCATTAAATTAAAACTTGAATCTTATAATATGTAAAGTTCTTTTTCTCTTGTATAGTATTATTCATTTGTTTGTTTGTTTCACTTTCCTATATGCAGGGAGTATTTGAGATTACTTCTTTATCTGTATCATGTCTCGTTGATGAAGATGGTCGTCATTGTCGGGAAAAGGCAGCATGCTCCGTGTCATTGACCGATAATAAGGGAAAGACTATTGAAAGTACCTCTGTGGGTTGCCTCATTGCTGCCGGCCCTTTTGGAGTTAGCAAATCATATTAACAGTTTTTACTTTAATTTCTTTACTATTGACTGAAATTCATGTCAGACATATATTAAAAGTGGTAGATAAATTTCACTTCGGTAAAAAATAGTGTTAAAAAAGGGTATTAGAGAAAATCGTATGCATTTTGTTTTATTAAAAGTGAGTTACCTTGAATTAACAATCTTTATCTATTGGTTAATCAGATTACTGCGGCCACTTCTGCCGTTGCTATTCCTGCTCTAAAATGCGTGCAGATGGAAAAGGTTATAGAATAATAAAAATCTTTGCCAACAACTTCAGCGGCTGCAGATGGAAACATAAATCCCACAACAGAAAGTCTCCTTCTGATGAGGACATTTGGAGTTCTAATCGCAATTATTTTTCTTTTCATTTATTTTAGTTGTTTTTAGGAAGGATGATTAGGAATTTAATTCCCATGCCATGATGCATTTTACTGTCACCTATTAATTCTTTGTAGAAGAGAAAAAGTTGATATATATCAGGTTTCTCTTGCTGACTTAAGATGGTCATATTTCAGTTGTGAATAATTCTGACACTTTGTAACATGGAATATTTTGAAAAGAATCAAATATTTTCACATTGCATTTAATTTGCTAACCTGCATTGTCATCTCCCAGAATTCCACCTTTACGCTGACAATGCAATAACCAGAGCCACTTCAATCCTTCCCGATGATATGGATACAACATTTTTGCATTTTTACCCTCCAGATCCGGATCATTCAATTCATACTCAACATCACTTCTCTCATTCTTACTATCCTTTGACGAGCATTATCTACGGTGCCATTGCACGTAATGAGAAATTTATTAGGCCATATCTATTTGTGAGTGATAAGAAGCACTAAATATAAAGGTAGCCTAGACATGAGGAGCTTCTTCAACCTTACTCAGTTATGTCTAACAAGCTCTTTATATATAGAGCATCTCATGTACTCATTCTCTATCTGTTGATTAATATAATTTTCTATGAATTTTACTTTCACTTGAGCTATAAAACTCTTTTTTATCTCTTTTTACTTCTTATAGTCAAAATCTTAATACAAATTTTCATCTTAGTGGTATCCTCTCAGTGGCTAGTCATCATTCATCTCATTCAAATAACTTCACTTTGTCATGTTCTAAATGGATGGCACAGCACAGTACCTTGTGATAAACATTTGACTGCCAAGCCTTTCACGCCATTGCCATCGTAGAGAACAAAGTTAACTATACATTTGTGCTGTAGCTTGTGATAAACTCTGTATCATGGATGTCTGAAGTTTGTATGGCTTGCGATAGCTAATGTAGGATATATATCAAAATAATTTTGTCCTGAAATTGTAATGTGTCAATCAAAACGGTCATCTCCAATACCTTTAATCGTGCAGAATTTAACCCATAGTTTCAATTGCGTGATTTTGACCCCTCACAACATTTAGTGATTCCTCGTGCAGAATTTGACAACTTTTGACCAAAGAACGCTAATGTGACTAATTTTAATCGCATCACATTTCCATGTAAACTGTAGTTGCAGAGTTGAGTTTCAAGAAAAGAATAGCGGTCCTAACAATTCTGGGAAGAAGAAGGATTGGGAGTGAGCTCACATGATTTCCTTTCTTTTTTATATTTTTGGTTTTAAAAAAATATTAAATCTTTGTATGTGAATTCTCTCTGAGCAAATGCAAATGTAAGGTATGATCGAATTGGATGAAACACATTTTATGGCGAAGTTCTCCCACAAGATACTTAAGTTTGCTGCATTGTCATTGTTGTATTCGAACTCAAGACCAATTTTAATTATATTAGCTTATAAGCTAACTATAAGATCAAAATTTGTCTTGTTAAACAAAACCTAAATGAATACATAGCAATCCACATTAACCTCATACGATTCTGCCACGTTTTAGGAATGAACTCGACCGTTTATAATTTGGCGACCACTATGGTATCCATGAAATTTGGTTGTGTATAGATTCTTCGTCCAATCATCTATGAATGTGGAATTAAGTAGAAAAAATGAAGATTTCTCAATACTGGAATATCACAATAATATAGTAACTAATAACTAACTTGTGGGGGTTCAGCCAAAGACAATTTGCACTGTCCAACCAATTTTTTTAAGGTGCACAGATCACATAGAGAAATTCTGTACACATTTCCCAACCTAACTAACTAACTAACTACTGTAACTGCCCCTATAACAACTCAACTAACTAACTGTAATTAGTTATATATACTGATAGTTGTTTCATGACCACCTTTATTGATATTCCTTTATAAGATTTTCAACAGATAAAGTACTGAAGTATCCAAATTCAACTCTCATTCCATTGATGCACGTAAACATTCCGCGTAAGATCCATAATACAGAAGAAGATGAAAAGAGTTAGTCACTATCTCAAGCTTTTAATTTTGATTCCACAAGTTCATCAGACACATGAAATCTGCAAAAGGTTCTTTCATGTAAGACAATTAACTTTTATATAGCTTTCTTTTTCTTGCATGTATCTTTGTCATCATTGTGCTGAAAAAATGCTATCCAAACCTTCCATTTTTTGTTATCTTTGTTTTTCAGAGAGAGGTTCGTGATGATTCAAAAGAGGTTTTACCAAGAATCAGACTCAGAGATAAGAGGCACATTTCTTCTATTGAGAGAGGCTTCCATGAGGACAAAGAAAAATACAAGATGAAAAGAATAAGTGATTATCTGAAGCTTCTAACTTTCATTCCACAAGTTCATCAGACTCAGAAAATCTGCAAAAGTTTCTGCCATGTAAGAGCATTCACTTTTATATAACCTTCTTTTTCTTGCATAGTTTCATATATATATATATATATATATATATATATATATATATATATATATATATATATATATATATCTATGTGATCATTGAGCTGAAAAATTGCAATCTAAACCTACCCTTTTTTTGTTAATTGTTATCATGGTTTTTCAGACAAAGGTTCAAGATGGAACAAAGATTTCTCCAAAGCATGACTATTCAACAGAGGCTTTCCCAAGAATCAGACTCAGAGATAGGAGGCAATTGGCTTATGTTGAGAGAGGCTTCCCTAAGGACAAAGAAAAATACAAGATTAACATTGTGCATGGTTTTGGTAGCACCAAAAGAATGCATTTTGCAGCACCACAAGTAATAACCTCTGTCTCTCTTTCTGAAAAATAATGGACATGCTATGTTCTCTTTTTGGATATAAGCACTTATCATATAAGTGATTATAAGCTATAGTCTATTTTCATTAACTATCTTGAAAAAATAAGTTGAAAACAGCTTATACACATGTCATAAGCTGTATTTTATAAACTGTTTCAAACATAGTAGAACAGGTTTAAAATTTTCAGGAACTGCACGAAGTAGAAGAAACCATGAGTTTCTGTTAGTATTCTTTTTCAGCATGAAACTTTTTTGGTTATTTAATTTCTGTGCTTAAAGTAACTCTTATTGGTTTTAAATTCTGAATAAAGATGAATATGGTTGATTCACATAGGAATTAATAGAAGAATTAGGTATATATTTTGTGCAATATGACTGAGCTGGATATGGAGAAAGTGATCCAAACCCCAAGCGTTCAGATACGCGGTCATCCACAGTCGGATCACTTTCTGAATGCGGTTATCCACTAGCTACTATTTGTAGCTTGACCAAATTTACGTCCGAAACCACCTTGCGATGCAAGAAAGAAAATTAAAACGAATATCCAAATAAGTGGTTAAAAATTAATATTAGGACATGATACAACCATATGAAATCTGATCGGACATCTTTGTATTTTTACATTGTTAGTATATTGTAATTAATTTCTAATGTAAATATAATTCTGCTAACCATGACATGTTCCTACTTATAGGACAAGTTAAGGGAACAAGCTGTTTATTACAATCTTTGTGAAGATTCGAGGACGGCTTATGGAAAATGGGAATTTGATCCAATGAAGTTAAGAAATCCAGTCCCTCACAAAAGAAGTTCATTTCAGATTTGGCAAAGATATGAAGATAAGGTTTGTTTCATAAAAGCTGCCTTGGATACAAGATCATGAAGTTCCAGATGGTGGCCATTTGATTTTATGCTATAAGGGCAATTTTGAAGGCACTTTTACTTTGACCATGAAATCAAGCATATAGACCTAGATCATCTTTGCTATTCAAAGATGAATTCTAACAATACATTCTGTAATACAATTTTTGTGCATATTTGTTGGGTAAATTCCACTTAGATCTACTAAGTGATGAGTCACATTCCTTGTTGTTGAGTTTTTTTAGGATAATATCAATTGTATACAATACATTTGTTGGTTGCAAAGAGGTGTATATCAATGTGTATAAATTGCCTTCAGTCGTTTGTTAAGTGATTCAAATAACACCACAGGAAAACTATTTCAAATTGTCAACAAGTGTTTGATAATAATGAACTAATGAAGTAGTTTGATAATTTTGGTTTCTAATTCATCCTAGTTGGGAAATATATGTAAATTTTACAATTGTTGTTAAATAACAGTTATATAGTGACGCTATACTGCTATAGCATAGCGGTATTTAGACAAACCACCATTGTGCCATGATACGCTATTTAGTACAAAATGTTGTCAAATAGTGGATATAGTGGCGGTGCTGCAGCACTATTGCGTAGTTGACAATACTGAATATTACTTTGCTCCAGACCATGTGTTCCTAGAAAAAGCATAATAATGTCTTCTACAATTTGCATTCTTCAATTGTCAAGTGAACAGTGAAGCGAGCAGCCAACATTTTGAAAGTACCAAATATTAGAAGAAAAAGAAAACAAATATAAATAGTTTTTGAAACAAATTAGTCCTAAATCCACATTGAAGATTTGTAGGTATCTTAAACACAACAAGACAACAAACTCCCACACTACACTACCCAATGCGATAACTTGATGGAATCTTAGCATCAAGTGAAAACCTCTAATATTATTTAATATGTTGAATTACCTAGCTCCTAACCTCATTAGAACTTAAAACTGGCAAAGGAGCACGGTAAGTATATATCTAAGTATCAATAATAAGTCCAAAGAATAAACACCTCTCTGGATAATTTAGCTTCCATTGCTTGCAAATCTCTTGCTGCTTTGTCATCATCATTATCTAAAGACCGGAAGAGGGAAACTAAAGGAACGTTGCATAAGGTGCTGAAGAACTTCATGAAGAACTGCAGCCGTTCAATACACGTCTTGCAAAGAGCATTTCTTGTGGGAGATTTTGGCCACCTAAATTTCTTGACCAACTCAAATGAAGTCACTTCATGCCAAGAGATGCAGTGAACAGACCCTGAACAGCCATAAACTTCATTATTTCTTTTTGTACTGGTAACTTCTCGACGCAGTCCAGCTTTAAGAATTTCAAAATATCAGGAAGAGATTCTACAGCTCAGCTCTTCAAAAAGTCAGAATTCTCATTAGTCCTGGGAGACTCTTTATCCTCAATAGAGCCTATTTCAGAATTTTCGCCTGTTGTTTGACTCTGATCTGAATGTTCCTCCAAGGCAGTATCTCATCCACAAAAAGGTTCATCAAATTTTGAATAAAAAGCATGCAACAGGTTCTGTTTTGAATTATGACATCAAATTTTAAAGATGCTTTGTCCTTGCGATACAATCAAATTTTCCATACATGGGACCGTCAGTAGAAATTTTATCTCGAACTTTTAAAGCAAGCATTATATGGAACTGGTAGTAGTTGGACATAATGCATTGTATACTTGTAGAGATACATGATGCATAATGCACGGTAGTATATTTGTTCCACCAATGCATTATGCTCATGCAGCAGATAACAATTGTGAAAAGAGTTTGAAATTCATTCAACAACATTCATATTCAGTGTACCAATTTTTGTTTTCAAAGAAACCTATGTTGAGAAGTGTTGGAAGCATGTCTATATTCTCACATTGAAAATTACATGTTATGTTATGAGCACTTTTCAAGCCTCGCCTAATAGTATAACGCATTGGCTTTGGGTGAAATGCAAATATTCCTTCTTTCTAGTTGGAGCAATCAGATTCTGAGGAGACATCCTTTGGTTGTGCAGAAGAAAGAGGAACCTAAGATCCAAAAAAAGAAAACAAAAAACTTAGCAAATGTTAGAGAGAAGAGGAAATCTATATGATCAAAAGCACCATAAACACATTAAGTACCATTCTACTGTAGTTTACATTAACGTAATGAAGCCCTAAATAACCACTACTTATGTATAACATAATAATAATATACCTCTATCTGATCTGATAATTCATGTCACTAATGATTTACTCAAAAAAATTTCTTATAAATAAATGATTAAACCACATTTGAATAACGATCAAAATCCTATTTTAATATTTCAATGTCACTAAGTTATAGCCACAGCACAGATAGCCCATCAAAATAATAATAATAATCAATGGTTTCTGAAATCAAAGAAGTAGAACTAATTTTACCATTTCAGAGTCCAATCTGAATCTCTTGTTAGTTTTGTGCATTTTCTGGATTCATAGAGATGAGTTGACCTGCACAATTAAATAAAATAGAGTTAATTAATTTGTATTAATATAATATTGTTTTTTAATGATTGACTTGAGAGGCAAGTAACAATGAATTTATTCATTGATCAT
>Ga0209282_1002333_pt1 | contig 10906 bp, 5 predicted proteins | sample Mtrugardesep15_FD_187529 | JGI IMG/M metagenome (GOLD analysis project Ga0209282, IMG submission 187529) | Root nodule microbial communities of legume samples collected from California, USA - M. trunc garden sep15 (SPAdes) (version 2) | ecosystem: Host-associated > Plants > Roots > Nodule...
ATATATATATATATATATATATATATATATATATATATATATATATATATATATATATATATGAAGGTCCAAGTTAGCAAGTATGCACTTTTTTATTTGGACAAAAATATTACATTTTTATTATTTAAAACCAATAACTTGAGAATTAAAAGATAGTAGTCACTTTTTTTACATAAAATTTATCCATTATTTCTTTTTTTTAATCTTTAATAAATGTCATAAACCCTTAGAACACATGTTAACATTTCTCTCTCTTTATACATATATTTCAACAAAACATATCACCAAAAAAAAAATATATTTCAACAAAACTCATTTATTATAAAACAATCTATTAAATGCAATACATAAAGGGTAATACTAACTTGTGCTCTAAGAACGCATGTTAAGAAAGCCAAAAATAAAAGTATTACTCCAATAAACTATTTCTATATTTGATTCATTAACTTGTGGCTTAAGAACACAAGTTAAAAAAGACATTTAGTGTGGAGTAATAATTTTGGACGTTTGAAGAATGATGTTTATGGAAGGACCATCTCATTATAAAAAATCCTTACTACATGTTGAAAATGGATTCACTCCATCTTTGATACCTGCCAAATTACCTAATTTTGATTCTATATGCAGGCTCCTCGTGGTTTGGAGGATGAAAGAGGGAAAGGGTTGAACAAAGGAAAACTGTACATATCAAAGAGCAGTCCCAATTGTGTGCTAAAAGCTTATTCACAACAATTCCAAAATGACTTTTTACAGTTTCTTGAGTCACGTTCTCAAGAGATGGTGCGTGGGGGACGTATGGTCCTTTCTTTTATGGGCAGGGAATCCATGGACCCAACATCACCCAACTGTTGCTATCAATGGGAACTTTTAGCACAGGCTCTTATGACCATGGTTTCTGAGGTACGTCACCTATTTTAAGGTAGAAGTACATTTTCAGCATACATATGATTAATAATTTTACTCGATGTATATGTTTGAACTCATGTTGCGAATGAGGAAGTAATTCCCCTATACATTGACGGAAATGGTACATTACCTTTTTTTTAAAAAGAAAAAAATTATATTCATAGAGTTAGTAGCGTTGGTTATTTATTTTAGGGTTAAGTGTATATTTTCTCTCTAAAAAAAATCTAAAATTCGATTGAATTTAGTCTTTCTTTTGTATAGTGGCGCATTTTTCATTCTCAACATTTGATATATGTCATTTGTAGTTTTTAATTTTGGTATGATCCTCAATTTATATGTGTGTGATAAATTCAAAAGACACGAGGAACATATTTCAAAAGTAATGTGATGAAAAACATGTTACTTCTAAAAAAAGAACTAAACTATAGCAGAATTTTATAGAAATCAAAACATTCGTATAGCCCATCTTTTGTTTTTTGAGATCAAAACATTTAAAAATAACATTTTATTTTGGAAAGTTTGAGAGATAAGATGAAGAGAGAGTAAGAGAATAACGTGAATATGAAAGAGTTGTCTAAAAGTTGTCACAAAATGATTGTACAAATATTATTTGTCTATAGATAAAATGTTGTTGATTTGTTAAGAATAACATATTGAATAGATCCAAAGTTGAGGGCTTTGAGTGGTTCCATTTGTATCATATCCACCACCATTCATCTATGTTCATTTTAAACCACCAAGTATACGTACCTTTGGCCTTTCCATTTTTTGATTCCACTCACCTCCGGTTTATTTTAGACCACAACATCTAATAAGATTTTCTTGTAAAAAAAACATATAATAAGATTTTATGATGATAACACTTTATTTTCTTTTTGAAGGATGATGATATTACTTTATTTTCTTTTTGAAGGATGATGATATCACTTTATTATATAATTTATGAATTATTGCAAAAGATATTTACTTTGTGAGATCAAGGGTATATTTTCAAGATATACTTTTTTTAACTCATAGTTTTTTCTTTTAATTTATTTATTTGCTTTTGGTACATAGGGTCTAGTTGAAGAAGAAAAGGTGGACTCATTTAACGCTCCTTACTATGCACCATGTTTTGAAGAATTGAAAATAGAGATCGAAAAAGAAGGATCATTCATGGTGGATTCTCATGAAGCTTATGAAATTGATTGGGATGATGGGATAGAATTGCAAAGTGATGATACAATGACAAGTGGAGAACGAGTAGCAAAGACCATAAGGGCAGTGGTTGAGTCCATGTTGGAATATCATTTTGGAAGTCATATAATGGATGAGTTATTTCAAAGGTTTGCCAAACTTGTGGAGGATCATTTGTCAAAAACTAGGACCAAATACATCAATTTGGTCATTTCTCTTGTCAAGCGACAATGAAACTAGGCACTCTCGTTTTGGTTTATGCAGCTTTTACGTGTTGTCCACGTATCTTATAGTACGTCTTCAAATTCAAGAGTTAATGCATGAGTATACATGTGAACGATCAAATACTAGGCGATGAATATGAAATGGTCCTTATATGTAGTCCATTTCCTCTTTCTAACTTTATTTTAGATTTTTTGTAGTAAGAACGAATGAGTGGGGCTGAATTTATTCCCACATAACTAGACAACAAGTACTTGTTGCTTTCCAAAGATATAAGCATGATGACTAAAAAAAATAAAAAATATAAGCATGATATAAACATAGGTTTAAGAGAAACGTTAACAACACATCTTCTAACACACACTCTTTTTGATTGGTTAAAATTTATATGGGACCCACCAAATATAAATGGGACCTACATGATTTGGTGGGACCCATGTGGAAATTTGAATAGAAAATCTTAGAAATCGTTGTTGGGTCTAACACAACTCCACAAAACCGGCTTATAAGGTGAGGATTGCCTCCGTTTATAAACATATTGTCAAACCATCTCTTATCTAATATGAGACTCTTAACTTAAAATAATTTTGTTTCACCATGACTCCAAATCTTTAAAATTGTTGTATGTCAAATTAGAGTTAACTCTTCCGATGTTTTTTTGTTCAAAGATGAGGGTGAGAAATAATTTAGGAGAGAAGTAACATTCTTGGGTAAGGCCAGGTCCGTTCCTATCCACTTAAAAATCAAATATCATACATACCCTTAAAACAAAGCTACACCTGTAAAACAAAAATGATCTTCCACTTCTACTACCTATGGGTAAGGATGGAAAAAAAACCAAAAACTTGAACTAAACTGAACCAAAAATAACTGAACCATTACTTAGAGTTCTGAAATTGAACTGAAACAGTTCAGTTCGGTTCAAAATAGTTATGTTCGATTCGAAACAGTTCGGTACAGTTCAGTTCAGTTCGGTAACTAAAATTCGATTTCGTTTGTTTTTTTTTTCATATTTTTTTCAAAGGTATCAATAATAACGGTTAAGTTCGGTTTGAAATAGTTCAGTTCAGTTCGAAATGCAAACAGTTCAGTTCAATTTCGTTATTTTAAATTTAACAAACAATTTAATTTAGTTCGGTTCACTTTCATCCCAAAGTGAACCATGTCCACGCCTACCTATGGGCACCACACGCAATCCAGACTCCTTCCATCTAACAATACTCCCCTTCTATTTAAATTTCCTTGAATTGAAAGCCTCCCATAAATTAATTGCCAACAGATTTCTTGAACCTTTTGAGGAGAGCGCTAGACCAAATAGCATTCAATCCCCTTCGGATAGATGCATTCAAAAGAGTAGGAGAAAGAAGTCGACCTAGTCAGATACACAAGTATTTGCTTAAGATATTGTTTCCCTAATTGGAAGGCACATTACATTCATCCCCTTCTCATCTGTAAAGAAAATAAAATGGAAACTGTGGAAACACTTCACATGAACAAAGGAGTTGACGAAACTAGCTATGCCATGAACTCTCTCCTCCAGGTACACACGTATTTGCTTAAGGTTCAAAAAAATTATAGTAATTAATTGTAAGTAAAATTAGTTCATAAAATTAGTCGTAATAAAATAACTCAGTAGTAGGTACATATTAGGGTTCAAGTGGTTTAATAAACTTAGACAAATCTTTAGGGAAAACACGAGCTCAAATACTAACAAAAGCAATCATTCTCCAAACTCTAAATTATCATGGCACTTAATCCCTAAGAATCAGATGATAAAGACCAAAAAAAATTTGTAATATTTTACAATACACATTTAAAAAAAAAATGTTTTCATTGTCCCATATTCTAGGCAATATACCATGCAATGTATGTTTCTTTTGAACGGCAAAATAAATTTTATTTGATAGAAATAAGAGAAAAGATGCATATAAATACGGATGATTCAAATTCATGTTTATAATTGCACTTTATATGTTTTTTTGTTGATAAGAAACACATAGAATAATTGCAAAGATGCATGTTTTAATTTGTGTAAACGAAATTTGTAGAGGAAGATAATATTATTGACAAATAAAGCAACAAAGAAAGCTATTATGGAAATTCTATGCTCAACAACAAAATGGCCAATAATGAAGATGGGAATTGCTGATTTAGGTTGTTCATCAGGACCTAATGCCTTAAGTGTAATTTCAGAAATAGTTGAAGCTATAAATTCAACCTCAAGCATGTTGAATCAACCAGCACCAAGGGAACTAATGTTATATATGAATGACCTTTTCACCAATGACTTCAACAACATCTTTGCTTCTTTGCCATCTTTCTACAAAAAAATAAGGCAGGAAAAGGGAAATGATAATAATCATAATAATCACAATGGTTCTAATTGTTTTGTTTCTGCTGTACCGGGCACTTTTTATGGTAGACTCTTCCCAACTAAGTCCCTTAATTTTGTGCACTCTTCTTCAAGCCTTCATTGGCTTTCTCAGGTTAATTTTTCTCTTAACACTTACTCCTAATTAATATATTTTGTTCTTACATCATGTTAAAAAACAGTTCTTGCAATAAGATACATGCATGTTAATTTGTTCTAACACTGGTTGATGGATCTATGTGGTTTTGAATTTATAAGAAATTTAGGGCTTGCTTGATAAACTTGCCAATTGTGTCTTAAAAAATTCTTGATGCTATTTTTCTAAAGAAATAACATTTTCCATAAAGTTATCATGCGGCTTTTATCAATTCTAACTTAAATAGACACTTCCAAAGATTATAACAAAATAACGAGGATGAAAAGTAATAAGTATTATATTTGTTTGCTAAAAAAAAGTATTATATTCTCAAGGATTAAAACACAACAAAAAATTGAACTTTTGTCCGTTTTATTATAAAAAGAATTGAAGATTTTTTAGAAAGATTAAAAACAAAAAATAATATATCTAAAGAGACCGGTCCTCGAAAGCTTAACTCAGTCGGTAAGGACAATGCATATGATTCGAACCCCGGTCATCACAAAAAAAAAAAAATATTTAAAGAGACCAAAAATATATTCATACATTTTTATAATTATCGGAAAAGAAATCATACTTTTTATAAACATGTTTACAAAATAATCTAATCAAATAATTTTCTCAGTGCTTTGAATTTTGTAACAATTAAAAACAGTTTTAAAAGGAATTCTTTTAAGTCACTGGGTTCTAGTACACACAACAAAACGTTTAAAGTACTAGTACTTTTTATTTTTGAGAAGAACGTAAGTATTTCTTGTCATCAAACGTTAGGCTTGAGATGTCTTTAAATTATAGATCGTTTGTACATATAAGATAAGATGATCTTATTAAGATCTCATCATTAACTAAATTCCGAGAATTAAAAAAGTTATTAATAATACTAAAATTTACCCTTCATCGAAGAGAAATAATTAATAATTCCATTATATTGTTTACTGTTATTTTTACAAGATTATAATATTAATTGTTGTTTGTTGGAGAGAAAGATGTAAAATAATTAGAAGCATATGTTGGTAAAAAGTAATTTAATGAAAAATATAAATAAGAATCTTCTCATTAAATCAATTTCATAAGTTGATGTTAGATACATCCGGTGCATGACGGATCTCTTTGGAGACCCGCAGGTGCCACTGCACCCCCAATTTTTATATAAATGGTCTTAGTGGAATTTGAACCAGCATCCTCCATGTTACAATTTAATTTAGCAATTGTACCACTACATCAATTTACTATATTTTATATTTTTTGAAACCGTTTAGTATATATTCCACAAATATTTGGCACCCCCGAAAAATATCTCAAAATCCGCCACTAGATACATCAAAGAGTCACTACTACAAAATATGGAAAATATAGCGCCTTTTTAATAGCGCTTTTAACACTAAAGCGCTATATATACAAATGCGGAGGTCTTAGATAGCACTTCTTACGAAAAGCGCTATCTATAATGCTATCTTTATATAGCGCTTTATTTTATAATCGCCAGCATAGGTTAATTAAAAAATAATAAATATAATAAAAAGTCCCAGAATAATCATTAATAGCACTTATTACAGGGCGCTATTTTTGATTCAACCATAAATAGCGCTTTAAAAGTGCTGTTGTAGGTTTGAGAAAGATAGCGTTTATATTTTAAGAAAAGCGCTATCTATCAATTGATATATTTTAGCCTAGTGGTAGAGCGTGGTTGAGGTCGCTTGTTCGACTCCTGGCTGCATTATTTTTATTTTATATATATATATATATCAACTAAAAGTGCTTCCGTCAAAACAAAAAATTGCTATTTTGTTGGATCCTTAACTAAAATCCTTTTTTTCTTTTTAACTAAACAAAAATTTCTGTCTTTCAGAGACCGTGATTCATTATTCCATAACTGCTTCACCCCTTCGATTCATTTTCATCACTTTCATAGCTAGCCATCAATTGTCTATCTCTCCTTCGATTCATTCATCACCTGCTGCCGCTGCCTATCTTACGACCGTCAGTTCTTGCCGACAGTCAGTTCTCGCCGCTTCCGTCTCTCTCCTACCTATCGACCACTACCTGTCACTGCCGTTGTCGACCGATTTCCGTCTTCTTCATTCCAGGTACCTGCTTAATTCTTTCCTTACCTTTCCTCCGTCAACTCAATTTCAGTAAATTAATCTTCAATTTTTCATATCTGATGTTTTAGGGTTCAAACTAAAATTAGGACAACGGTGTTAGTATTTTGGATAATTTAATAATGGAAAACTGGACCTTTGCGTTGTGAAACTGAATTCGACAAAGGAAAACTGAAAATGGGCAAATTGAGCTTTTGATTGATATGAACTTCTATTTCTATGGTACTTCTCTGTTACCACTGACCTTGATGTATTTTTTAACCAACTTATAAATTTTAATTTAAAACCAATTATATGTGATTCAATGATTGCTTGTGATTAGTTGTTATGATTATCCTTTTTGTTCTGCAGTTTTATTTTAAGATTTATCAAAGGAATAAACATTGGTTTTGGTTTACACACAGGGAAAGAGGTAAAGTAGTGAAAGTAAGTGAGATACATGTAGGTACTCTTTTTACTCTTAGCCTTTGTACATAAATCATGTACGAGTAGTCCTATTTGTCTTGGTAGTGCATGATGATCAATCATGGGAGAAAGAAATTCACTTTTAGAAACTTGACTTGGTATTTGATGTTTAATTAATTAGTCCATGCCACATTGTCTTTCTTTTTTTTGAAGATGCCACATTGTCTTAAAATGTAATAATCCAAGACATTAGTATTTGTTCTATGTTTGCTTTAATTTGATTTTGTTTATTATATCCATTGTAGAGTGCATGTCATATGAGTAAATGACCACTTCACATCCCAACTTACACGTTCCTTTTTTAGATTCCAAGAAATTGAAACTTAATGATTGTTTGTTATAATATGATCATACTGAAAGTATATTTTAATGAAATAATGGTTAGAAAGTGTCTAATTATAAAAGTATTTGCACAATTGAGACTAATCCTTGTTAGTAAGCTATTTTAAAATAAAAGGCTTCTTAACTACCATGTTATAAGAGCTTTGCAGTCAAGATCTGTATATAAGAGAAGTCATATTATAACAGACTGAAAAAGTTAATAAATGTTTTTGATATATTATTCTTCAATTCCCTCTACGAGAAAAATTAATAAATTTAACTTGGAAGTAACTTAAAGTGGAAATATTCTTTAACATATAATAAGAAGGAAATTTGACATGAAGTTTTAGAAACAATGTGACTATTCTCATCTTAAATAGATGATGCAACTCCTTTGAATTTTTTTGCAGAAAATTGTGTGATAGTGTTTACTTAGTTGATAATAGTTTCTATTGGATGTGACAAGCCACATATTAAGATGTAGCTTGATGTTAAGTTCACTATAACTATGAAAATTCTGCATATTTGAATTGATTAATGCTGAGGAAATTGAATATTGAAAGGTGTGATACATATAGTGTGAGGAAGAGCCATGTTAAGTAAAATCTTATGATTCATCTATTATATTTGTGCTTCAAGGTATGAAATATGGGGTTGGGACTTACTGGTGTGCTGTTGTTGTTACTCTAATAATGTTGTAGTAAACTGGATATTACAAATGTGGATTTAGGGATATTTTTTAGAAGTTCCTTGCTGAAAAGTGACCATAATGCTTATTATTAGGAAAGCTCAATGCACCAAACACACAATTCAATAGAAACTATTGTTGTAGGGGACATTTGTGTAAGTGATATCAGGTGTTAATAATATAACATAACCACTTTAAAAAATTTATGTATTAATATAAATAATTTTATTGATACAATTACTTATTTTATTTTTTGTAGTGTCCTCGCCAAGAAAATGGTATAGATTGCGGGTACTTTGTGACGAGGTTTATGAAAGAGATTCTCATTTCAAAGCTGGTATGTTATTTTTATATTCAAGTATAATATTTGTATAAAATTAAGTTTATTAAGTAACATGGTTATTTTTGATGTTATAATATATGCAGTACATTGATGATTTCAAGTGTTTGACATACTAATAGATATCCAAGAAGAATGATGTTAGTTCACGATCAGCCTAAGAGTTATATGAATTTTTTTTGATAAAGTGAGTTTCATGTTTCTAAATATATTTGTTAGAAGTGGTAGTGGTTTTAATCTACATTATAATTTTGCTTTAATTTGTACTCATGAGTACTTTGAATTTTTCTCTAATATAATATAATATAGTGTTATTGCTTATTGTTTAATGATGTTTTCTGCTATATATTCAGGTGGAGGAGAGTTAACGAAATTTGAAAATGAAGAATGATTTGCCTGCTTGTTTTGGATGACGACCAAGATAGATGAAGAGTACTGCACGCTACCTTATAGAAGATTTTGATCTTTATGTTAACTAATTAGTTGTAACTTAGAGATATCCTTGTTACCAAATTAGTGGCTATATGCTATATATACATACATTTTATGATATATCTAAGTTTTATTTGATAAATAATAGTTTCAATTATAATGTGTCAAAATATATATATTTCCCATATATATATATATATTACTTTAAATAAATAAAAAAACGGTATCTGTAAAAAAGAATCCTGACCAAAAAAAAAATTAAATGCTTTTCCTAGCGCTTTTTTTCAGTATAAAGCGCTATCTAAACCTAGTGTTACATAGCGTTTTAAAACAAAAAACGCTATTTTTAACCCCTTTTAGTTGGCGTTTATTTGTGAAAGCGCCATCTAAGGAGAACCTTTGTTAGCGCTTTTTGACATAAAGCGCTATATAAACCCTGCTTTAGATAGCGCTTTACATAGAAAAAAGCGCTATCTTACCTTTACCAGCGCCATTTACAGTAGCGCTTCAAAAGCGCTATCTAAAGCAAAAAAAAAGCGCTATATAAGCCCATTTCTGTAGTAGTGAGTTTTTTTTTTTTTGATAAAAGATACATCAAAGAGTTCTTATTTATTCTTTACGACAATTTGGTTTGCCACAGTTTAGGTTTTATGGAAGAAAAGGAATTACCGTATATTCCAAAATACGGCCTCTACTTCCGTTGCTCTTATTGAAAAAGTTAAGCTAAATACGTTCTTATGGTTGAAATCTAAGCAAGCTTCCTTTTGCTATAGTTTTACTGATTGGTGGAAACATCCGACTCTTTGAATTGGGTGTTCAGGTGTAATTTATTTTATGTTTTTGCTACCGTTGTTTCTTTAGTGGCACATTGACTCTGTAAATATTTTTCAGTGGTTCTCCTTTTGCACACCTTGTACAGGTTGAATCAATGTAGTTTTATTGTTATCTCATTTTGATTTGTTAAAAAAAAAGAGTTCTATATTTAGAGCATGTTGATGTTAGATACGTCAAAAAGTTCTATATTTAGAGCATGAAGCATTGGTAACTAGTAAATTATTTAAATAAGGAAAACTAGTGTTGGTAAATAAAACAGATCCGGATCCTTTAAACTGAATTACTCATTTTAAAGTGTAAATAAATAATATCAACTTTTAACTAATAAATTAAAACTTTCTAAAAAAAAACTAATAAATTAAAATTAGATAAAATTAGATATTACATACACATGATAACAAATCATAAGTTTCTTTTAACAACAACACTTAAATATTTTTACTTCCACTTTAATCATTTTAAACATTCTAAATCTAAACCAACGTACAACTCAACTATTGAGGAGAGAATTTAGGTTAACATCTTTAACACATGGCAAATTACATATTTATTATTCTTTCTGCAGGTTCCACGTGGTTTGGTGGATGAAAGAGGGAAACGATTGAACAAAGGAAAACTTTACATATCAAAGAGCAGTCCCAATTATGTGCTAAAAGCTTATTCACAACAATTCCAAAATGATTTTTTACAGTTTCTTGAGTCACGTTCTCAAGAAATGGTGCATGGGGGACGAATGGTCCTTTCTTTTATGGGCAAGGAATCCATGGACCCAACATCACCCAACTGTTGCTATCAATGGGAACTTTTAGCACAGGCTCTTATGACTATGGTTTCTGAGGTACTTCAATTGTTTTCCACTTATATTAGGGTTACTTCTCTACCGTACACGCTACTAAAAAATCCTAAACAAAAA
>Ga0209282_1002336_pt1 | contig 10902 bp, 12 predicted proteins | sample Mtrugardesep15_FD_187529 | JGI IMG/M metagenome (GOLD analysis project Ga0209282, IMG submission 187529) | Root nodule microbial communities of legume samples collected from California, USA - M. trunc garden sep15 (SPAdes) (version 2) | ecosystem: Host-associated > Plants > Roots > Nodule...
CCGACGTGCACCGGCCGCACCACGGACCTGCCGGACGGCGCGACCTGCCAGTACTGCCAGACCGTGACCCCGCACCAGGACGACGACTGGTCCTGACGCACGACGGCGCCCGCCGGCCTTTCGGTCGGCGGGCGCCCTTCGGTCCTCGAAACCACATCAGCCCCAAGTGGCTTCGGGCGTATATCGCCTGGTCGTCCGTCACTTTGTGGCAGGCTCAACGCCACAACCTCAGACAACGCAAAGGGCCCGCCGGTAGCACGGCGGGCCCGAGCGAACACCAAGATCCCCAGACTTTCCACGGACTCAGGATTGGTGCTCACGTAGTGCATTCCCATGATGCAGGACCACAGGCCCCTGTGGCGACCGCTCCTTCGGACGCGTCGCTGACCAGGGCCGTTCGTGTCTCCAAGCCCGCCGCCCGGCCGCGCTGCCGCCGGAAGTCGTGCGGCCGACGCTTCACCCGCACCCGCGCGGGCCAGATGTACTGCTCTCCCACCTGCCGCAAGGGTGACGCGAAATCCACCCCGAAAACGGGCTCTGACCTGCGGGAACAGGTCGCCGAAGGTGACCACCTTGGTAAGAAGGGAAAGAAGTTTCCCGACCCCGAGCCCAAGACCCCCAAGGAACTGGCCGCCGAAGCCGCTGACCTGCGACGCAAGGAGCGGAAGCGGCGGAACTACTCCGGCCTGTACTTCCAGTGGGATCACTCGAAGCTGAAGTCGATCCGCGGCTGCCGCCGGTCGGCCCGCGACGAGGGCGCGGGCGTCACCCTGACCGTGTCGCCGGACGGCGAGCAGGTCGGCCGGAAGGGCCTGAACCGGTGCGCCTCGGTCTGGGCCTGCCCGGTGTGCGAGGCGGTGATCCGGGGCCAGCGGGCCACGGACGCGGACACCGCGATCACTGAGCACGTCCGCAACGGCGGGATGGTCCTCTTCGTGACCTTCACCGTGCGGCACTGGTCGAACCACGACCTGGAGGACCTGATCCGGGTTCAGGTCCGGGAGGTCTGGAAGGGCCTGCTGCAGGGCCGGAAGTGGGCCCGGTCGAACGCGGGCAACCTCCGCAACCGGCTCGGGGTCGTCGGCACGATCCGCGTGATCGAGGTGACCGTGGGCCAGGTCAACGGCTGGCACCCGCACCTGCACGTCGCCGTGTTCCTCGGTGGCCGCCAGGACCCGAAGCCCAAGCGCGGGTCCGGCGAGAAGTGGGACCCGACCGTGCGCGAGTACTTCCGGCCTGCGGACGCCGACCTCGACCTCTTCGAGGCGGAGTGGAAGGCCGCGTGGATCGACGGCGTCACCGCCGCGAACCCCGACTTCCGCCCGTCGGCCCGCGACGGCGTGGACTTCAAGCGGGTCTACACGGTCAAGGACGCGGCGGCGATCGGGAAGTACATCAGCAAGGTCCAGGGCACCGACGTGGCCACGGACTGGTCGGCCGGTGCGGAGCTGGCCATGTCGCACGTGAAGCAGGCGCGCGGCGGCAACATGAAGGCGATGGACATCCTGTTCCGCCTCGCCGCGCTGCGCGGCGGACAGGTCGCGGACGAGCTGCCGGGCTGGGGTTCCATCGAGCAGCTCGCCGCGCTCTGGTCCGAGTACGAGCTGACCACCAAGGGCGGCCAGAACATGGCGTGGTCCGAGGGCCTCAAGCGCGCGTACGGGATCGGCACCGACGAGAACCAGGACGCCGCCGACCGCCAGGCCGTGGACGCCGAGGACGCCAGCGAGGCCGACGCGACCCGCATCCACATGTCCGCCCGCACTCAACTGGAGGTCGGGCGCAAGCGGATCGTCGTGGACGTCGACGAGGCGGCCAGCGACGCGGTGAAGCGCAACGAGGACCCCGTCATCGCGGTGCGCGCGCTGCTCGCCCTGGTCGGCATCGACAGCATGGGCGTATGGGCGATCACCGCCGACGAGGACGAGGCGAAGTGGCAGACGTCGGCGGAGAACGCGGCCGGTCGCTCTGGCGAGACCGACGACGCGCGGGCGAAGCGCAAGCAGCGGGAGGCGGCCGACCTCCGCCGCGCCCGCGCCGACCGTCGCCAGCACGTCTGGAAGACCGCCGCCACGACCACCCAGGAGTGACCCCGGCCCACCCCGGTCGCCGCGAAACTGACCCCAGTAAGCACTAACTCGCTGTCGGTCGTTACTGACCCCAGACCCCTCCCCCGCCCGTGCCCGGGCGCCCCTCAACCGACGCAGGCCGGGGAGGGCGGGGGCCGCGTCACTGGGCCCAGTGACCTACAACTTGCTGCCCGCATCTGCGGGTCCAGCGGGCGGCGTTACTGATATCAGTTCGCCACAACTCGCTCTGTCTCTGAACTGCGTTCGTGGGGTTCCCCGATCGGGGAACCCCCTTTGTCCTTCCGGGCTGTTCGATCACGTGGCGGTGGATCGGGCTTGCCCTACAACTGGCCCTACAGCTTGCCCGTCAACTTGCTCCACAACTTGCCCTACGGCTTGCTCTACAACTTGCCCCGAGGCGCGAACCGGCGTGCCGCCGACGTGCGCGGTCAAGGGGTCCGGCGGCGCCGACTACTTCCCTACGACACCCCCCTCGGGCGTCGTCGTGATGCCCGGCCCGAGGATCCGCCGGCCTTTCCGGTCGGCCACGTCCTGGTGCTCGACTTCCCCCAGGAGTGCATCCGGCTCGACGCGTTCGGCGGGCAGAAGCCGCGGGCTTGTGTCCGTCGTCGGCGTGCTCCTGGTGGTGGCGCTCGGACCAGTGCCGAGTCGGCGTCGCGTGCTCATGGCGGGAGTCTCGCGGAGTTGCAAGAGATGTCACGCGCGCTCGTGAAGTCGTGAATGCAAGAGGTGTGACCGTGACGATCTTGCGCGTGCACGGGTGTGCTCGTGCACGCGTGCACGACGTACGGCTTCGCCGCTCGCTACGCGATGACCGGAACGGTCACACCTCATGCATTACGAATGACCTCGGTCCGGCGGTCCGCCTTGTGGCTTTGTGAATGCAAGAGCTTTGCCGAACACGAAGAAGCCCCCGCGCCGGTTGGCGCGGGGGCTTCGTGGAGCGCGGTCAGACGGTGGCGATCACCAGAGCGGCGACCAGGAGCCACAGCATGTGCCAGCTCTGATCGAGCGCGTAGGCGCCCGTGCCGAGCGTCGGCGCGTACTCGCCCTTGGCGGTCGTCGGGTGGCCCGGGTGCGCCGGGGTGCCGAGGGAGTAGAACTCCGCCTTGCCGCACCGGTCGGCGAGCCGCTTGAGCGTCGTACGGCGGTCGGCCCAGTAGTGCGAGACGGCGTCCGCGCCGAGGCCGAGCACGAGACCGAGCGCGGTCACGGACAGGCCGAGCACGAGCACGACCGGGACCAGGACCACGGCCTTGGTGAGCGTCAGGCCGAAGACGTGCCGGCCGCACGCGAGGCGCCCGGTCCAACCGGGCTGGCCCTTGGTCGCGGCCTGGCAACTCGACTGCACCCAGTGGTCACCCACGGAGTGCGCGACGTACAGGGCGACGAACACGGCGGCGAACGTGGTGGCGGTCATGATGGGTTCCTCCTGGCTCGTGACGGGTCTGGGAGCGAGGGGCGGCCGTGCGCCTGGCAGTGGACGGCCGCCCCGGTGGATCAGATGCCGATGTTGCGGCGGCCGGACTCGTACATGCGCCGGACGCTGCTCTGCTTGTCGGCGTCGTTGAACAGCGCGACGGCGATGCGGCGCCACGACAGGCCGTAGTGGTCGCGGAGCTTCACGACCTGGACGGCGGCGCGGCGCTCCAGGAGCCGCGCGAGCTCCGCCGTGTGGGTCGCCATCGCCACGGCGTATTCCTCGCTCGCGGTCGGCTCCGTCAGCCCGGCCTCGCTCGCTCCGAGCGACTCCAGCGCGTAGGCGAGCTGCTCGCCCTCGATCGAGCGGGCGAGGTAGCCGCGGGGGTCGTCCTCCGCCGGGCTCCACGAGATCTCGGCACGGTTCCCGGAGGTCTTCTCGACGATCACGGACATGGCTTGGGTCCTCCCCGAATCGGTGGTGTGCGCTTTGTGCACACCAAGAGACTGACACAGGGTGTGCGCAATGCGCAAGGGCCGTCGTGTTGGGAATGCCTAGGTGTGTGATCTGTGGTGGTTTGTACGGCCGTTGGGTCGTGATGCAAAGGTGTGCGGGATCCGTGGCGGGACGGCGGTCGAAAGCGCCAGAGGTGTGCGGCCGTCGGCGTACGTCATCTCGGAGACGTACGGCGGGCGTCGGTGACGTACTCGAGGAACGCGGCCGGGCTCGCCGTGCTCCTGGTGGAAGTTGGCGCGCAGCATTTGCACGGCCTGCCGTGACGTGTCGGCCGATGTGCCGGCGCCTGTCGGTGACGCGTCGGCGGCGTGGTCCTGGTCGTGGTCGACGTGTCCGGCCGGGCAGGTCGGCGGACAGGCCCGACCTGTGCCGAACAGGCCGACAGGCAAAAGTGCCAGAGGTGCCCCGCTACGGTCGGGGCCATGACGAAGCGCGAGACCCCCCGGGGCGCCGACGGCGAGAAGGTGTGCGCCTGGTGCGGCGCGGAGATCAGGCAGTCCGGCGTGGGCCGGAGCAAGGACTACTGCTCGCGGACCCACCGCGAGTACGCGTACCGGGCCCGGCGCGAAGCGGAGATGAAGCTGGTCGCCTACTCGCGCGGCAGGGCCGACGCTGCACGGACCGTTTCGTCAACTGTCGATAACCGGCGGGACCAAGTTCCGACAGTTGACGAAACGCGGGCACCGGTCCCGGCCGCCGACCCGGGCGACGGGTGGGTGCGCCCGATGGACGTGGTCGACGCGCAACTCCGGGAGCTTGACGCCCGCCAGGCCGCGCCGCGCCCGCCGGTCCCGGCCCCCGCTCCGCAGAAGCGTCGGCGCCTCGTGCCGCCCCCGGCGACGGAGGCCCCGACCCTCTTCGAGCCGGAGGCCGCCGACGGCGAGTAGTCCCGCCGGCCTTTCGCGCTCGCCCTCCCAAGGCGGGGGCCAGAGCGGGGGGTTCCCTCCGGTCGGGCAGCGGGCTCTGCCCGGCCGCGCCGTGCGTCGGGGTGTCCAGGATTTACCGCTTGCGGCGGCCGTAGGCCGTCCTGGACGCCCCGGCGTGCGGTGTGGCAGCCTCCGGCGCTGTCTGGCCGGAGGGAACCCCCCGCGACCCCGCCGAACCCCCCACCGGCCCGCAGGAGACGACGAAATCCCCCGCCCCTCTGGGAGCGGTTGCCGGGGTGTGGGGCGGAGCCCCGCTATCGGTGACCGCCACCTTTCCCACGGCGCGGCCCTGTGCGCCGTTCTGACGGCTTGTGAGCGCTCCGGTGGGCTGAGAGTCGCGGGAGCGGGAGAACGGCTCTCAGCGTCCCGTGCGCGGCCGTGTGCGGGTACGTTCGGGAGTTGGCACGACGAAGCCCCCGCCGAGTACGGATCGGCGGGGGCTTCGGTGTGGGCGGACCGACGGGGTCAGCTCTTGTGGGATCGCCAGCGGCGGGCGGGCGCGACGGACTCCCCGACCTCGACCGTGTCGCCCTGCGCGTCGACGTAGACGTTCCGGCTCAGCAGGACCGGGGCGCCGGGCTCGACGCCAAGCAGGCTCGCCTGCTCCTGGGTGGCCGCGTCGGCGGCGCTGGCTTCTTCGGAGGCGACCGCGCGTCGGCCGGTGACGGCCTCGATGGCGGACGGGGTGCCGCCCGGGATGCGCTCCCGCGACAACAGGGCGGGCACGGTCTCCGCGAGGTCGGCGGAGAACCAGCTCGTGCTGGCGCTGACGGGTTCGGCGTCGGCGTTGTGCGTGACCCGCTGGCGACGGAGTGCCGGGCCATCGCCCTCGACGCCCAGGAGGTCCGCGACCCACTCGGGCGGGGTGGTCAGGTCGGCGTTCGTGATGACCGCGTACTCGCCGTCGGCGTAGATCCGCCCGGTGGTGAGCGCGGACTCCAGCCGGTCGGCGGCCGTGCGGTGCAGGGTCCGGCGAGTGCTGACCGTGGTGGCCGAGCCCTGACGGGCTTCCGCCAGGCCCTCCGCCTTCAGCGTGCGGTGGACCTTCTGCGCGGTCGCGGTCGAGATGCCGTACTCCGCCGCCAGCTCGCGCACGGACGGCAGCGTCTCGCCGTGCGACAGCTCGCCACTGACGATCTTCGACTTCAGGGCGGCGACGACTTGGAGGTACGGGGGCGTGCGCTCCAGCGAGGACATGACGGGCTCCTTCTGCGGGTGAACGGTTCGGTGATCTAGCACAGCATCCAATGCGGTGACCTACCACAGTGTAGGGCTTGACACAGCAACTGTGCTACCACAGTATGGATGTTGTTCGGCGGCACCTTCCGAGGGGTCGCCGATCGGCTCGAAAATCCGGGGCCCTCGCGCGCACACGCGTAGGGGCCCCACCCCGGAAACCACCGCAACACCGAAACCCGCAGGTCACGCGCTTGCGGGGGCGCAACCGCCCGCAAGGGAGGTTGCGGTCCGGGAAACCGCCACAAATCAGGCGGGCCGGAACGCCGCGCGAACGGCAATCCCGGCCCTGATCCACGATCACTGAAGGAGCACTCGTGGACTACGCAGCAGCATGGAACAAGATCGGCACCGGCACCAAAGCGACCCTCGTGTTCTCGACGGACCGGATCAACAAGGTGACGGCCACCACCGGCCGCGCCCTCGACACCGCCGCCCCGGTCTGCGCCCCGTTCGCTCACCGCTGGGACGCCGAGGCCGACCGCCGGATGGCGCTCCGCACCCCGGAGAACCTCAAGGCGCTGATCGCCGCCCAGCGCGCGAACACGTCGGCCCGGTCGACGGCCGCGACCGCCGCGAGCCAGCGGAAGGCCGCGAAGGCCGCGAGCAAGAACCCGCTCAATGGCGCCCGCCGCGCCGCCCGCACCGCCGACAAGGCGGCGTCCGCCAACGCCAAGGTCACGCGCCGCGACCTCAAGACCGCCCGGCGGAACTACCCAATGACGCTCCGCCAGCTCGCCGTCCGCGTCCACGCCGCGCACACGATCCCGGCCGGGCTCGCCTCGTACGCGATGTCCACGGCGGAGCACTGGACGATGTGGCCGGCGGGAACCTCGCTCAGCCTGATCGGCCTCAACGCCGCGCTGCTCGCGGTCGGCCGCCGCGAGGTGCGCCTCCAGCACGACGACGACGCCACGGCCGAGGAGCGCCGCCTCATGGACCGGCTCGCGCCGACCCACTGGGTGCAGCACGCTGACGAGCGCGGCCTGTCCGGCACGCTCACCGAGAACCCCGAGCTGACGACGGCCGGGATCGTCTGCGGTGTCCGGCTCGACGGCAAGTGGTCGGCCAAGGCCCTCGCGGCGGCTGCCGACCAGGTCCGCGCGCTGCTCGGCATGAAGTCCGAGACCCGGATGCAGATCAGCCGGGGCAGCCACGGCGACCGCGCGCTGATCGTCATCCGCACCCGGTCCGCCTCGGACGGCGTCTCGATGATCTGGACGCCCGACCACGAGGGCATCGGCGTGGACGAGGTCACCGGCGAGTTCGTTGACCTGCCGCTGAAGGCGGGCAAGCACATCCTCGCCGCCGGACGGACCGGCATGGGCAAGTCCGTGAGCTGGCGCCCGCTGGTCATGCGCGCGGTCATGGCCGACGACTGGACGGCCGTGGTCATCGACCCCAAGCGCCAGGAGGCGATCGGCTGGCAGCACTGCCTGCGGTGCGTCGGCCAGGAGACCGACCGCGAGCAGCGCATGGCGCGCATCTACGGGATGGCCAAGGAGCTGACCCGCGAGATGCACCGCCGCCAGGGCATCGCGACCGGCGCCACCTGGGTGCCGGACGGCAGCCCGGAGAACCGCAACCTCCTGGTCGTCATCGACGAGGGCGCGGCCATCGTCCGGATGTCCAAGCGGAAGGAGTACGGCGACGTCCTCGACCTGTTCGAGGAGCTGTGGTCCGAAGCCCGGTCGGTCGGCTTTCAGTTCGTGTGGGCGACGCAGTTCCCGACCAAGGCGGTCGGCGTCCCGGCGGCCGTGAAGGAGAACATGTCCGCCTTCCTGTCCCTCACGGTCAACCCCGGTGAGGCGGAGCGCGCGATCTTCGGCGAGACCGCGCAGCAGGAGGGCTGGCTGCCCTCCCGCCTCGACGGCGTCCCCGGCCGGGCGATGCTCCAGTTCGAGAAGCGGACCCCGGACCCGCTGAGGCTGTGGCACGTCACCGACGGCATGGTCGCCGGACTGCCCAAGGCCGACCCGTGGCAGAGCCCCGCCGCCCCGCTGTCGGCGGTACCGGCGCCCGCCCCGGCCCCGGCTGTCGAGAGCCCGGCCCTGAGCCTGGTGAAGGACGGCGCCCCCGCGGCTGCCCTCCCGGAGGACCTGACCGACAACCAGGTCGCCGTGCTCAAGGCGGTGCAGGACGGCACGTCCACGAACGCGGAGATCGCCAAGGCCACCGGCCTCAACCCCGGCTCCGTCGACCGCGCCGTCAAGGCCCTGGTCAAGCGCGGGCTGCTCGCCAAGGACGGCACGACGATCCGTACGGAGGCCGCCGCATGAGCGCCAACCTCGCCCAGGCCGTGGCCGACGCCCGCGCGGCGGAGGCCAACTCCGAGCGGATCGCGGAGATCCTCGCCGTGGTCCAGGCCGTGCAGGCGGCTGCTGCCCCGGCCCCCGCTGCCCCGGCCGCGCACGGCGCGTGCAGCTGCTCGCACGGAAAGGCCGGCGGTTGGTCCGCCGGAAAGACCGTGGCCGTGGTCGGGGGCGGCGCCGCGTGCGTCTGCGTCCTGACCGGGATGTTCCTCGCCATCGCCCTGGTCGCGGTCGCGGTCATGGTCGCGGCGCCGATCGGCTACCTGCTCGTTCGCGAGATCCGGAAGGGAAAGTGACCATGCCCAAGCTCAACTTCAAGCGGCTGGCCACGGTCGGCCCGGCGGTCGCCATGACGGCCGTGTCCATGGTCCTGACCCTGGCCGTGGTCGTGATGTGGCTCGGTGGCTCGATGCCGTGGGGCATCGCCCTGGTCGTCGGCGTCGGCCTCGACGGCGGGTGGCTGGCCACCCTCGCGTACGAGCGGCGCCTGGCCGCGCAGGGCGACCACAACAACGTGGTGACCGGCGTCGGGTGGGGGTTCGGCGCGGTGGCAACCGGCGTCCTGGTCGCCCACGCGCTCGGGGAGACCTCGCCCGGCCCGTGGCTGGCGGTCGCCTGGCTGCCGCTCGCGGCGAAGGCGCTGTGGCTCGTGCACGGGCTGTGGGAGCGCACGGCGTTGACCCCCGTCGCCCTCGACCGGATCGCCACGATCCAGCAGGGCGCCCGCGACCAGGCGGCCATCGCCCGCGCCGAACTCCGTGCCGAGGCAGGCACTGAGGAGACGCGCCTCGACGCCGTCACGGGCGCCGGGAAGCGCGTCGCGGAGGCACAGGCCAAGGCCGCCCGGCGGCTCTCCGGGGCGTGGTCGGAGCTGGACGGAGTCCGGCAGGGCGACGGCACCGGCAGGGCTCTGACCTGCGTGACAGAGCGCGTCGCACCCGCGTCACAGGACGCGTCACACCCTCGCTGGCAACTCCCGGTGTGGGGCAGCTTCGAGGAGCTGGCGGCCATCGAGGCGCCGACCCTCACGGACGACGACATCGACCGGATCGTCTCGGAGCTGCGGGCCAGCACCAACCCGCCGATGACGTACAACGCCCTCGCCGCCGCGTTCCGCAAGGCCGGGCACAGCGCCGGGGAGACCCGGCTCCGGGCGTCCTGGAAGCGCGTCACGACGGCTGAGGCGGTGGGCTCGTGATCGGCCTCGCCTACCTCGCCACCGTGGTGGTCGCCCTCGTGGTCCTGGCGGTGGCCCTGTGCCACCGCCCGGCCCCGGCCCCCGCGCCGGTTCCGCCGGCGCCTGAGTCCGGCCGACTCCTGATCGACGGCGAGCCCGAGGTGCGCCTGATCCTCGCCGCCGCCACCCAGCTCGCCCACCGGATGGGAGCCGCAGCATGAGCCGCCGACCCGCGATCCACGACGCCGAACCGAGCCTCGTCACCACCCACGGCGCCGACTTCTTCGGGCAGGACCGTCACCTCCTGGCGGACGTGGTCGCCCTCGCTCCGTGGGTGACCAACGCCGTGCCGTACAACGACCGGAAGTCGGTAGCCCCGCTGGTCGCCGCGATGGAGGGACGGGAGGCCCTGGCCTTCCCGGCCGCCGACGCCGCCCGCGTCTCCGAGGTGCTGCTGAAGGTCTCCCGCGACCGCCACCTCAAGCCGCGGGCCTCCGCCCTCGCCCGCGCCCTGGCCGACGCCGCCGCCCGCGCCGCCGCCGACGGCGAGCCGTGGGAGTGGCAAATCGAGTCCGCAACCGCCTGACCACCCGAGAGGATCACCACCATGCAGACGAACGAGTCCGGCATCCCGACCGGCCCCATCGACCGCGAACCGCTGGACTACCCGGCGCCCGGCACCTACCCGGACACCGCCAAGAAGGCCGAGATCCTCACGGACGTGTTCCGCGCGGCCGGGGTCGAGCTGGGGGCGTACGACGACCGGATCGCCACCTGGCTCGCGCAGACCGCCGACTGGTCGACGTTCGCCGTGGTGACGAGCTGGGTGCAGCGCGCGGCGCAGACCGGGACGGAGGACGGCCGATGATCCGCGACGCCATCACCTGCGACCGCCGCGACTGCCTGGCGCTCTACATCGAGCCCGTGGCCGACCCGACCGCCGCACCCGGCTTCGACCGCCACCCGACCCGCGCGGAGGACGTCCTCGACTTCGAGCAGCTCGTCGACCTCGCCGGATGGGTCCGCGACGACAAGGCGGGCCACTCCTGCCCGGCCTGCGTCGCCGGACGCGGCCCGGTCCTCGAACGCGGCGAGTGCCCGACGTGCACCGGCCGCACCACGGACCTGCCGGACGGCGCGACCTGCCAGTACTGCCAGACCGTGACCCCGCACCAGGACGACGACTGGTCCTGACGCACGACGGCGCCCGCCGGCCTTTCGGTCG
>Ga0209282_1002338_pt1 | contig 10899 bp, 6 predicted proteins | sample Mtrugardesep15_FD_187529 | JGI IMG/M metagenome (GOLD analysis project Ga0209282, IMG submission 187529) | Root nodule microbial communities of legume samples collected from California, USA - M. trunc garden sep15 (SPAdes) (version 2) | ecosystem: Host-associated > Plants > Roots > Nodule...
GAAAAGAATTTGCACTTCCTACGTCATGGGCAATATAGCTTTATATTCTGTTAAAAAAGGCAATATCTTCATTAACTATTTGACTATTTAAGATACTATTTCCTTTTATAGAAAAAACAATAATACTATTTTTTTATGAAGTATTCATGATACTATTTAACTCCTTCAATATATATATATATATATACACTTACAATTATAAATCTTTAATACGACACCCAAAACCAAATCACTATTATACTCGGACATTGCTTAAGTATTTTTTTTTTTTTTTGATAAAAATATAGCGTTATTCATTATCTAAATTGATTGAGTACATCAGATACAATAACATCTAAAAAAACAACATCAAGTTAATAACATACAACGGTAAAATGCTTATAAATAATATGATAAAATCTAAGTGATGAAATACTCATGATTTTAAATTTCAACGTTGATGCACAAATCATTGATTGAAGCTATAATTTCTTAAATGTGATCTTTCAATAAGAAGCAAATGAACATCACATACCACAACAAAAAACGTAATCAATCAATGTCGAATATGACAACAAACAAAACAACTTATAAAGAACTGTTTATAGTCAACTCGTTTTGAACCTTTATGCAACTCAACTAGAATACTATCCTAACCGTCATTGTCATCCATTATTTCATTTCTTCTTTAATGATTTTAAGAATTTTCACTTTTCATGACTTGTATGAATGAGACCAAATCTTCAATTAATGAACTCTCAAGTCACATTCATGCTCAAGTGAATAAATAATATAATCGCTCATAATAGTTGGTTTTTAGTTACGACAAAGCAATACCTTTTTATGTTAGAGCACATATATTTATATATAATTAATTTTTCTACGGTCATTTAACATATTATTTTCTCTCTATCTCCATCTTCATATTAGATCTATCATTTCATTCTCATTATTTCTTTCTCTAGTGGTAGATTTGAGTTTGGGTGTCTAAGAATCAATTTCCTTATTTTATAGCTCAATCATTCATGCTCAAGTGAATAAAAAACCTCTAATAAAGACCTTAGTAAAAAAGACCATAGTAAAAAAGGTAGGTGCATTAGAAAAAAGGTGGTGTGGACAGAACCCTTCCATTTTATTTGGTCAATAAAAAAACTAAGGCCTCGGTTATTCATAATCAAAACTATTTTAAAAAATAAAAATATTCAAATAAACAAAAACAATAAATAGTTATTTTTGTTTTGGTGACTTTCGTTAAAAACAATAATGTACGTAGAAACATGCATGGTGCATGAAACAGGTGACTTTCAATGGAAGAAACAGAAGAGAGGGAGGAAAATGTAGAACCAGAACCAAACAACCCGGAAAATGAGAATGAGGAAGAAGAATGCAACGCTGTGGTGGTGGTGGAGGAGATCCAAGGACTCATCGAATCGGTGGTTCAATTCGGTGAATACAGAAGAACAAAGAGGAAAGAATCACACAACCTCGCTCGTCGTTTCAAACACATGTTGCCTCTTATGGAAGATCTTCGTGACCTTCGTCATCCTGCTCCTCGAAATGGCGTTGTTTGGTTGAAGAACCTCAGAGATGCGCTTTTCTTCGCTAAGGAATTGTTGAAATTGTGTAGCCAAGGAAGCAAAATTCACCTCGTAAATAACAAACAAACTTGTTCTCATTTTTTATTTTTTTTTAATTTTTCTAATGAAATAATATAAATCATCGAATCTATGATTTCTCTTCTTTAAGGATAAGAAATAATTATCTTTTTTCTATTTGATTATGTTTTGATGAATAGGGTATTGATGTTTTCTTTTTCTCTTGAGTTTTAGGCATGGGAAGGTGAGATGGTTATGATCAAATTTCAGAAGGTTTATGAAAAATTAAGCCAAGCTTTTGATGGTGTGCCTTGTGATGAATTAGGGATTTCCGATGAAGTAAAAGAACAGGTATTTGTAAATTGTAATACATTTTGTTTTTTATATTCGTTTAGTTTAATAATCACTATGATTTTGCAAAGATTGTTCTATATATAATTATGTCTATGGAACCCTTATTTTATTCTGGCAAAGGGTATTCGCCGCATTCACAAATACATGCATTCACATGGTCAATCGTTTGATCGAGATGTAGAAAACAAACAGATTTTGATCCAACAACCCCCAATTTACAAATTGTGCAAATGTGTGGAATTTGTGACTATATCAAATGCAAATCCGCTCTTAATAATTACAATCACGATCACTGTTATAAGCAAAAAACCACTTTGCAGATTAATTGAATAACTGATGTATCTGGTCAATGTTATAATATTATAGACCAAATACATCAATTATTCAATAAACCTAAAAAATTATTTGTTGCTTATAATAGTGACCGAAGGGATTATGTTTTTTTAACAATTTCAATTTCAAATAACTTTTTGTTTTTTTACTTGTTAGCATTTCCTAGTTAAAATTATGGTATTCCCTTATTGGGATTTCTGTACCATAGTCTAGTATTTGATTACCTTTGTGTGATCTTTAATTTGTTGTGAATTCTAGTGTAATTCATTATAAAATCAAGAAGATTTCAGTTCACTATGTTGCTAGTAGTCTTCAATCATGTATGATATGAATATTGAAATAATGTTATATACTTTGGCTTAATTCAGCTTGAGCTAATGCACGTGCAACTCAGGAGGGCAAGGAGAAGAACTGATACACAAGACATAGAGCTAGCAATGGATATGATGGTGGTATTCTCCGACGATGATGATCGTAATGCCGATAGTGCCATTATCGAAAGGCTTGCAAAAAAGTTGGAGCTTCACAGTGTTGAGGATCTTGAGGTAGAAACATTAGCTGTTGGAAACCTTGTTAGAGAAAGAAAAGGGAAGCAAAGTGAGAGTACAAAAAAAATAATTGACCTTCTTAACAGATTCAAAAGGACTGCAGGCATGGAAGAAACCGGTGTTGTCTTTGATGATGATCATACCATGCCTAATAAGATGCTTGGAAGAAGCACTTCTTTGGTCATCCCTCATGAGTTTCTGTGTCCAATAACACTTGAAATTATGGGTGATCCTGTTATTATTGCAAGTGGCCAGGTAATCACAAATTAAGTTCTGTAAAAGAATTTTAATTTTTTCACATGTTTGAGAGGAAAAGCACATTTAAGCCTAAGTTGGAAAGATACTAGTCATGTTTACAAAAATGGATTCGGTGCAGTCAATAATTTCTACTGTCACTATAATCGATAGATCTCGACTGTTACATAAATATTGGATAGTTCATATTAGGAATTCATATTATAAATTCAATTCGGTGAAGTTCAAATATGAATCGTCCAATCTTTATGCAACAGCCGGACTGTGTAGATTTCGAAATCCAATCATCTACGGTTGCTACATATGCAACATCATGGTGCAGCTGTAGAGGACCGAAGTTCGTGGATTTTTTACTTTAGAGAATCTAGAATGAAGAAAACTTAGGTTTTATGTCTATATAATAATGCTAACAAAGGTTTTGTTTCTCTTTTTCTTGTCATTGTGTGTGTTTGTTTCCATCAAAGACATATGAAAGGGAAAGCATAGAGAAGTGGTTCAAATCCAATCACAAAACCTGCCCGAAGACAAGGCAGCCTTTGGAACATCTTCAGTTAGCACCAAACTGTGCCTTAAGAAATTTAATTGCTGAATGGTGTGAGAACAACAATTTCAAACTTCCAAAAATCTGCTCTTCATGTCAAGAAACCACTCCAACCGAAAACCAAGAAGAAATTCCATGTTTGGTTGAAGGCCTATCGTCGATCAACTTAGAACATCAAAGAAAGGCGGTCGAGAGAATCCGCATGTTATCAAAAGAGAATTCAGAGAACAGAATTTTAGTCGCCGAAAGCGGAGGAGTACCACCATTAGTACAAATCCTATCATATCCAGATTCAAAAATAAAAGAACATGCTGTTACAGCACTTTTGAACTTATCAATTGATGAAGCTAACAAAAAACTTATATCAAAAGAAGGTGCTATTCCAGCTATAATAGAAGTGTTGGAAAATGGAAGTATTGTGGCTAAAGAAAACTCTGCAGCAGCTTTATTTAGCTTATCAATGATTGATGAAAATAAAGAGGTTGTAGGAATGTCAAATGGGATTCCAGCTTTGGTAAATTTATTACAAAATGGAACAGTTAGAGGGAAAAAAGATGCTGCTACAGCACTTTTTAGCTTATCATTAAACCATGCAAATAAAGAGAGAGCTATAAAAGCTGGAATTGTGACAGCTTTACTTCAATTGTTAAAGGACAAAAACTTGGGAATGATTGATGAAGCACTTTCTATTTTGTTGCTACTTGTGTTGACTCCTGAAGGGAGGCATGAGGTTGGACAATTATCCTTTATTGAAACTCTTGTTGAGTTTACTAGAGAAGGAACTCCAAAGAATAAGGAATGTGCAGCTTCTGTTCTTCTTGAGTTGTGTTCAAGTAATTCATCTTTTACTTTGGCAGCACTTCAGTTTGGAGTTTATGAGCATTTGATTGAGATTAAAGAAAGTGGTACAAATAGAGCACAAAGGAAAGCAAATGCAATTTTAGATCTCATAAAAAGAAGTGAGCAAATTTAATTAATCATGTTCACTTCCTCTATAGGTAAAGTTTTATTTCTTTTGAGAAAATTAATTAAACTAATACTTTCACATGTTGTGATGTACAAAGTATAGTTTTTTGTTGTTGTTCAAATACCAAGTATAGTTAAAAGTGTAATTGAATTTGTTATTTCATCTCTATGATTAGTTACTACATGTGGCAAAATAGGTTATTTGGCCTGCATTGGATTGACCCATGATTAAAGTTTATAAAGAGTGACACCCTCATAATACAAATCGGGAACATTGAGACGCAAATTGGTCAATTGTCATGATAAATGTCAACGCAATCAAGTGGAGGTTTTAGATGCAATACCTGCAACAATCCGAAGAATGAGAGTTGCCAAACTATTTTGATTTTAGAATCAAAATGGTACACGCACCGATGAGTATAAAGGAAGAGAAGGAAGGAAAAAAATGATATAATAGGGAGAAAAATACCGATGAGGAGAAAAAAGGGAGAAGTTAACAGATGTTGAATCACTGTTGAGAAAGACAAAGAACCAACTTGTCAAATATATATGATAATAAGCCTCAAGTAATACCATCTTATGTGAAACGTATTTACCCACATTTGGCTAAGAAGAAGGAAGATGGACGATTGACCAAGAAGAAAGAAGATAGAAAATTTAAAAAATTTATGGAAATGTTATCAAGTTGCAAGTTAACATGTCATTTGCGGAGGCACTTGATCAAATTCCGGTATATGCCAAATTCCTTAAGGAGTTAATTAAGACGAGGAAGTCGTTGGATGATGAAAATGTTGCGTTAACCGAAGAGTGCAGTGCCATAAAACAATGAAAACTTCCATCAAATTTGAAGGATATAGTTAGGTTTACTATTCTAGCTCAGTACAAGCCACCGAAGTGAAACCAACAGATTGAAATTTCTAGACAAACCACAAACGTGCAAGTCATCAAATTAACTTTAGAAACTAAAATCAAAATTACGAAACAACTACTTGATATTAACTAGCAATATTTCCAAACAATACATGTATTTAGTGCAACTGACTACAAATACAAATTATTATACAGAGAAATTTTAATTCGTAGTATCGCAACAATAACAAACACACACTTGATTGATGGCTACAGACTACTCAACCTTTCTTGTGAACACAATTATTTTCTTATCACAGTAGCAACGAATCCTAGCATGGAAACTTTGATTTGATTTCATTCAACTTAACTATAACATCTTTTATTAGCATTCGATGAGCAGGAAACTCTTCAGAACATGCAACTCCAATTCGAGCAAACATCACCAAACAATTCCTAATCTTGTTTTCCACAATCCCTGTCCGATCTTCAGCAAATGGTATAAGGAAACGGGAATCCACTATCTCAAGAATTCCTTCTGAAATCTTCATCTTACAGAATTTGTGTAGGCTTAAATTCTCAAAAAACATGTTATCTGTTGGTCTCTTTCCGGTGAACATCTCTAACAGAAGAATGCCAAAGCTGTAGATATCTCCCTGTGGTGATACTGGAACACCTGTTCCATACTCTTTTCAAACAACAACAAGTATTTAGGAAAAAATGAACAAAACGTGCGCGCGGACAATAAATAGTAAGTGATAGAAATCATTTGTAAAATAAAACATGGGATATAAAACATTTTACCATGTGAAAATATCTTATCTAAAAAACAATAAATTGTCATTCTTATCACTATGAAGGATAGTAACAAGCAATGGATAGAAAGAACTTACCAGGAGGAACATATCCTATAGTTCCCTTAATTGTGGAAGAAGTAATTTGATCACTACTTGAATGGTTTGAGGCTCCATGAATGAGCCTAGCTAATCCAAAGTCTCCCAAGTGGCCTACAATGTCATCATCAAGAAGAACATTGCTTGGCTTAACATCACAGTGAACTACAACTTGCTCTGTATTATTGTGAAGATAATCCAATGCATGAGCTACATCAAGAGCAATGTCTATCCTTTGTGTGAGGTTGAGATTATGGCTTCCAGATCCTTCATTATCGTGCAACATCTTTTCTAGACTCCTATTAGGCATGAACTCAAAAACAATAGCCTTGAAATCTTCACCTTTATAATCAACACTTGAACAACAAGTTAGGATCTTGACAAGATTCCGATGTTTCATCTTTCCTAGAGATTTACATTCAGCAATGAAACTCTTTGCTGCTCCACGTGTTTCAAGATTCAATACCTTTACGGCAATAGGTCTTTGAAAGTTAGGAAGCGATCCTATGTAGACAGATCCAAAGCTTCCTGCTCCTAACAAATTAGATGAAGAATATCCATTGGTTGCTTCATGTAGGTCTCCATAAGTAACCCTCAAATTCTCATTATGCAAAGATGGTGAAGAGAGTAACCTTTTGGGCTTTCTCGTGAGAAAATGGACAATTATAAAAGCTATGAAAGATATCAAAACTCCACCAGTTACAATGATGAGGATAAGTTTCTTTTTGAGAGATAATTTGTGTTTCTTGGAAGGCATTGAGCATGCAGGAAGCTTCAACTGAGGTATCCCCCCACAAAGGTTCTTATTTCCGGTTAGTGAAATTGCTGTGACATTGCTAAAGATACCTCCCACGGGAACCTCACCATGTAGATTGTTAAAAGACAAGTCCAAAGTCTTCAAAAATCTTAGATTTTCTAGTTCAAAAGGGATTGTACCTGAGAAACTATTGTTAGAAATGTCTAAGATTTCCAAGGATATTAAAGAGCCTAAGAACAAAGGTATACTTCCATGCAAGAAGTTTCTCCCCAACCTAAGTTCTGTCAATGTTAAGCAAGAAGCAAGATGCTTAGGAATTTCACCAGAAAACTTATTTGAGTCTAGAGACAAGCGTGAAAGTTGCATTAATTTACCGAACTCGGAAGGAATGGGACCGGTGAAGGAGTTTTTGTCCAAGTGAAGAAATATTAAATGTTTTAGATGAATAAATGTTTGATTGGGTATATCACCACTCAATTTGTTATCAGTAAAACTTAGTTTCTGCAATCGGGTGCAATATATGAGGGAGAATGGAATGCTTCCTTCCAATTTATTTTCATTTAGATATAGCTCAGACAATATCGTAAGATTGCCAATACTAGTAGGAATGTTACCAAATAACTTGTTTGATTCCAAGTCCAAACCTCCTAGATTCTTAAGCTTTCCAATTGAATATGGTATTGTTCCCTCAAGGTAATTGTTGCCGATGTTTAAGTAAGTTAAACTGATTAGTTGTCCAATTCTTTCAGGTATGACTCCATATATTTGATTAAACTGCATTTGAAGACTGTTGAGATGGGTGGAAAAGTTTCCTATAAGATCTAGCAATTTACCACCAAATCTATTTTGAGAAATTAGAAGCGTTGACAATTGAGTACAATTGGTTAAAGAGGAAAGGAAGCCTAAATCAAAAGCTCCTCCAATCCCAAAGTTATTCATAGCAATATCAAACCGCTTGAGTTTGGTTAATCTACCCAGAGTAAGAGGTATTGGGCCATTAAAAGAATTATTTGCTATTTCAAACTCTTTCAATGTAGTGAGGTTGGATATTGAAGATGGAAAAGTTCCACTTAGTTGGTTATTACCTACCAAGAATATTTCAATATTGGGAAAAACAAGATTCATATTCGATGGAAGACTACCGAATAATTTGTTTGTCCCGAGTCCGAAATATTTAAGATTTGATAGGTTGTAAATAGAATGTGGGATTTCACCTGACAAATTGTTTAAACATAGAGACAGAGATACTAAATTTGACAACTTACCTAAAGAATAAGGTATGTTTCCTTCCAGGTGATTACCTGCAAGTGTTATAACTTTGAGTGACGATACATTTTCAAGGGAAGATGGAATAGTACCAACTAGATTATTGCCATTAAGAATCAAGTAAGTAAGTTGCATCATTGATCCGAACCATGTGGGAACTTTTCCTGTGAGTTGGTTTTTCTCCAAAACAATTTTCTTCATATTTGTGCAGTTTGTGAGCTCTATAGGAATCTCTCCTTGAAGTTTGTTATTGGTTAAGTTAAGAACTTCCAGTTGCTTCAAACGGCCAACTTGACTTGGAATTTCACCATGCAAGTCGACATGTACAAGTATGAGCACTCTAAGAAAGGTTAGATTTCCCAATGATGGCCCAATAGTACCACCCAGTGTTTGATTTTCCAAATGCAACGTAGAAACTCTCATGTGTTGACGATCACATGTAATCCCTTGCCATTCACAGAAATGTAAAGATTCATTCCATGATGGCAGAGAATCCGACACCCCATTCGTAAGCTTTTCCTTCAAAGCAAGCAAAGCGAGCTTATCGGTGTCTGAACTGGAAGAAATAGCAAATGTTGCTAATGGCAAGTCATACACCAACATTTGACTTGCAAAGCAGAGAAGAAACATTGTAAAAATTCTCATTTTGCTAGTGGAGAGTATGTATTATGGGTAACAAATTAATATCTTCTAATGCATATGCAGCTTTGAGATTTGATCATATATTTAAAGAGAAATATGTGCAATAGCCAAGTGCTTTATGTGCAATGGGATATATTTTATTCCGGAGTTACCCCACCAAAAATTACATTCCACACGGTTTTTTTCTTTCTTTCTTTTGAATGATACATTCCACACGGTTGATTAAAAACTACCTCATTTAGTTTAATTTTTTAATAAATATAAATTCTTTTATTTTTTTAATATAACAAATATTAACTATTTCTCTTTGTTTATTAATAGTATCTCTAAGTATACCTCATTTTTTTTTAAGGATAAATATACCTCATTTAGTTTAATTTTTTATTTCTAAATTTTTAACGACAAATTTATTAGTCATAGATTGTATCGTATGCAATTTACTTAAAAAAAATTACTTTATACTTAATTTTTTCTATTGACACTGAACTCTATTAAAAACTATGGTTAGTAGGTCTTTACCTCTGTAATATATGTCATTTTCGATTTTCCCCCTGTAAATATTTTTTTTTATTTACCCCTATAAAAAAATTTGTTTTGATTTACCCCCTAATAGGCCAAACAAAAACGAAAATTTCTTGAAAAAAAAATTGGTTTTTGTTTGGCCTACTAGGGGGTAAATCAAAACAATTATTTTTTACAGGGGTAAATCAAAAAAAAGATACAGGGGGGAAAACCGGAAATGACCTATATTACAGGGGTAAAGACCTATTAACCCTAAAAACTATATAATTTTGTTGGTGTTAATTTTTCAGTTTTAGGAGAAGTGGTTGTGATAATCTGAAGTTCGGTGGAGAAGTAAGTAAAGTATGACCGCGAATTGTCCGACTCAAAAATCGTATACAGGTTGTTTTTAAGAATCCGTCTTTTGGTGAAGCTCATTAACCACTTAAACTCAATTACTTGGTTTATTTAAAATAATAATTAGTTTTTATTGTTTGTATAAAATAATTAGTCTTCAAATCCTCTCAAAAGTTAATTACAAATAACTTTTACTTTTGACCGACCAAATAACTTTATCTTATAATAAGCTAATTTTCAAACATGAGATTAAATCGATTAGTCCAGTCAATCCAAAACTTCTAGTCTTTGATTTACTACTTTCACAGTAGTTTCTATGCATTAGACATTACGATTCACTAGTTAAGGATATATTTTTCTGTTCAAACGTGTGAAAAGAGTTCCTAACCAAAAGTATTCCATTCATGAGAGGAATCAACTCCAAACTCATAATCAAACAATAGAGATGTCTAGTTTTGAATTTTGATACATGCATCAATGCGTTTTTCTTTTGAAAACCTATAACTATTATCCATATACACAATAGAGATGACCATATTGCTCTGCAATATCAGCAATGAAATTGGTTATTTTCTCTTCGATAAATACATATTTGATATTTAATATATATATATATATATATATATATATATATATGCAGTGGCGGAGGCCCATTAGGGCCAAGGTGGGCCACCCCACCAAAAAAAAATCAATTTTTTATAGAGAAAATTATTAAAATATTGTCGACTTTTAAATAAAATTACATTGCGGCCCACCCTCTTCTCCATCTCAATATATCTTATCACACTTTCAAGCAATTAAAGTGTGAAAATATTAATTTTGAATTTTTAAGGTATACAATTTAATTTTTTTTTTATGGTTAATTTTGTGTTTAATGCTTATTAAAAATTAAATTTTGTGTATATATATAAATTTATTTTTGTGGCCCATCCCAAATTTTTTTTTTGGCTCCACCACTGTTTATATGCAAGGATCTTCTACGGTACACTCGTAAATTAAGGTACACCGGTACTCTTGCTTCCTAAATCTATAAATTAACGATCAATTTTATGACATAAATACT
>Ga0209282_1002339_pt1 | contig 10897 bp, 7 predicted proteins | sample Mtrugardesep15_FD_187529 | JGI IMG/M metagenome (GOLD analysis project Ga0209282, IMG submission 187529) | Root nodule microbial communities of legume samples collected from California, USA - M. trunc garden sep15 (SPAdes) (version 2) | ecosystem: Host-associated > Plants > Roots > Nodule...
CTTGTTGTTTATAACATTCTTTTACATAATGGTGTGCATGACAAATAGAAATGGAAGTTAGATCTGGACAAAGGTTACTTAGTTTGTCGTGTTTATAATTTGTTGGTCACAGATATGTCAAGGGATTGATCATTCATCTATGATATTGTTTGGTTAAAAGTGGTACCGTTGAAGATTTATTTGTTTGCATGATGATTGCTTCAAAACAAGTAATTCGTTAAAGATAATTGGATTCGTCGTGGATGCATTCAAGTTAATTCAGGTTTTTGTACGATTGGGTGTGGAAGAAAAATTTGGATAACCTTTTTTGGGGGTGTGACTTGTTTGGAACTTTGGACGCATATGACCTCTTATTCGCCAATGGTTGGGTATTTGTTCAGGCGACAAGATGCATATAGTTGATCATTTTCAATATTTTGTTCATTTAAAAAGGCGATTCTAGGAAGAGTCATTATTTAACAAATTTGTTTCATCTGAGTTGGTTGGTTAGATTTGAGTGTTAAGGAAGGAATGAAAACAATGATTTTTGATTGGTCACCTGAGTTGGTTGGAAGAGTCGTTATTTGTGTTGTGACAAATTTGTGAGCCGCTCATTCACAACAAATTGAAAAAAAAAAATTAATTGTATTGTTGAAAATGACACTATATTGTAAGAACAAAGGAAGTACGTACAAGGTCCTTAAACTATTTCTCCAACCAAGTATTAACCATTCCATTTAATTCGTCATATCAATATAGTCTCTAAAGCATTGTAAAAATAACAATTTAATCGCTTAACACTCAAAATATTGTCGTTAAATACATCAATCAATCTTCCAACCTTAGTGTCGCCCCCTCTCTGAATTCTTGATTTTCTAATCGTTGAACAAATCAAGTTTTTAAACTGTTTCCCTAGTTTATCAAAGTTTATCGATGGAGAAATAGTTTAGGAAACTTTAATATGTTCTAATAGTTTAGAGACCAATTTAAAGAGTGTTGTGTGTTAGTTTAAGAATCAAATTGATTGTTTATTCTAAAGAAGGGTTCATCTTGTCACGATTACTAGCTTTTCATGGTGCACATGTAAAACAATGTTGCACTATATACAAGTTTTTTCCACCATTAGATAAATAAGTTTCATTGTATCACACTTAATCCTTTATCAATCCAATAATAAAAATAAATTTGTGTGTGCTCCGTCTTTGCACTATAGAAGTAGTCTTCAAACATTTGGTAGCAGCACCTTAATACTATTTCTTTCGTTTCATAATATATGTCGTATTTTTTCATTGTCCACCATTCATATTACTTACTTTGACCATACTTTTTAGGTTAAATTACATCAGGGGTCCTTTAAGCTTTACATTTGTAACAAATTGATCCTTTAAGTTATTTTTGTAACATAACAGTTCTTTAAGTTGACAAATAGTTTCGACATAGCCTTCCATCAAAGAAACATTAAAAACTGATGAGGGTAGCTTGCCTTAACAGCTTTCCACGTTAAGTCTCTGAAAACCTTACCTGAAAACAGCCATATAATGTTAGATTTTACAACCTTATCATGTTCACATTCTCTTTCCTTCACTGCCTAAAACTAAAATCCACATATTTGGATACTTTTAATAGTTTCTGTTCAGTCATATACATTCAGTCATAATACTCCTCTGTGCTGTGTATTTATTTTACAAACAAGCATTCAGTCCTAATACTTTTAAAGTTATTATATAAAGTTACACATACCTGCAAAATATTTGCTCAACATTAGGAAGCAAGTCTTCCATTGCCGGTAGTAAACCCTACACTGTTGACATCAAAACAATCATTAATCATTAACAATTCATACATGTTTAACGTTTCTTTGACGGAAGGCTATGTCGAAACCATTTGTCAATTTAAAAGACTGATATGTTACAAAAATAACTTAAAAGACTAACTTGTTATAAACATGAAACTTAAAGGACCCCTGATATAATTTGGCCTACTTTTTAACTAATATATAAACACAAATGTTAGTATATAAGATGTTGTTTGATTTTTCTCAACAAATATTTTTAAAATATTAAATTTTTATAATTTTTTACTTTAAATAATTAAATATATTAATGGTCAAAGTTGTGCATTGACATATGTGAAGTAGTGTATTTTGAAATGGATGAAATATTTGACTGTGAAAATACATAAATGCTTGCACTCGAAAAATGGTTATGCAATAAATGGTAAATTGAAGTCTTCTCTCAAACACCTCCGTAATTTTAAAATATATTTCCTCCGTTGCTAATTATAAGTAAATTTGATTTTTTAGATTCATTCAATTAATAATGTATATAATTTATATTATGTATCACATACATCATTAATTAAATGAACTAAAAAATTAAATTTATTTATAATTGACGGTACTAATTTAATTTAATTATTATAGCTTTCTCTGTTTCGGCTTGTGAGTTCAAATAAAAAAGAACCATATTTTAGTCTACTTCCGTGCACTCCAATCCAACCAACCAAGTCTCCAAGCACCAACTCTGAATTCAGTGTAGTCTGAAATGTATGTATTTATTATTATTATAAAGAATAAATTAGTTGTACCACGAGTAACACCTTTATATGTCTCTCAATCATTTGTTTAATTGATTTGTGCCCACGGTGCCCTCGTGTTGCACGGGCAAACTCACATCGTTATACAATTCAACTTAATCCCATGATAAAACCAAATAAAAGAATTCAATTCATGTCCCCAATCAACTAGTACTATTTTATTTCGTACATATGTGAAGTTACCATAAATAATAGAAATTCAAACACATAATGGATGAGCCGTAGAAAAAAAAAATGGAATTATCTTCTTAATGAAGAAATGCCATCTGAAACAAAAGGCACAAATTTTTATTTCTTGGATTACAATTTGTTGAGGGATCTTAATTTAAATTCTTCTTCAAATTCCTAACGATAAAAATTATATACTGGTCCCTAAAATTAGTGAAACAAAGGAGAATAATGCATACTAAGAGATAAGACTTAAGTCGTTGATGAACTTATATTACGATAAATAGTTTGAAAAAACTGAGTTCGCTTCTTAATAGAAATAATTTTGAAATACGCTTTATTTATCTTTCAACCAAACTTTAAATTATTATATTTCGTTTCTTTATAAACAAAAGAGTTAACAAAAAAAAAAAACATTCTCCTAGATTTTAGATCTCGTAGTTTTTAGTTTATTTTTTTTTGTGATCATTGTCCTCTTTTTGTAACAAAAAAGTTTAATTTATACATATAAAATTAATGTATATTTTTTATTTTGTCGAGAAATCACAGTTAATCAGATGAATGAGTTTAAAATTAATTATAATAGACTCAAATTTTTTAACAATGCAACGATTATAATTGATTAATACCATAAAACATTTATGTACCAACAATATATACAAATGAGATCGTATCAAATCATGTAATAAAATATTACTAAATGCATGCGTAAATTACATGCAACTAAATTCTTAATATTGGAAAACTAATTTACTCATTTGGGTTGATACAGTTGACTTAGAATATTAGAGTAAGCGTTTCCGTAAGTTTAACTCAATTAACAAAGATATTGCATCATATGTACATGGATAGGGGGGTTCGAACCTTGGACATTGCATAATACATGAGTTTCAATCATTGGACTACTTGACAAAAAAAAAAAGTTAGAGTGTGCTCTCTTAAAATCACATATGCGAATATGTCAATTTCGATGGGCCTAATCAAAGTTTTTTCTAAAAACAATAAAATTAATTATAATTCTATATATATATATATATATATATATATATAGAGAGAGAGAGAGAGAGAGAGAGAGATAGATAGAATTGAATTTTCATACATTGAACTAGTGAGTACATTCAACACATTTGATAGAAACATTGCATAATATATACATAGATCATGGGTTCGAACATTGGACTCCCAACTTCTCCGGTTGATAAAGACATTGCATAATACATGAGTTTCAATCACTAAACTGCTCGAAGAAAAAAAAAAGAATATTAAGGTGTGGTCTCTTAAAATCACATATGTGAATGTGACAATTTTGATGGCTTTCTTCTAAAAATAGTAAAATTAATTAGAATTGAATTTTCATACATTGAACTATTGAACTAGGGAGTACATTCAACATATTTGATAGAAACATTGCATAGTATATACAAAGTTGATACAATTGACTTAGAATATCAGAGTGAGTGTTCCCGTAAACTCAACTCAGTTGATAGAAACATTGCATAATATATACAAGGTCATGAGTTCAAACCCAAGACTCCCAACTTCTCAAGTTAATAAGGACATTGTATAATGCATAAGTTCCAATCACTAAACTACTTAAAAAAAAAAATTAGGGCGTGGTCTCTTAAAATCACATATGTGAATCTGACAATTTTGATGACCTTCTTCTAAAAATAGTAAAATTAATTAGAATTGAATTTTCATACATTGAACTAGTGAGTACATTCAACACATTTGATAGAAACATTGCATAGTATATACAAAGTTGATACAGTTGACTTAAAATATTAGAGTGAGTGTTCCCGTAAATTCAACTCAGTTGGTCATGAGTTTAAACTCTAGACTCCCAACTTCTCCGGTTGATAAGGACATCACAATCACTAAACTACTTTAAAAAAAATAATATTAAGGCGTGGTCTCTTGAAATCACATATGTGAATCTGAAAATTTTAATGACCTTCTTCTAAAAATAATAAAATTAATTAGAATTGAATTTTCATACATTGAATTGAACACATCCAGCACATGGTATTGAATATGATAGTGTTGCATGGTGATTTAATAGAGTAGGAGGTGGTCCGTCCGTGAGGGAAAACAAAACAAGGAAAGAGGTTGGTGGATGATGAGAGAATCCAAATCAAAATGAATAAATAATAAATGCAGCCGATACAATATTAGGGACCGAAATATTATGATAGAGACGCTCTTATAATATTAATTTATTGAATTAATCTCCATTACCAATATAAATACGCTTCTTCTTTCTTCTTCTTCTTCTCAATTCAACTCAATTAGATCTGTTACTTAATTTCATTCTTGGAAATGGCGGGTGATAGTTGGGTACTGCTGGTTACAGCTCAGACACCAACGAACATTGCTGTGATCAAGTATTGGGGAAAAAGAGATGAAACCCTAATCTTACCTGTTAATGATAGTATCAGTGTTACTCTTGATCCCGCTCATCTTTGCACCACAACTACCGTTTCTGTTAGTCCTTCCTTTCAACAAGATCGTATGTGGCTCAATGGCAAGGTTATTTTTCTTCCTTTTCCCTCTTTTTCTGTTTAAACTGAACTACTATATATCTTTTTACTTTTTTTTTTAACTTCTTTTTTCCAATTGTTAATTAGCATTTTTATATGTATTTGTTGGATTAATTGGAAATCAATACAATTTGCCGTCAGTGTCAGTGTTAGTGTCGTGTCTGGTGTCCTTGTATGTGTATGTGCTTCATAGCTACCTATATGTTGTGTCTACCACTTGCTTGTTTTCGAGTATTTCTTGAATTCATTGGAAATTCATCCGTCATACATCTGACACGACACAGACACATGTGGTTGCAAATTACTTCAGTTTTTTCAAATTACGGCATGTCAGTGTTAGTGTCGTCTGTCTGTCTGGTGTCCGTGTATGTGTCTGTGCTGTGCTTCATATCTAGTTGTGTCTACTACTTGTTTGTTTATTATCACACTTTTTATATGTATTTGTTGGATTGATTGGAAATTAATACTATATGCTGTCTGTGTTAGTATGGTGTCTGTTGTCCGTGTATGTCGTGTCTGCTACTTGCTTGTTTATTCTCACACTTTTTATCACACTTATGTTGTGTCTGCTACTTGTCCGTGTATGTTGTGTCTGCGCTTTTATTATCACACTTCTGTCATTCTTTCACTTTCAATTTTTAATTGGTGGAATTTGGTTTTGTCGGTTAGCGTAGGAGATTTCTCTTTCCGGGGGAAGATTCCAGAGCTGTTTAAGGGAGATCCGTGCTCGCGCGCGTGATGTTGAAGATAATAAAAAGGGTATTAAGATCACCAAGGAGGATTGGAGCAAATTGTACGTACATATTGCTTCCTACAACAACTTCCCCACTGCAGCTGGATTGGCTTCATCGGCCGCAGGTTTCGCTTGTCTTGGTAATACACTTATAGCAATTTTTTTTTCTCTTTCATCCAATTGTTATGAGTATGCCCTCAAATTGGATTTCGTTACTGGTTATTGGTCAATACTTGTGTAGTCTTTCACCAGTTCTCAAAATGCAAAACCCTTTGTACATTCAATATCACATAAGTTGTCAGTTTATCATAAGTTTGAGCATAATGTGAGCTGCATTGCATGGGTTAATGCACCAAATCTGATTGTCATTGATTAGCTGCTTTAGCATGTTTAAAATCTAAATCAAACAGGTCATGGATTAGTTTTAAAGTTGCATGTTACAAGAAATAGGTTTGAGGATCTTGGAATTGTTCGAAGTAGGCCCAATCCTATTATGGCGTATCAGCCAGACCAAGACAGAATGATAAGATGAAAATTAGAGGGAAGGGAAGAGAACAACATTCAACTCTGTTATCTCATTATCCCAAACTCAGGAAATTGATTTCAACAATTTTCCCTATGAATATTTTGGTTATTCTAGAGCAAATATGGAAAGGACATTCATATATAAACTTTGACCAGGTATACAAAATAACGGGTAGTGACGATAGATTTCTAATGGATATTGAACTTGGATAATAAAGGGGGAGCCTTGGTGCAAAGGTAAAGTTGCTGTCATGGGACCGAAAGGTCACGGGTTCAAGTCCTAAAAACAGCTTCTTGTGTAAAAAACAGGGTAAGACTGCGTACAATACACCAACTGGCGGGACCCCTTCCCAAACCCTGAATATGCGGGAGCTTTAGTGCACCGGCTGCCCTTTTTATTGGACTCGGATAATAATTGGCCTCAATTGTGTTGTATGGTATTTGTTGGATCCTGATTAGCTGCAGTCACTGCAGTTAGACAAATCTGATTCATTCAAATGATCCAACACTCATAAAAAGACAACTAATTATCACTTTTAAAAATTGCCACAACATAGTTGAACTAATAAATGTTATTGGACCCACATTTTCCCCTGACCTTCTTCACCCTTCTCACTGTTGTGGATTCGATTGTAGTGCAACCTGAGAAACGCCACTGTCAATATTCTCTCTTTTTATTGCTGTCATCGTCTTCTCTCTTTCTATCTCCGCCATCATCAATCTTCTCTCTCTCTCTCTCTCTCCCCGCCGTCATCAGTCTGTATCATTGTTGGCGTTGGCTGTGGACACCGGATTTTGTTGCAGAAAAAATTGAAGTAGCTTCCAAAGCTTCCGCCATAATCGAGGGACTAAGTATTGAGTTATTAATTTGTTGTCAAAAAAAAAAGTATTGAGTTATTAATAAGTAGTCAATGAAAGAAATATTGCTATAAATTAATTAATTACCAATTCAATACTCCGCCATGTAGAACTTTTTCCTGGACAGACAGATTTATTCAGTGTTGCATGTTTATTGTCTTATGGTTTGGATTCATAGAGGACCTTTTTCTTTATTCAATAATCTTTAGGAATATTGCTTCAAACTTTATGTTCTTTAAGGTGTTATACACAAATATTCAATTTTATTTTTCCTTTCTGTCTAATGCAATTTCAACCTAATTTCCATGCTGTTTTAGTTACAGTAGCATGGTTCTTAGTTACTAATAATTTTATATTAGGGATTTATACTAGTCATCGTATTTCATAATAGCTTCTGTATGTCTTCTGTTTTGCAGTTTATTCCCTGGGGAAGCTAATGAATGTCAAAGAAGATGAAAGCCAGCTGTCTGCTATTGCAAGGTCTTTTTTTCTTTATGACTTTAAATTTGCAAGGTATTATGGCTTGGTTTGGGCACTTGTATTTTGATAATATATTTTAACGATTCCAAATATTGTTACTATATACAGGCAAGGATCAGGTAGTGCTTGTCGCAGCTTATTTGGGGGATTTGTGAAGTGGCAAATGGGAAAAGTAAGTATTTTATTTAAATCTCTGTTTTATAGGTATTATATCATCTGAAAATCCATTGTGATTTCTATTCTTTTGATATTTATAGGAGGAGAATGGAAGTGATAGTCTTGCGGTTCAACTTGCTGATGAAAAGCATTGGGATGAACTTGTTATTGTTATTGCCGTGGTATGTCATATTTTGTCTTTATTTAATTGAATGGATGAACGGATTAGTTTTCTGTTCAGCTTTGACTTTTAATATATTTAAGTATTAAATGGTATGTTGTGGTCAGTTTTATGTGAAGGTCATATATTCTGGTTTCTAGTTTCCCATTTCTCTCTCAAGCTCTTTTTTAGTTGGTTTAATTTGCCTTGTTATTCTCTAATAGGCGAGGATAATGTTTGTTCTATATGACTTGCCTTTGATTTGAATTTGATTCTCTCACTGAAAGTGCTGTTTGAACACTTCATAACAGCTTAACTACTTCACTATTTTTTGACTGCATTTGAATCATATCAATAGCTTACAATCTTTTCTCTTTAGTATTCAAGTCACCTACATACATCTATTATACAAAAATACTAATTTGGCAATATCGTGGTAGAAGTTCAGCATTTTGCTTCCTAATGTGTTAAATGTTGAAGAAAAGGCTTGTCTCTCAATTACTGTCATTGCCAATTTTCAACTCTGTTTTGATTGCCGCTTATCCACTTACATTACATCGCCATAGCTCTCACTGACATCTTGCTACTTATGCCTCAGACAGGCGAAAGTTTATGCTTTAAGTTGTAGAATGTGCTGATGGCCTAATGGCAGCTGTGCTAGATTTTCCACATAATTTTTTTTTTATTTGCCTAAGTAGTAGTATCTTTTATCTCGTAAATGAGATGATTCCATTTTATCTAAGCACTATGGCTCTGCATTATCATATTATCTCATGTCATGCTTTGCTCAATATTCCCATCTCATTATTTATTTCTAGGTTAGCGCTCGGCAAAAGGAAACTAGCAGCACCTCAGGAATGCGTGAGACTGTTGAAACAAGTTTGCTTTTACAGCATAGAGCAAAGGTAGCACACCTCTTTCCTTCGTACAATTTTTGTATCAACCATGTTAGATGGATATTTCTTTGTATAAAAGTAGAGACCTTCCTAATGCATATGACTGAAGAATTAGATTGAGAACCCCCTCTCCCCCTTTTCCTAAAACCTGTTCATTATGCGCTTTTAATACTAACACCTCTCTACTTTCAAGCATCTTACTATTGTTAATGGTGGAATTTATTTTCCATTTTTTTTCTTCTCAAATAGTAAGTGTGAATTTAAACATGATTGTTAATTACAAATGTTCAAAAGTTATGTGCTTTTCGTTGTCTTTGTTATATAAACAACTATGCCATGGTAATTTAAATTTGATTAATTTTTATTCATGTCTTTTTCTCATTTGAACCACAATAGGAAGTAGTGCCAAAGAGGATACTGCAAATGGAAGAAGCCATTAGAAACCGTGATTTTGCATCTTTTTCACAACTCACCTGTATCGATAGCAACCAGTTTCATGCAGTCTGCCTGGATACAAGTCCTCCTATATTTTACATGAATGATACATCCCATAGGTAGGTTCTGATAATTGACAGTTATTTTTTACTATCATGTTTTTTTTATAAGATCGCAAGGGTAGCACATTTCTGCTCTAATTTATTATCAACTATTCTATTTCACATCAGGATAATCAGCATTGTTGAAAAGTGGAACCGTTCAGAAGAAGCTCCCCAGGTTTGAATTAATTTCTTAGTCATATATGTCTCTTATGCAAAAGGTTTATTCCTAGGGTCAAATTTGTCAATTTTCTGGTTACCAATCACTGAATACTCTAAAATTAAAAGAAACTTCCTATGGTGTTTTATAATAACCGATTGTTTATTCAAAATCTTTCTTACTAAGGTCAAGTTCAGCCTTTTACATCAGGAGTAATTCATTAGTTCCTTTTGGATATCAGGGTAACTCAATGGATTATTAGTTGCATGCTTATTATATTTGGGGCTTAGGGCCTAATTTAACTCAAAAAATCTTTATGGTGAGGATAGCCCAAGCCTTATAAGATCCTAGGCCATATCCCTTGTCGATGTGGGACTCTGAAGATTAGTTACTTATTTGGAAAACAAATTAAAGGAGGACATATGATCTCCAGTTCTGTGAACATTGATTGCTTCTTGCTGAATTGAATGCCAGTAATGTCTTCAATCAAGTGAAGGGAGCCACCTGATGTGATGAAGTACATGTATTGAGCAATCTTTGCAGACTGATTTAAACTAATCTCTTTGTTCCTCTCATATTATCAAGTATTTCATTAAAGTATTAAACCTTTAGTCCATAATTGGAGTTTCCTATGCCCCTGAAAATGCATATAATATCCACATGAATGATGTATATACACACGGTTTGTTTGGTTGTACATAAACAAACTAACGCCTACAAATTCGTAGGTTTCTATTTAAATACTAACGTCTAGTTTTGACGTGCAGGTAGCTTATACGTTTGATGCAGGGCCAAATGCGGTTCTAATTGCACGTAATAGGAAAGCTGCTACCCTTTTGATTCAGAAGTTACTTTACTACTTCCCTCCAAATTCAGATGACCTCAACAGGTGCTTTTTAAGTTTTGGTAGTTTCATGCATACTATTCTAAGATTTTTGTCAATCTCTTGAATTTCTTAGTTACCTGCAAAACTCTCTTCCCTCCAGTTACATTATTGGTGACAAATCAATTGCAAAAGATGCTGGGATCAATGGAATAGAGGACATAGAAGCTTTGCCACCGCCTCCAGAAACTAAAGATAATATTCCATCACAAAAGAACAAGGGGGATG
>Ga0209282_1002341_pt1 | contig 10895 bp, 7 predicted proteins | sample Mtrugardesep15_FD_187529 | JGI IMG/M metagenome (GOLD analysis project Ga0209282, IMG submission 187529) | Root nodule microbial communities of legume samples collected from California, USA - M. trunc garden sep15 (SPAdes) (version 2) | ecosystem: Host-associated > Plants > Roots > Nodule...
AAAAAAAAAAACTAACGTTTACATTGATCTGTTTTTTAAATTTTCAGTTTTAATCTTTTGTGTTAGTGATAGTGTGTATCGTTACCCTTTTGTGAGTCTCCATTTTAAAAATGTTGATGTGTCCGTTAATTTGCTTGATTCTTGATGATAACAACCCCTAATAAAGTATGAATGCTAACCATCTTTGACATCGTAAAAGAAGGATAGTGTTTTTTAATGTCATCATTTGAGTCAACATTTGATTTCTTGGTCTCCAACTCTGATGAATTATATTCTTCGTATGAGTCATTTACTCTTTTTTTTTATTTTATTTTTTCAATTTTGACTGACGCATACAAATTTTTTAAAAGGAAACTCACTAAAAAGTGTATCAATGCGCACTATTATTAACATAAAGTACCAATTTAAAACAAACAAAACTAAAAAGACTTGTCCATAATCAACATTAAACTTAAAAGATCTCCAAGATGCATTTAAAATATATTGTGTCTAATTGACGGGAAGAAATTGAGGAGGGATAAAAATAAATTATATATAGGCAATATACTCTTTTGTGATTCCAAATTCAATCTAGTTGAAAAGAGCAGGTAAGCACAAGTAAGTTGAATTGTTTAGGTGCAAGTGGTCATAACCCGACCGCACAAATAACTTGATTCTTGATGACTGCTGAAGAGGTTTCTCGAATTGTTCAACTTATCGGAATGTATCTTTCGATATGCGTTTTTTCCAGGGAACTGATCGGAAGTTACCTTCCAACGCGTGTTTTGAGAAGCAATGCAGGAGCCAGTAAAACAATTATCTTGATTCTTTGTGAAATGTTAGAAATCCAAAACATTACAACACAATCGAATAAGAATGAAAATGTATATGTTGCATATGCATATGGAGTCTTAAGAAGAGCTTATCCAAACTTATTTTAGACATAAGCACTTGCTAAGTGTTTGGAATAGCTTATAAAATAACTTATTATATAATTATAAGTTGATTCTAGTATTTTACTTTACGAGCTTCTTAAGACATCGTAAGTATTTCTAACTTATAGGTTAGGCACCCTCAGCTTCATACGATTTTGAATCTGCTGTGCCAGAGCATCCACCAAAGCTATCCTTCCAAGCTTACTTGGAGGGGCTCCTGTCAGTGTGGACTTAAGGATTTCACTCTCTGCTCTCCATGCAGTTTCTACAGAATTTTCAGAACCAGAAGATCCAGCCTGTACCGTAGCTGTTGAAACCGATTGACCGATTAATGCAACCCAGGCGATATCTTGTACTTTTGTAGGACCCTTATTCAGTAGAAGTGCTTCAACTGCAGCTATTGCTTTTTGGTCTGATGCAGCTTGATCAATTTTACTAATAACACCAACAATTCTTGTACCTATGAAAATTAAGGTCGAAAGGAACTGAGCATATCCTCGCGATAAAATGTTCACATGTTATACATAAAAAGCATTAATAACACGAAAAATGTGAATTACTTTCTCCGTCATATTCCTTCGCCAATTTAAGGGCGCGAGAGGATTCAATTTCAAGTGCTTGAGCTGCTGGTACAATAACTACCAAAATGGCATCATTATGCTCAGCATATTCACTAACCTATACAAAGAAAAAAGGAATTATTACCATAATTCCAAAACCATTCAATGATGATAACATCAAAAAAAATGGGAATAAACTATAAACTGTTGATTTGTCCATGATGTGCTGATCTAGCCCAGGTAAATCAACCAACATGAGAGGTGGTGCTGGGAGGACAAGATTATAAAATAAATTACCTAATTGACACGAGAGATGATTCTGAAATCTGTTTTGTCTATTCGATCTAACCTAATTGACTAGTTGTATAAATCAAAGACATTAAGGTAACGAAATCAATTACCATGAAGCACTGACACCAGACATGACACCTGAAGTAATTAGAGAAAAACGACAAAATTGAATGTAATCAAATGTGTAGGTGCAGGTGCCGTGTATGACACGCCTTCAATCATAGATGTTGATGTTTCAGAGATCAATTATCACTCGTTCAAATACAGACCTGTACTTGTTCGTAGCTTCAATTTTATCTGATCTTGAGGCTTGGCTGAGGAAGCCTTGCGCAACCTATCCTGCAACGTATGTCTTAAATCACCTGCACAAAACAAAACAAAACAAAACAAATCACATAAATTTTTACATACACTATAAACCGAATCCATAATGCGAAAATGCACAGATCAGATTAACTAACTTGCTGAGATTTATTATCAATCTGCAATATAATTGATTTGCTATTCAATGATGTATCTCGTTGCAGATCAATCACAACTGGAGCTCTCGTAGCTACATTTTCACCAGTAGGCTGAAGAAATCAAACAAAATTTGACTGTCACGTTTACTTCATTTTTTGAAATTGAGATTCATCCATCATAGAAATTCAAAACCTAACTTACCAAAATTATATGTCCAATTAAACTGTTCAACACCGCTGATTTACCAGAACCCTATGAAATCCAAACCAAAATCAAAATCAAAATTCAAATCAAAACCGCAAAATTGAACAAAATCGATTGTGGAGGCTTACGACATTGCCGAGAGCGACGACGTTGAGAAAAGTGGAAGGTGTTCTAGAATTGTTCGTGACGCATGGAATCAGCGAGCTGCGATGACTCTTCGATCGCCGCCATGGAAGATCACAAAATCGATGGATCCAAGTTACCCTATTAAAAGGCAAAGACTAATTCCTTTTGACTAATTCCAATAGCTTGTTGCACTATACATAATTTAATTAGATTGCAACGTATGCAACATGCAATCGATAGTCTTTTTAATGAGCCGATAGTAGATGGAGAAGGTTCCAACAATAGACCAACAAGGTATTAATGTTGATGTTAATCAAATAATTCAAATTATGGATCAAATGTTTCAAAGTTATCCTAGATTTTGAGAGACTTTGTATGAATGGTCAATGTTAGAAAATTATCATATATTTTGAAAGACTTATTTTTTAGGGAATATATTTTGAAAAAAAATTCTTAAGCATAAACTATGGTATGTCAACTATGGTTCCCATAAACCGATCATTTGCATCATCACACCATAACTGATAGATCAAAATTGGAAAATAAAACAACATATGAGAATGAACCAAAACTTTATCCTGTTAAAACTCCATAAAACTGTTCCAGTTCCGATAGCAAACGAATGACAGAGAAAAACAATGAGATTTAACAGAAAATTACAAGGAAAAGGCAAACATGCACAACATCACATTGCATATCCTAGTAAACCTCATTAGTTTGAACACTTGAAAACCAAACATGCCTGTCTTTCAATACTCAACAATAACATATTATTGCAAATGTGACTAATATTTAAGTTTCTTGCTGTTTAAATCATTGTGTTGATTTGGTGTAGAAACGAATACCAACTGCCACACCCAAGATAAACAAGGGAACTAGAAATTGGAGGATCTTGATGACAAACTCTGATGTCTTGTCCTGATTATAGTGAGGTTGTTTCGGTGGAGTGTAATCAACCTTAGAAGGGATGGTTGATGAATCAATGTCTCCAACATAAAACTCTTCCATCATTGTATAAGCACTTGTGCTGTGACCGATATCATCAAAATCATTAGATGCGTCCTTCCCTGAAAACATATGTAGTTTGGATTATCAAAAGGTGTTTATATTTACATCTCAATTCTCGGAGATCCTGAGAGTTAAATTTGAATAATTAAGATGTTTCTCAGAGGCAATGTAGGATACCTGTGGAAGAAATTAGAACTTCATCTCCACCGGGGTGGTCCTCCAAGAACTTTGTCACATCATAAACCTGTTCCAAAATAGACATGGTAAGGTAAAGGGAGAGAAGGCACCAACACAGGATAATTTCAAATCACCCTTAAAGATAAAAAGAAACTTCGCAGTGCAGTGAAAACATTGAAGTTTGAATTTCTTCTACTAAAGCCCTGTTTGGATGAACAACTTATTCAGGCGCGTATGAATAAACTATTTCTAATTTTCTATAATAAAAAGTAAAATAAAGTCAAATTGTTTCCATATAAGCTTATAAGTTGTTTCCATAAGCTATTCTAGAGAGCTTAAAAAAATATGTTGAAACCAGCTTATAAACATGTCATAAGCTGTTTTCATACCCAAACAGTCTTACAAAGTGTTTATGTCTGCAGATAAACTCAAATAAGTCAATACAAACACCCTAAATCAATAAGTTGACATGACTCACTACTCCTTAGCATAAACTCCCAAGATATGATTATGTTCTATGAGATTGAGGTATGATTCCTAACCATTCCTACATCTTTTGATTGTATTCCAGTTAAGAAAGAAAAATAAGGGTAAAGAAAAAATGCAGAAAGACAGTCAAGGCAGAGGAAATCTTAGTCATTCCAAAGTCTTGCTTCCAATATAACAACACCATGTGCAACTTGAAAGAAGTCAATTACAAAAAACAAAACGTTTGGAAATATGTGAAGATATTTCCTGTTTCTGTATAACACCAACACTCTAGAAGATTAAAGGTGTGTCCCATTTTTGACAGTGACACATGTGGTTACATTCAATCACCTTCATTTTCTCAAATTATTACTGGTGTCTATGTGTCAGTGTCGTGTTTGATGTCCCATAGTAGTCAATTGCGGATAGCGGCGCGTAGCGGCCGACCCCAAAAATGCTATTGCGGGATAGCGCATAGCGCTATGACCGCTATTTGATAACTTTTTTGACAAATTACGTAAATAATACTATAAATTATATACAAACAAACAAATATCTAATATAAAATTAAATATAACATTCAAATCTCATGAAACATTCATAAATCATACAAAACACCCAAATCTTATGAAAGCTTTTACGATCATGAATCATTCATAAATCATACAAAACACTCAAATCTTATGAAAGCATTCAAGTCTCCAACATAATATCAAAAGTCTTAATCAAAATTCAACATAGTAGTCAATCTCAGGTAGCAGTGCGTAGAGGTGGCCTCAAAACACCAAAAAACAAAAGATAAAGGAACAAATTAAAAAATCATAAAACAAGAGAAACCATAAAACAAAAGAAATCAGAGAAAGAAAAAAAGAACAGAGAAACCATACAACAAGAATCAATTTGGTTTTAAAATCCCTAAAATGCCCTAAAACCAATTTAAAAATTTGGAAACCATACAAAATGTTTTAAAAATAGTGTCAATTTGAAAATTTTCAACTAAAATCAAATAGCGGCCGCTATAGCAGCTGAAGCGGCCGCTATCTCATCCCGCACCACTACGACGATTAGCGTAGTGGTTAGTCACCGCTACACTACGCGCGGCCGCTATAGCGCCGCTATTGACTATTGTCCATGTATTAGTCTGTGCTTCGTAAATAACAAGTAAGACATGAAAGAAAAGCACAGACTAAATGTTTAATATTTGTCTTAGTTTTCAACAACTAGTTTTCTCTCCTTGTTTACCAACTTAAGCTTTCAAGACAATGAAGAATACAATTCAAAATAGTAGGCATATCGAGGTATATATAGTACCACAATAGTCGCACTATTTAACAACACTTTGTGCTAATAGAGTACGCCAAACAATTTCAATTTGTTCAAATTCCACTAAGCTATTAGACAAAAAAACACACATAGTATCAAAAAACCAGAATAAAAGCACAATCTACATGCAAGTGGATGGTTGGATTGGTTCCTCGGATTAGTCGATCTTTGTGCCCCATACAAGTAAAAAAAACACACAATCTAATTTTCAGCAATTTTTCTTAAAAAAAGATCCCTTTATACAAAATGTAACCTTTTTCAATCAAAACAAATCCAATTCTTACATAGATCTAAATCTAACTAATCCAACCCTGTAACTAAGGTTTTCACAACAAAACATACTAAACAGAAAAAACATCAAAACAATGTGAATCTCAATTCTCAACCATTTCACTTGTGAATTCCATTTCAACACAAACAAACAAACAAACAAAACACTAGAATTTCAAAAAAGAACCAAACAAATTACAACAAAAAAAAAATAAAACATGAACAAAAAAAAAACAGGAAAAACAGCATTACCTTGTTATGAATAACAAGCCAGCAGTCTTTAGCACTGTTATGCTTAGAGACATCAGCCAAAGTGAACACCTTACGCTCTTCACCACCCATTGTTGATTGATCAGTACTCACAAAAATTGAGAGTATTTGAAATAAAGAGGAAAAAAAGAGGTTGGTAGTTGGTGAGAATGAATGAATAGCAAAGAATTGTGGTTGGTATAGGTAATGGGTTGGTGAAGGTTGGAAATGATTTGTCACCAACAATAATAACATACCATACTCTCAACTTCTAGAATTATCTACTCGATCTCTTACATATTTAATCCAACAAAAAGTTTGGTCAACTAGTTCATTTATATGGTCCAAATATTTTACTTGATCTAGTTCAATTTATAAGACAAAAGTTTTTTATTGTCAAAAGTTTAGCGAATATGGCTATTTATATACATATGTACTTGTATGTTCTATGATATTGATATAGATGCTATGAATTTGTTTATAGATCTATCATTTTTTTTTAACAATTTAAATGAGTAAATATTGTTTCTATTTGTACAAAAAAAAAATTACTCATGACCTAAAATTTGAATAAAATAAGTCAACTTTTTTTTTTTAAGGAAAAGTACGTCAACTTTGAGTTTTAACTTTCTTTTACGAACAATATTATAAACACGTTTTTTTAGCACTCCTTCACATTTTATCTCTTACTATCAAGTAAAGTATATGTTATTTATTAATTTTATTAAGTTTTAACCTAATTTTTCCCTTTATTAATCTTTTATTAAGTTTGCAACAACTCTATCCTAAAATTTTGGCTCTAAATTTGCATCATATATGTTTTTCATTTCTCTCTCTAATAACCATGAATAGTTTATTAGGTCTGCAGCAATTAACCTATTGTTTCTGTAGATTTCTTTTTTTGACAAGTTGTTGTACACTTATTTAATACGTTTACAAACATAATACCATAATTTTCATGCAAACTCGGCTACCCTAAATAATTTGTTAGGAACCATGAACTGTATTAATTTTTTATGTTTAACTATAAAAGTAGTAAATAAAATTGACCCGTGCAACAATATAATTTTGTATTCTTTTTATCTTTTTTCTTTATAATTTTTTTTATTATCATTTAATTGTAATATTTGTATCTTCAATAATCTAATTTGCATTTACTGATCGACTCACGATCTTACGGGTTAAAAATTATTTATTACTATCTATTATAGTCGAGAATACTCGTGCATCACACGGGTAAAAAGTTTAGTATAAAATTTATTTTTTAATTGTGAGACCTATATGAAAAGCCGTCCAAAAAATCTCAAATTAAAATACACTCATTGTGCTGTAGTTCCGTCTTCCAAGTGGATGTGTATTAGGCTCAACATCATTTTTATTGATGATAAGGCTTTACTGAAGGTCAACCCTTGACCCTATTCAAATTTTCAACATATAGTAAAAATTATATTTTAGAAAATAAGTAATTTTAATTGGAAAAATTAAAAACTTTTTTTAGAAAACTTTTTTTTTAGAAAAAATATTTTCTTTTAGAATTTTTTTCTAGAATAATATAATTATTAATTTAGTAAATATTAAAAAATCAACAAAAATCGAAAGACATCCACCAAGGCCAACCGATGCATACACGCCCACCGTCGTATGCCGCCTTCCTCGACGTTTCGTTGTCCATTATTGGAAAAATATCGGAACATCACATTTCACTAAAGTTGATTGTCGACGCTTCGATGTGGTCAACATTGACGGTTCGGCGTTGCCCACCACCTGCCACCACCATATTTATTATTATTATTATTATTATTATTATTATTATTATTATTATTATTATTATTATTACTATTATTATTATTATTATTATTATTATTATTATTAAATTGTTAATATATATTAGTAAGGGTTTAATAAATAATTGATATCCATAAAATTCATGAATTTTGACTTGTTGTCCCTCGAGAATATTTTGCAATTTTTTTATCCTTAAAAGAAAATTCGTCAGCACATTTAATCTATGTCGTTAAATGTCATTAAACACTGATAACGTGGTAGTGCGGATTTTAATATTTTTCCCAAAATTGAAACATAAAATATCCAAAATACCTTTAATTAAAAACAAAATCCCACAAACAAAACATATTTTCGCTCTTCTTCTCTCTTTCGAGCGACCTTCACCTACTTCTCTTCCTCCTTCAACCTAGATCTTGGTGACTATGTCTTCCTTTCACTTATAGCTTCATCAACCACTATGTCTTCCCAAACATGTATGGTACTTTTCCTCTCTTTCCCCCTAAGACATTGATGTTCAATATCAACATTTTCTTGTCACCAATTTCTTAACCATTCAATTTTGGTTCGTTTATAATTTCATGCTACTCTTGTTGACTTCGATGAACTTTCTGACAACGAGGCCGAAGTTCCGATCAATATACTTTTCTTTACTATTTTCATTCATTTTATATGTTAGTGTGTGTGATTAAATTGATAAGTGATGTGGTATGTTTTTTATCTTCGGCTGATAATGATGTCGATGTGTCATTTAGCTAAAAAGAAGAAGAAGGAAGAAAGCCAATTCAAAAAGTTCATGGAACTTTTCTCACAACTTAAGGTGAATATTCCTTTCGGCGAAGCTCTTGATCAAATGTCCGTTTATGCCAAGTTCATGAAGGAGTTGTTAACTGGTCGAAGAAAGCCAAAAGATGATGAAAACATTGCTCTTTCAGAGAACTGTAGTACTATCCTCCAAAAGAAACTTCCACCGAAGTTGAAAGACCCAGATGCCTTCACTATTCCTTGTTACATTGGACCGATAGACATTGGTATAGCTCTATGTGACTTAGGGGCAAGTATCAACTTGATGCCTCTCTTTATGATGAAGAAGCTTGGATGTGGTGAACCAAAGCCAACAAGAATGACCCTCACTTTAGCCAACAAGAATGACCCTCTCTCTGTTTGGTGTTCTTGAGGATGTGCTAGTTAAAGTTAATGAGCTAGTATTTCCTGCTGATTTTGTTATCTTAGATATGGCTGAAGATGAAGACATGCCACTCATTCTAGGAAGACCTTTCCTTGCAACAGGTCGTGCTCTAATTGATGTTGAAATGGGGAAGCTTATGTTGAGGTTCCATAATGAGCAAGTGGTATTCAACATTTTTGAAACCATGAAACATAGAGCTGAAAATCCTAAGTGTTACTGCATTGATGTTGTTGAAGAAATAGTTGAAGACAATTCTCATGAACCTCAACCAACACAACCAATGGAGAAAGCAATTGTTAATTCTATAGAGAGTTGTGACGATGATGAAGATCTTGAGGTGAAGGAATGTGTAAAGCAACTAAAGGCAAGCAAACAAGAAGTTGAACCAGTGAAAGTTGAAGAACTATTGGTTGCAACACCTAAGGGGGCACACACTTTGAGTGTTGAAGAAGAAAAAATCCAGAATTGAAAGAACTGCCTTCTCACTTAAAGTATGTCTTCTTAAGCAAAGATGCCTCTAAACCAACAATCATCAGCAGTACCTTGACACCTTTAGAAGAAGAAAAGTTAATGAGGGTGTTAAGAGGTAATGAAGGAGCATTGGGATGGAAAATTTCTGATTTGAAGGGTATTAGTCCGGCTTATTGTATGCACAAGATTCACATGGAGGCTGAATACAAACCTGTGGTTCAACCTCAAAGAAGACTAAACCCAACAATGAAGGAAGTGGTAAAGAAAGAGGTGTTGAAGCTACTTGATGCAGGTGTGATTTACCATATCTCTGATAGTTCTTGGGTGAGTCATGTTCATGTGGTACCAAAGAAAGGTGGAATGACGGTGGTAGCTAATGAGAAAAATGAATTAATACCCGCCCGTACCGTCACTGGTTGGAGGATGTGCATAGATTACCAGAGATTGAATACTGCAACAAGGAAGGACCACTTCCCGTTACCATTCATGGATCAGATTATAGAGAGGTTGGCTGGCGAAGCCTTTTATTGCTTTTTGGATGGGTATTCGGGGTATGATCAGATTGCAGTAGCTCCGGAAGACCAAGAGAAGACTGCCTTCACTTGTTCATTTGGTATATTTGCTTATAGGAGAATGCCCTTTGGGTTGTGTAATGCGCCGGCGACCTTTCAAAGGTGTATGCCCTCCATCTTCTCTGACATGATAGAGAAGAATATTGAGGTATTTATGGACGACTTTTCTGTGTTTCGTAAGTCTTTTGATCAATGCTTAATCCACCTAGATGTTGTCCTTAAAAGATGCACCGAAACTAACCTAATTTTAAATTGGGAAAAATGTCATTTCATGGTAACAGAGGGTATAGCTTTGGGGCATAAAATAAGTGCTAAAGGTAAGATAGAGGTTATAGAGAAACTTCCCCCACCTGTTAATGTTAAAGGAGTGAGGAGTTTCTTGGGGCATGCTGGTTTTTATCGGTGTTTCATAAAAGATTTTTCTAAAATTTTGAAGCCCCTTTGTAACCTCTTAGTCAAAGAAAATGATTTCAATTTTGATGATGAATGTTTAAATGCCTTATCTTTGATTAAAATCAAGTTGGTGACGGCACCAATAATCATTGCACCCGATTGGGATTTACCTTTTGAACTAATGTGTGATGCAAGTTATTATGTTGTTGGTGCAGTCCTAGGCCAACGCAAGAACAAATTTTTCCATGCAATTTATTATGCAAGCAAGGTTTTGAATGAAAATCAAGTTAACTATTCTACAACTGAAAAGGAATTGCTTACAGTAATATTTGCATTGGAAAAATTTCGTTCTTATCTAATAGGCTCCAAAGTCATTGTTTGTACAGATCATGCAGCTCTGAAATATCTTTTGACAAAAGGGGATTCAAAGCCTCGG
>Ga0209282_1002342_pt1 | contig 10894 bp, 6 predicted proteins | sample Mtrugardesep15_FD_187529 | JGI IMG/M metagenome (GOLD analysis project Ga0209282, IMG submission 187529) | Root nodule microbial communities of legume samples collected from California, USA - M. trunc garden sep15 (SPAdes) (version 2) | ecosystem: Host-associated > Plants > Roots > Nodule...
CCGGACCTTACATATAGATTTAAACTCCGGACCTTACATATATTATGCATTGTCTCTATTAACCGAGGTAAGTTCACGAGGACAAAGTTTTTTTAGACATAAAACAGTTTAATGTATATTATTTGTTCCCTAAAAAAATGTATATTATTTGTTATATAAATATTTGTTTATTAAGACCTAGATTTCCTACAATTAAAAAACCACGTCGTCCACCACTGGTGGGTCGGAAACCTATAGGAAAGCAAAAAAAAAACGCAATTATACTCACTAATTAATTAATCTCAACCATCAATTTGATATCGATTGATTCACCATACCACTTCATAAAATCTTTTTTTGAATAATTTTCACAGCTGAATTGAGATGGACAACATGCTCCATTTCAATTTCTATTCAATTACAATACATAATGTGCATTTAGACCTCTAGCTATTGGTGTTCTATTGCCATTTCAAGGTGAGCCATAGTACAATCATGGTTTTTAAAAAATGCATAAGATAATTATGGCGTGTGGAATAGGCCATATATTTATTGTAAGGGTAGAAAACGTAAATACTAGGTATGATTTTCTTATTTTTGTCTTATCTTATTATGGATTCAAAATAGGCCATATTGGGAAAGAAAAAGGTAATTAAAATAGACCCTTTTACCATGGGATGCAATTGTGGCCACCAAACTCTGGTGAATAATCTTACGACTTTTACAACTTTTGAACGGTGAATAATTATATAATGATGTGTATTTTTTCCAACGAATAAGTACTGATCATCATGTTCGCAGATTTTTCCTCTTTAATGATCAAAGTATAAGATTACTATGGAGCAAGAATCTCTCCATTTTCTCTCTATTTATACCATAATCTCTCACATATGTTATAGTTTTCAAGAGTTAGTAAATAATTGGACACACCAAATATCAAACTATTGTACTTATTTTTTCAAAACTTTGATAATAAAGAAAAATGTAGAGGATAAAAAATAGAGAGAATCTTAAGCCGTATTATGAGAATATGAATGAAGTGTATCGAGCTCATGTATAATATATTATCGTTCCATGTAATAAGATTTTTTGTTTCCTTTTTTGTTTTGTACCAAATTTCACAGCTAAATTTAGGATATATGAACGGCTATTTTTCTATTATTTCGCACGATAATGCTTTTGTTTTTCTCCTCTCATACTTGTTTAATTTAATTATAAATTTCTTTTACTAAGAAGAAAATATTATTTTTGTATGCATTTTGCATGTAAACAATTATTTTTTTTAGTTGAACTATGTTCGATGAATTTGGTCCCCTATAATGTTAAATTCTTGACTCCCCACTTTTTCTTTTTTTTTGTAACATAACATGTGAGATTCCATTGGGTATTGACTGCATGGCTCATTCATCACCCTGGCCAGAATTTACCAATTAGTTAGTTCAACCAATTTGTATTATTTGTCAAAAAAAGAACAATTTGTTTTGATTCACACCAAGGATTCTCTAACTTTGTAACACATGGACAAAGTTTGTTAACTATTTTACCAATTCGAAATGCATATCCATGTGCAGCTTTTTGAGTCTTTGTGCCTCATGTCCATATTTGGCACACAAAATAGAATTTGTTCACTACCAAGTACCAACCTAATATTCCTTCGAAAAAAAAATACCAACCTAATATATTTGACTTGTTGGGACTTCTACACTTCCCCACGGAATCCAATGAAATTATTTAACATGTCAAATAAGTTTACTATAATGGCCTCACCAAGAGTTCGTGCATTACCAGATTTTGTTTTTTGAACTGGCAATTAGATAAAAATCAGTTCATATTTTTAGTTGTATTAAAGGTATATTTTGATGAACTTGAAATATGAGCAGTTTGATGATATTCATCTTACGGTCTATACAGTGGTTGTAGGAAATTATCCATTGAAAATATAATGGAACTTTGATTTTAAATTTGTATTTTGAACTTGCTTTACCTTAACTGGAACTTTGATTATTATCCAAGATCAATAAAAAAAAGTTTAAGTGGGTCAAAAATAGTTATTTTTAAAGGAAAATATTAACATGTGTTCCAAAGACACGTGTTCAAAAATTTATGATAGCAATATTGTAAAAATCAAGTTAAAGATTGAACTAGATAGCTCTATGTAAAAGTTCAACATGTTTATATGTAGTTGAACCGGATAATTTAAAAATAAATAATAAAAATCATCACACCTATAAAACTGATGATATTTGCATCTTAAGAAAATAAGTTAAAACAATGGTCGTTTTTTTAGTAAGCCCAATAATACACTAATTAAATGAAAAAGAGGCCCAATAAGATCACACTTTCACAAGCCCAAATATTTTTTTAAAAAAATTAAGATAGTTTCTTTTCCACCCTACTCTCTTCTCACACATCTTATTTGTTTTCGAAAATACTCATGTTCGAATAACATCTAAACATTTTTTTAGGGCTTTTGGGTTATAAGTAGTGTAATTGATATAAATGTCTTTGTTGACCATCGTGCTATCTTCATATAAACTGCAGAGCAATTTTGAGGATAGTATGAGTGGTCAACAAAGACCTGGTATCATAACCCACTTCCAAAATTAAATCTAAGAAAGAAGTTTGTAGAAGAAATGAAAAGTGAAGAATGAATGAAAATGTTGAAGAATACAAGGCTATTTATAACAATAATGTTCCTAGATTGAAACTACAGTAAAAGGAAACATGTATAATGTTTAAAATTCAATTAACACACCATAAATCGTTAAAATTATACTTGTAATGCCACAATCCACATTATGCGCCGGTTAAGATTATATAATCCGAATTCATTTGCAGAATATTTTGGATTATATAATCTGAATTAGTTCGAGAACGTGATTAAACGTAAGGCTTTACAGGGTTCAGAACAATGGAAATTTAATTTCAACAACGTAAAATAACATAATAAAACACACAAAACGTCATGGATCGACCAAAGTTAAATTATCATTTGGTTTATCCATACAAGTCCTGATTTCTTCGTAGGTCATGAGCCGAATCAAATTTTCATTGTCAGTTCTTAGCCCTTCTTTGATGGGAGGGAGGGGGAGGGGATTGACATGTCCACCTCTCGAATCTCGGTGTTGGCGCATTCTAAGTAGATCCTCTCCCTTGTTGTATTCAAATGAGTGTACTTCACAAATTTGCCTAGGACCTTTTTATTCTTTTCCATGGTGTTAGTATCTCGAAGCTTGTTGTCGTCATTGGGTTTGCCTTTTTCGACCTCATCTGCCAACAACTTCTCCTCGCTACTCATGTAAGGTTAAGTTCGTACTAGCACGTCACTCATGTTCTTAGACTCCTTCAGCTCGAGTTTTCTTTAAACATAATGTCGGCTCGAAGTCCCCACTTAAAGATAAAACATTTTAACTCGTCGTCACCTTGACTTCGACAACCACCCTGTTAAATCTTTCAATTTACTCTCTAAAGATCTTTTTATTCCCCTTGAACTATGGCACCAAGAACGGTAATAGTCTTCGGTTGTCACCTTCACGAAGTGAACTGGAGGTGAAGTCCTCACTAAAGGTTCTCCATGAATCAATTGAGTTGTCCTCGAATCCTTTGAATCACGTCATAACATCACATTTAAGAGTCAATACGAACAACCTACACTTGACCATGCTCTTCTCCTGATGGTAGTCCAAGACGATGTCGATGTGCTCTAAATGCTCGCTGAGGTCACCCGTCCCGTCATAAAACTCCAATTTCAGCGACTTCCAATGACTTCGGAATTGAGTAGTCTGTGATTCTACAGGTGAATAATCATCTACATATTTGATAATGAGCTCGTCCTAAATACTTGTCACGACATTGTCTATGAATTTTTTTTGGGGACGTTACCTTCATGTTAGGATTGGACGGAGTATGATTGCTCTATCGACCATCAAAATTACAAGGTGATAAAGGCGGAGGAGGAGGCTTTCTCGAATGAGCCCATCCTTGTGCTAATGTGGCATCTCATAATGCTTTCGCTGGTTCTCCATGTTGTTTCATGTGTTGTAAGACTTCAATCTATGTTGCAACTTTAGTTGAAATTTTCTCTTTATTTTCCTCGATGAGATTGAGTATGGAACTTTGTGAATCAAAAAGGTTGAAGATGTTTGTTAAGAAATCGTTCTGGTTCGGAGACTTGAACGATACTTGTGGATGCTGCGAGAACATCATTGTTGCGTTCAGTTTCTCCAAAGGTGGAGGAATCATTGTTGCTCAAACCATTGGATAGTTTTGATTAATCGTCAATGTAATTTATGGAAGACAACTTGTAATTGTCCGCGTCATAAGCGGTTCAGTCCTCAACATATGTGGATCTCCGTTAAGTTTTACGATGGAAGGATGGGGGAAAACTCCATCGCTGATCACACGAAGTGAGAATTGGATCAAAGCGATCCTGGAGTGTCATGATTGCAGAACGAAGCATCATCTAAGTTGCGACGATGTTCCCATTGGTGTTCTTCGCAGGTGTCAATTGATAATCAGTCATCAGAATTTCAAATCAGAAGTGGTTAGTGGTGGATACGAAGCAGTTACAATGAAGGATTTGAGGAAATTCGATGAAAATCGCTAACCGCCCCTCCTTCTAGTGCTAGTGATCTGTCAAAGAATAGAGCTTAAGGATTAACCAGTTATGATACCTATGCAATGAAGAACCGGTATGGTGGAGAAGATGCTCTAATGAGTTTTCCAATAACAGTTACATCGAGGGATGACAGTACCTGTAAAACAGGCACACGCTAGGTCTCTTAAGTTAGTATTTGCTCGAGAGAGGAAAAATATTTCAAAGTTTAGCTAAGTTTATGAGTTAACGTAAAATGATTGTGTGCCTGGCATGACAGAGGTGGCACACTTATATAGACATCTAAGGTCAATAATGATTGTTGGATGATATGATGATATGTGAGGTTGTCATGAGACTCTGTTTCGTGTTGTGATGAATCCAAATTACTTTGTGTGGACGCCTTCAGAGGCGTTGTGCTCATCGACGTGTCTTAAGTGGACGGACCATTATAGGGTTTTTGACGGACCCTTGAAATCCTTAGATCTGATCCGAAGCAATAGTGACTGAGGTGCATCCCAACAAACATAGTACTTCTTAACATTTTTTTCTTTTAGAGTCCACCATCAAGAAGTAGTTATTTCTCCTTGGTTTTTTGACATCTAGTAAAATGTACTAAAATGTTGACTCTACTGTTTAGGAGGAAAAAAAAGTTTTAAATAAACACGCGTTGTTTTTTGTTTTTTTTGGTAATATAGATACACGTTATAGTGTGATATTTAAAATTGCGGCACATAGTGTTAAATTACGATGAAAGACTAGATTGATGCAAAAGCTAATTCATGGAGCTTCTAAAAAGTTGCAGTGGAAACAAGTGTTATACGTGAACTTGAGTATTCAAACATGTAACCAAACATTCACATAATAATAATAATAAATTTGCAAAAACATGTTACTTTAACCAATTATACATATATTTAATTTAATGATAAACTAAGAGAGAAAATATATCTGTCTTTTCCAATTATATAAATTTATAGAAGTATTTGTCATAAAAAATCCTTATGCATATGAGAGTTTGAAGACGATTTTATAAAATACTAGATATGGAAAATCAAAATGTTCAATGATAAATTTAATAAATTAAATATAAAAATATTTGTTTTAAAATCGTGCATTCAACTTTTAAAAAGTTGAAATATTATTAATTTTTAACATAAAATTTCTATATTTAGATTTGAAAATGTTTTTAGGGCATAAATTAGAAAGGAAAAAATCATAAAGAAGAGATGAAGTAATGAATGAAAATGAAAGTTAGATTAGATTATTAAAATCCACAAAAGCTATGCTAATAAAGATGAATGATGAAATTTTGCCAACTATGAAAGTAAAGTCACCGTCCCAGCAGAGTACAGAATGGCCAAACCACATAAACAACAACAGTACATACAAAAAGTGCAACATCACAACACAACACAATCTCCCAAAACCAAACAAAACAAACCCTTCTACTTTAAGTTACCTCATTTCAACCACTTCATAAAAACAAAAACAATATAGCTTTGAATCTTTGTTCAATCCTCTTTCTCTTTCTTCTTCAATTGGATCATCATTTTTTTTTATGGTTCTTTAATTTTGGAGTTACATAGATCTTAGCTCAGTTTCATTTTTTTAGAACTCTTTCAATAGAGATAAAGGGTCAAACCAAAACGGACAGGTTGCATTTATATCTCTCTGCTACTCAAATCTCAACTGAAAGATTGTTCTTTTCTCAGTTTCTCTATTCCAAACATATTCAACTTATTTTGAAGTTTCACCCACCTTCAAAGATTGTATCTTTCTCATGAAGGAGTAATCAGAAGGTGGGTCCAAATTAATCTAAACCTATCAATTGTCATATCATATTCATATGTACCTTATATAGGTCCAAAGTTAAAATCTTTGGCATTAGGGCGTTGATTGATGCAGATTTAAAAAACTATGCTTTATCCTTTTGAAAATCACGGACCCTCCTTTTTGTTGAAATGTTAGCTATATTTGTTAAAAGGGTAGTTTTTTTTTGTTATCAATCTTGTGAAGATTTGTGAGGTTCTTGCTGCTTAAGTGTTTATAGGGATTTTGGTTTTTATGCACTTGAAGTGAAAAGGTTCTTAAAACCTGATTTTTGATATTATTAGTGTTAGAAAGAGTATGAGGAAATATGTTGGTTCTCATTCAGGAAGGATGTTTAGTGACAAGAAATGGATTATCCCATTTTTCGCGAGTTTGTTGGTATCTGTGAGCTTGGTTCTGACAGCGATTCTTGGTGAATTTAGTTCTGCCGGTGGGGGAGAGGAGTTGCCGCTGGTTGACGTCATTTCGTTTAAGGGAGAGGATTCCAGAGGTTTATTTGTGGAGTCGGATTTGGAAAGGTCTATTAATGCAAGTGTGGTTGTAAAGATGGATGCGCCTAAGTTTGCATATCTTATTTCGGGCACAAAGGGTGATAGTCATAGGATGATGAGGACATTAGAGGCAGTTTATCACCCAAGAAATCAGTATGTTTTGCATTTAGATCTTGAGGCGCCGCCTCGGGAAAGGTTGGAATTGGCAAATGCGGTGAAAGCTGATCCGGTGTTCAGGGAAGTGGACAATGTGCGTGTTATGTCTCAATCCAATTTGGTTACTTATAAGGGTCCTACAATGATTGCGTGTACTCTTCAAGCGATTGCTATACTGTTGAAGGAGAGTTCGGAGTGGGACTGGTTTATAAACCTCAGTGCCTCCGATTATCCTCTTGTGACACAGGATGGTTAGTGACTGAACCCGTACATGCTTATTTGATGTTATATATGTTGTTTTTTATGGGGAAAATGCTTGCATAAACAGTTGTTGTGAACTGCTATAATGAGCCATTAGTCCATTACAAATTTGTCCTTTGGATTTAAATGCAAACGCTCGATGATATTTTGCAGTGGTTTAAAATTTTGAGTACCATATATCATGTATAGTTTGCTTTTGGTTTTTATCATGTTGTTGAATTATTTCCCTTGAGCACTACACTATTGTTTTGAGGACAGAAACCATTGTTAAAATTGGAACTTAATGTTTCAATAACAGGAAAGGTTATTGAAGTTAATCTATCCCTTGATTATTGTTTATGTCTCATGATGGATCTATTGGTTTCATCATTAGGTTTGTTCAAACAGACTGTTCTCTCTTCCCTTTTAGTGTCGTCATGTATGGTAGAAGGTTAACAAGCAAAATTGGGCTTGAGCTAATGAAGTAATGAAGCAAGTTTGCCATGTTTGTTGCCCCGTTTTTGTTTTAATTTCCCGTTGAAATTCCAGGATATTCTCTTTCTTATCTTCATATAAGTTTTCCACCTCATTCATTCTATCCTAAAGCATAGCTGATTTGACAAAGTCATGCTCTTGAATGCAATTTTGAGCTCCTCCATAAGTTAGCCATGTCTAGCTCTGTTAGACTTCGACAACAAAACAAAATAACCAATCTCTTTCCCATTTGATGCTGTATGCCTTGTCTGCTGTCACCATTGCCATTACATCCTTTTGTTTCTGCTAGAGTTCCTCCATGTGCCATTTTAGGAAGATATTTGAGAGATATATCTGGTTTTCAAAGTCACTTATGTTATTAATACCTGCCAGAATACATTTGTGAGCTAGAACTTCTAGCTCATAAGATGCTAAACAAGGCCGTCACGATCTTCATTACCATAGCATGCATTGGATGGTGCTTATTTTCCATAAATAATCATTAATTTTCTGAAAGGTCTATATCTTATTTTCCACAAAATTTCCGTGTCCTGTATTCTAACTGGATTTGCCTCCTTTAAAGTGGGCAAGAGTTAATCAACTGATAAGTATTATTGCTATCTAAACTAGGGACTGTGTGTGTAGTGTGTATTATCAAAGAAAACAGGAATGTCACTACAAATATTGTAAGAGAAAATACTCCCAGCCAAGTTGAACACTTGGCCCCCAGCTAAAAAGCCGCTGCCCAAATAGAAAACAGACATTCCCCAAAAATATTGCTTTCCTGGCTATATGACAAACTTCGTCACTTTCTCTCACCTGGTAGTTGTAACTAACTCTTCCCTCCCTCCCTTTTCTATTTTACGCCTAGTATCAGACTGAGGCAGGCCCTAGTTGATGTGCCTTCAGGTATGCACTTTGAAAGGCTTTTTCGTGTCAAGATTCTGTCCAGAACTCGTAGGGGGAGCTTCTGTTCATGGAAAAGAACCATAGGGATTGGGATCCTTACTTGTTCATGGAAAAGAAAAACTCACTCTACATTAATATCTTCCAATATAAGCAGTTTCTGAATTTTCTCAAGAATTATAGCTTCATTCACGGATATATATTGGACACGGATTATAAGACAATCGAGTTACTTTCATTAGAAGATCCATTGTAGTTGTACTATTAGAAATGATGGTATTGTGTTGTATGGACTGAAGTGTAAAACATTCGAGATAATCGTTCTTCTAAAGTAAATGGTTTAAATTCATACTGAAGTCTAAACTTGTGTTGGGAGATTGTCAATTACAAAATGCATTCAGTTTTGACCCCAATAATTTTTTAGTACCTCAGTAACTATTTGCTTGGGGGGGCTTGAAGTCAACAATATACGAGTCTTCTGGTGTCAACATCTTCTTTGCTACAAATACATTTATATTCTCTCTATGAACATAAATGAAGATTCATATAGTCAGGGGCGGACCTGGCTTGGGCCTAGTGTGGCAAGTGCCACACCAGCCCAAGCTCAATTTTTTTGTTAAATTATGCAGAAAAGTGAAAATATGTTGCTTTTCTTTTCTTTCCATCGATCTTCCCCTTTCTGGCACACGCTCAACACAGGAAAATACCCAATTCTCATCTATTATTTCACTTTTCTGTGTATAAATTAGCTTGCTACTAAGACCTGCTAAAATGTTAGTTCTAGCACATTACACCACCATGGCAGCTGCGCCTGCTATATGGTCTCTAGATGCTGGATAATCACAAATCCATTGTTAATGATAGTTGTCCTTTTTGAGCAATATCTCTAAAAAACTTGCAATTGCAGTCCAATAATTAATGGATGAGTCATTGGTTGATTGCACATGTCAATGAATAAAACATACAGCAAAATTAAGTATGGTTACCTAGCAAAATTAAGTATGTTAACTAACTAACAAGATGGAAACAATTAGTAATGATATAATTTTAGTTCATTTTCAACAAATGCAAAATAGAGCATTTTCTTTGTAATTTTGGTTACTACAACTATTTTTAATATAATTTTTTATTATATTTACTATTATTTAATTATTTGATACAAAAATTGTGCCCTAGTGATATTCCGAGTCCAGGTCCGCCCCTGCATATAGTTCATCTCTTGATGTTTGCAGTCTGTGTTTGATTGAATGCTCCTTCCCTTTTAGATGCTCTGCAAGTCATTTGATATTTGTTTCATGTTTTTGCAGATATGCTTCATGTTTTCTCTAATCTGTCAAGAGATCTCAATTTCATCGAACATACACGCCTTTCCGGTTGGAAATTGTAAGTGAATTGTATCATTGCATATTTCAAAATTTCTGCAGATTGCAGCCCCTTGGGGTGTGTTTTTTTTCTTTTCTTTCTTTCCAGTTTACTGTTTTGATTGACTGACATTTCTTTCTATTACTGCTTATTTGTTCAGGAACCAAAGAGCAAGGCCCATTATTATTGATCCTGCCTTTTACTTATCAAAGAAATCCGATTTAGCAGTGACCAGTCAAAAAAGAACACTTCCCACAGCTTTTAAATTGTTCACCGGTATGTTTATGTCTATATTTATGTATAAGTTTTTTCCTTTATTTTCTTCAAGAAATTTAAACTTAAACTAAAAGGCCCTTTCAAGGTCTAGCACTGCTAAAATTGTAAAACAGCTAGTTACTTATGAAAACAGCTTATGACATGTCCATAAGCTGTTTTTAGCTTATTTCTATAAGCTATACATGATAGTTAATGAAAATAGTTTATGGCTTATATGGAAACAGTTTGAATTTATTTTATATCTTATTATAGAAATTATAGAAATAGCTTATATATAGGCACTTATATGATAAACATTTATGCTATAAGCGCTTAATTAAGTTGTGTATCCAATCAGAGCCTACATTTATTTATTATTTGATAGGAAATCAACAAGGTAGTTTCCTATAATTTTGTCTATGCTATGTGAACAGGTTCAGCTTGGGTTGTACTAACACGGTCTTTTGTGGAGTACTGTATATGGGGATGGGATAACTTTCCACGGACTATGCTTATGTATTATACAAATTTTGTCTCTTCGCCAGAGGGATATTTTCACACTGTCATTTGCAACACTCAGAAATTTCGGCATACGGCAATAAGC
>Ga0209282_1002343_pt1 | contig 10887 bp, 9 predicted proteins | sample Mtrugardesep15_FD_187529 | JGI IMG/M metagenome (GOLD analysis project Ga0209282, IMG submission 187529) | Root nodule microbial communities of legume samples collected from California, USA - M. trunc garden sep15 (SPAdes) (version 2) | ecosystem: Host-associated > Plants > Roots > Nodule...
AAGGCCTATAATTTTATTTTTTTTGTTGAACATAGAATGCCCATGCAAAAGTAATTTATTTGTTTGAATGTAATTTATTAGAGACAAAAAACGTAATTTATTTGTTTCTTTTCAAAATAAACAAATAAATTATTTGTTTCTTTTGAACATAATTTATTTGCTTCACGCTTCAACATAACTTATTTTTTCCTTTTTAAAATAATACTACAAAATCTCATGCAACAACCCATAAATAAGAGAGCCCAAAAAATTCCATGACAAAATAATAATAATTTGTTGTAGCATGATTCATGTAAGCTTGAAATTGCATTAACTTGCTTGAAGGGTTGTCAACAATAAATCTGGTCCATTCTAATATTTTAGTAATAAATCTATGACAAATATTGAAGGAGTCCAAATTAAACTCAAAGAGTTGGTGGTCCAAATTATACGCTGTCTGGATACTTAGTGTCAACATATAACTGAACCAAGTTAACTATTATGTGCTTCTATACGTACTAGGGAAAAGTTTGTTTCGTTTTGGTAACGTGTTCACCCTTTTGTCCTATATTATATATATACTCTTATTTTAGTTTCCATTCTTCTTTTGCCAAAATTAGTTTAGCACTATTGTCCATTTAGATTGATCTAGTTATGTTGGATTGAAAACTTAAAGTATGATCCTCTTAAAATTTTAGGTTTGATTATCTTCAATGTCAAATTTAGTAGGTTAGTTTATACAGAACTCTGCTCTAACTTCAAATAAACTCCCACAAGTGAACAGTAAGATTGAACCTCTCAAATTAGTCGGTAATTCAGCTGAATATCAAGTTTTAAAATAAATTGAGCTCTATTTACTTTTAGGTGGGTCAAAAGCCACATTATAATCAAGCTATATTTAAAAAATGAAAATTAATAAAGGCAATCAATTAGCCCCAAAACCAAATAACTAAAATAAGCTACATGATTGTAGTTATTAGCCTAGTACTCAGCAGTAAATTATTTTCCTATAAAGATGAAAAGATAAAGGGATTTAATTTTGAAGTTTTAATCCCACATTTCTGTTGTTTAATTTAAAAGAATTAATTGCAAATTTGTTCTTCTTATTTTTACCATTTTGTAAAATTAGTATGTCTATTTTAAAATTCGACGGTTTTGGCCTCTCTATCTAATATTTTGTCTAAAGTGTGGTGATATAGCATGTTTTTTAGAAAGTTTTCAAGAAAATTTCCTTATGATTTCATCGATGATGATATTTTCCCATTTTTAAATCATATACCGGGACATTTAAATCTATCATATCACCTTTTTTTTAAGTTAAAAAATATAATGGAGGGACTAAAACTATCAAATTTTAAAGGTTTGAAAATATAAGTTTTGACTTTTGATTGAGTACTAATTACACTACTTTTAATAAAAAAATTAGTTGTTTTGGTTGCTTAACCAATTCCTCGAGAGCACTGTTTAACATTCTCCAATTTTCAAATAGGGTGATCAATTCAACAAAAATATGAAAATAGGGGGAAACTACAATTAAGACAATTTAAAATTTTGGGTTGTAACTTTGATCCTTTTGTTAGGACCGATAACCAAATAATCAAGAACGCCTTAAGAACTTATTTATTCAAATATAAATGGGGAAATTGCACTCACTTCCCTTTTAGTTTTTTTAAATGACACTGACATCCCCTTTAGTTTTTAAATAGATAATAACCTCCCTTATTTTATCTTTTAAGTTGCTGTTAACATAATTAAAAGGAGTTCGTTCTGTTCATTTGAATCTCTAAACCTAATTTTTTTTTTTTCATTAAGTTATGTGGGTTTTTCATTATGCCAACACATTATTTGTTGCTTTCTGTATATGACCGTCTCCCTGCCAACAATTTTCACAAATCCAGCAAATAAATTTTTTGATCAATTGATTCACACTAATAGACTTCACATGAACTTTCACCACAACATCTTTTCGTATTGTGTTGGGATACCCCATACCGTCTGGATCATGAGATGACATTGAACTAAGGGCCTCCACCAACAGGGAAGCAAGGGTATGAGTCAAAAAGCCCAATACACCTTCTATGTGCAAAAACTCCAATAAAAGGGTTGGATAGAATATTGTAATTCGCATCTCCTTAACACCACTTTCAAATATCTCTGGTGACCATAAGAGCTATGGTTAGTACATTTTTTTGTCAAATAATTTAGTGATTAGAATTTCATTAATTTAAGGTGAATTTATATAACAAATTCGATGGTTGGCACATTTTTTGTTTGTTTAGTAGTCTAGTTATTAGAATTTCATTATCTTAAGATGAATAAATAGAGAGTTTACAATTCAAACGCCGACCGATACATATATAATACAATGTTTCTACCAACTTGTTTTGATGAACAATTAGTATGTGGAGAGTCCAGAGACTATTTTAACCAATGAAATACACAATTACAAATTATTTTAAATTTTAATATATTGAACCACTATTGTGACTATTTTCGTAGATTTTTTTAGGAAGGAAACCCATTTATTTGCACGTGCTTCAGTAGGGGCGGACACATATATGGCTAACATTCATAATTGTAATGAAGATACCAAATTTTTTTTTCCTCTTTGATTGTTGATGAAATAGCTTCATTTTTTTTTGTTCAAAAAATACTTTGCAATCTCTTTCTAGATTTAACAAAAGTTTCAAATTATGATCTACCAATGACCATCTTATCTGTGCAATTTTTCCATTTAGACATTTGTGACACATGTAACACATGGTTTTACATAATTGACATCTTCATGTCACAAAAAAAGGGTATTAATTTGTCACAACAATGCAAAAAATATTTGATTCCAAGTATCAGGAACACCAGGCAAACACCAATGTATGCAATCAGCATTCAATGCATTTTTCCTTTCCTCTTCAGTTAACAATTTGCCACCGGTTTCCGTATAAACTGAGGAATGACCATCAATTCTATACTCAGAGATTTGTGTTATGTTGATGACTGTTACTGGAACTTTCATTTTCTTGATAACTTTTGCTACTACACTCATCATACCTTTATTTGAACCACTTCCCCAATGGTTCTTCTTTTTTACCGGCTTTGTTTCATTGAAACATTTTGTACCATTCTTGTTTCCCCAATCAGCACTTCTGAAAAACATGTTACATCATCGTTAATTCAAGTATTTACTAAATTTGTCGCTTCAATGCAGTGTTGTCAAATAGCGGTTATAGCGACACTATAGTCTATAGCACTATAGCGTAGTGAAATTAGAATAAAATGCTATTGTCCCATGATTCTTTATTTAGTACGAAATGTTATTTATTAGCAGGTATAGCGACACTAAAACACTATTGAATAGTAGAATTTGAACAAAGCGCCATTTTTTCTTTTGCGATCCACGATTGACAACATCGCTTTAATGAAACACTAGATATGAAATAGAAGATGTTGTATAAAGACAAAGTTTGAAAGAGAGAAAGAGACTTTGTATGTGCTGGGGACATAGTTGTGAAGAAGACTCTAGTTTTGTTTGGATTGACAGTTGAGTCCACCCAATTTGCCCATGTCCTCAAACCTAAGTTGTAAGCAATTGATGTATCAAGTTCTTCATACCCTTCTTCTCCATTGCTAAATGAGCCCCACCTACATTTTAAAATTGTAATTTTCACATAAAATAATTGACAATTATTTTAAAAATTTATATGAAAAATTGAAGCCAATATGTTTACCATCACAAAATATAGTTTCTCAGTCAAATAAGATTTCATATTCTTCTCATATTCTTGCAAAAGATACATTTGGCTTCTTAAAAAAAGCGAAAGATACATTTGAGTGTCAAAATCAAAATGATTAACAAATGACACATATATGTATTTTTTTTCTTCAAAAATCGCTTACACTAAAATAAATTACATTTTTGAAGAGAAAAGATACATATATGTGTCATTTGTTAATCATTTTGATTTTGACACTCAAATGTATCTTTCGTTTTTTTAAGAAGCCAAATGTTTCTTTTCATTTGTTAGCTTAGTCTTTAAGTGTATTTTATTTCTTCAAATGTCTTTTATTCTCAAAAAAATACGTCTTTTGTTAGCCAATTCGGTCCAAAAAATTAACAAGAACCAAAACAATTAGAGATATATTTTTAATTTCGACACATTAAGATATTATAGCCACATCGGTTCACACTTTAAGGGATGAAAATGCAAAAAATGTTTACTCAATTATTTTTATAAAGAATTATTTGCTACACACATTCTCTAAGAAAGATGTTAGAGAACATTTTATTCCTTTTACCTAAAGATAAAATGTTGGTGAATGAAAATGACCATGAATAAAAAAAAAAGATCACTTAGTTTCCTTAGGTAAAAAGATAGAGAGTTAGGTAGGTATAGAGAGGACTTACAATGCTTTAACTCTAAGACCACTCATCCACCAAACATAGGTATTGAAAACAAGGATATCAGCTCCTGACCAATTTTTAGCACGTTCAGTAATTTCATCAACTTTTATTATCCTCTTCTTAGGATCCCCTATTATATGAATATCAGTGTTGGACTCCACAAGAAATGGTGCCCAATAGAATTCTATGGTAGCATTATATTCCTATATCAAATGAAAATACACAAAATAAATTTAGCTTTTATTGTTCAATTTCAAGGAATTCCTAGTAATTTTCTTGTATTTATTTTTGTATTTACATAATTTAAAGCTATAAGAGTTTCAATTTGAGTTGTAGATGCTTGAATGTACATGTTTGACATTGGATCCAGATTGCCTACAGTATAAAAAGGTTAGATTGTGGTAGCCTTGCAATTCGAACCATTAGACCTAAATTGAAAGGCTCATATTGAAAATGCAGTTGTCATATATAATCATGCAATCTAAGTCGTCTGATCAAGATTGAACGGCTCATATTCCAAGATTTAACATGAATTGTCCAATTTTGGAAACATCATGAATTGCATGGCTACGACAATGTGACCATTATCTACTGTAGGGATTCCAAATTCCAATTACCTTGGCCCTGAAGACTGAACGAACTCGCCCTCGTTTCATTGACTTCTTCTTTGCAGGTATGATACCTTGAACCAAACAAACAAAAGATTCCCACTGGTTTCTTTGTAGTGAATCTCCTACAAATAACAACCTCTTTCCTTCAAGCTTTTTGAGGGCTATCTCTGGATTAAATCTACCAAATATGCAGTAGTCTATAAGAATGTGGCTTAAATTAGGTAACCATAAACCACAATGGACAAAAAGTGGAAGATGAGCTATGAAACACCGACACCGGTAATATTTTGAGTAATTTAACTAATTGAATGTAACCATACGTGTCAGTACTGTCATTGTGTGTGTATCAGATACTAAACGCGCCTTTGATCTGAAGTGTCGTTGAAGATGAAAAAAATGTACATGAGTTAGAGTGTGAGAAAACTTACTGTGGCAAGGTACAATCTTCTGGCTGCCACTCCCAATGAAGATAATCAGAATCATTCCTACCATTCTTGACACAAGAAAATTGTTTATCTATGTATGGACAGCTTTTATCTGAGTATAAAGGCTTTATTGAACTGTTAAATATCCATTTTCCATTAGCAACATTACATTCTTCTGGATCAAAATCAAACCTATCATCAATCCATGAGGCATTTAAAACCACATCCTCATTTTTTCTGTCATCTGTTGAAAAATTACATTATTAAGAGTCAAATTGGTAAAGCAAAAAAAAGAAAAAGGAAAGTAGAATGAGAATATGATGAGATAGTTTTGGTGCATTTGTGAAGCTAATTACTCACTCCGCTCCTTTTTAGTCTACATGTAATAAGAAAGCGAATAAGTTTTGTTATTTTTGATGAAATTATTTGTTTTTCTGCTACGATATCTTTAATTATTTATTATCTTATTCCAACCATTTTTGTCTTTTCAATAAATAATTAAGGGTATTACTTGAAAAATAATAGTTAATATATTACACTGAACCTTGAAAATGGCATAAATAAGAACATAATTTTTCTACAAAAACTTACAATTAAAAAAAATGGAGTAAACTTACTAGATTTTGATTTGATGTGCTTTCTAGGACATGTTTTGAATTTGAAAATTGAGGTGGAAGAAATGAAACTAAGCCTCTCAGCATACAAGACTATTGTGAAGAGAAGAATGCAGATTGTGGTGACAATGATTGGAAGAGAAAGCTTTTTTCTAAGAAGCTTCATTGTTTCTGAAGGGTTCATGAGGAATGGAAGAAGATTAAAGATGTGAAGAAAGAGTATGAATTAATGCATAGAGAAACAAAATGATGATGAAATTGTTGAGAGGGTTTAATGAATATTTTTATTTTTTGAGTAAGAGTGAAGTTAAAGCATATATAGTATGTTTGGTTATGATTAAACTATGCCAATAATAGTAGTTAAGAGTTAAGACAAAACTTGAAAGATTAACATCTTTGGTGGGTAAGAGTTAAGATAAGACTTTGAAAGATTAACAACATCTTTGGCTTGTGTTATATATTTCCATTAGTGGAAACTCTACACTAATCCAACCATTATATGCTTCTTTTATTAATATATTACGAACCATAAGGAACCATCCAACATGCTGTATTTTTTTCCCAATAAATAAGAAAAATAGGTTGTGAAAAGATTGAATTGTTTACTTGACTGAAAGTTGGTGAGATGCATAATTAGATAGTTTGGTTGTATTTGAAAGCATAACATGAGATGGAAAATGGAAATTTTATTCCTGTTATTATTGAAGTAGTAGTGTGTTCTTTACTATTGATCATGGATGTGTGGGAGTTACTTTACCATTTGCAAATTATAAGCACTTGATTCACATATTTAGTATGGTTTGTCATTTTATTATGAGTTCAATTTGTTATGCATTTCGGTGTAAAATTAAAACACTTTCTATGTATTTAATTACTTATCAGTGTAAACACACTTTCTATGCGTTTTACAATGATTATATATAAAAAAATTTAGAAGAAAAAAATGAGACATTGAAAGAGCATTCACCCTAGCACAAAATGTATCAAAGAAAAATGCACAAAATACAAAGTCACAAAATTCACAACATAAAATCAAACAAAAATATACAAATGTCCAAACACATATGAGGGCTGCGCCACCCGTCATGATAACCAAAAACAATATAAGTAAATTTTGCCTTTAGCCACATGTAGAAAACAAACTTAACATTATCTAACAGTTGTATTTGAGCTTTCGTTGTCATTAAAAATTCTGGTGTTTCTTTCCTTCAAAATAACCCAAAGATAAACGAATCATTTGTCATGCATACATAGTTAACATTGAAATTGTCCAAAAGTTCACTTCCAAACATTATCCTCCAATTTTAAGAAGCATTTTTTCAATATTTCCATACTCATTTGTCATGCATACATAGTTAACATCAAAATTGTTAATGTTAAATGAAAGTTAACTTAATTTATAAGGAGTTAATTCAAAGTTTTGAGTTTAACTCTTGCTTGAAAACCTATTTGATGGCTGGTTTGTTAGGATCTCTATTAACGTTAGATAAATTTTGATATCTTTCATGACTCTAGTGCGTCTCGTAACTCAATTCACCTAAAATTTATGTCATAAAAAAACATTAAAATTGTTGATCATTCCTCACCTCAAATTTTGATATTAGTTCAAATCTAGTTTTGAGAATGCAACAATATTAAATCTATTAAGTGAATCAATATTAATTTTTAATGTTACTCGCGTAAAAAATATTATATTTTCTCTCAAAAATTTCATTTTGAGCCATTGGGCTTAGGAATTAATCTAAAATAAGTTAAATTACACCAGTGGTCCTTTAAATTTGAGGTGTAGCATATTAATCGTTTAAGTTATTTTGGTCACAAATAACTCTTTTTAAGTTTATAAATGTTTTCAATTTAGTCATTCTATTAACCAAACATTACAAAAACGATGATGGTACATACTATTAAACCAAAAACGATTACGACCGATCAAAATAACTTAAATGACCAATTTATTACAAAATAATCCGAGGACTTATCTCAAATTTCATATATGACACTTGACTTATGTTATGCTTCTCACTTCTTCTCATTCACTCAACTCAACTGACCATTCATCAATGGCTACCATCATCAACCTTTCTTCAACACAACTCCTCTCTTATCATCATTTCCCATCTTTTTCTCCCCAAAATACCCCTACCATTTCATTCAATTTCCATCCCAAGTCCTCCACAAACCTACGCCCAATTTCCCTCAAACCCTACAATCCACGAAAGCCTCAGTCATGGCTCGTCGCCATGGCAGTGAAAAACCTCGCCGATACCTCACCGGTGACGGTGTCCCCGGAAAACGATGAAGTCACCGGAGAAGAACTTCCGTCTGCTGCCGGAGTTTATGCCGTTTATGATAAGAACGGTGAGCTTCAGTTCATCGGTTTGTCGCGCAATATTGCTGCTACTGTCTCGGCGCACCGGAAATTGGTGCCCAAGCTTTGTGGCTCCGTTAAGGTAAGATTCTCAGTTTTGAATTGAATGTTATGGATGAATTCAGTTATTTATTCTCAATTTTTTTTTTGTTGCTAATTTTAATGAAATAATTGTTTAGAACAATTTGCGGCATTATTGATAATTATAGATATAATGTGATTATTTTTAGAGATGAAATGTGATTTTTGTTGATGTTGAATAACTATTTACATTGATTTTTTCTGTTATAATCTTATAAGATTTAAACAAAAATAAGTTTATAATAAGATGCTTTTTTATTTTTTATTTTTATTTTTTATATATTTCATAAGTTTATATATTGAGTTAATTTTGAATTGGTGTCAACTTTTATTGATATCATTGGTATGATTGTCGCCTTGAAACCTGAATTTTGAAATACAACAAGCTGGTAAAATTTTATGGAATAGGTGTGTAATAGTCTTAAAGAGTTACTCAGGTGTAAATTGGAAGAAAAAAACTAAGAAAATTGCATCATAGAATCACATTCTTAATTTCCGAGTTCGGTTGTGATGGAGATTGTTTTGAATTTGATCCAATTTCATTGCGGGAGCAACTTAATGATGTCTTGTTTAGTTTCAAAGACTTCACTTCCCATTTATACGAACTTAGTTACTATTAGTTAGGGTGTGTTTGGATGGAGGGTTTAGGAGGGGAAGGGAGGGGAGGGTTTACTTTTCGTTTTTAAATTACGAACACTATGAAATGTTTTTTAAAAAGTTAACTTATTAACATGATAAACAATCATGTAATACTTCAATCACATTTAATTTATTTTAAAAAAACATGTTATATATTTCATAATTTAAAAAAGAAAAGTAAACCCTCCCCTCCCTTCTCCTCCTAAACCCTCAATCCAAACACACCCTTAGTGTCTTCTCAAAGAATAATTGAGCCCCTTGATTTGTTTTGAAGCTTTGGGATAGAATTGAGGGGATATACACTCTCAGGGTTAAATAGAGGGTGATTTATTGCATAGGATGTGCATCTGTAAAATCCTCTTAGAATAGATGTTGATGGAAGGCTATGAAGCACAAACTCAGATACATATACGACACGGACATGGACATGTCAACACCAATTATAATTTGAGAAAAGGACATGATTCAATGTAATCATATGCGTCGGTGTTTTGTTGGTGTTGGACACGATACGTATCCAAACTAGGACACACGCCTAATCCAAGGAGTATCTGTGCTTCATAGATGGAAGGAAAAGAAAAACAGGACCTCTCCTTGTTATAAGAAAATGGGCACTGATTTAAGTTCATTTTCTATGATGAAGGCTATCAGCCACGTTATGATTTCTAGTGTAACTAGGCTAAGAAAGAGTATTTAAGGCGCTTTTTAGTTATAAGGGAAAGCAACATGCTGAAGTGGAATTGGTTTCTGTCTTTACTTCTCTACAAGGGTAATGTAAAGGATACTTATTAGGCACTCTTTCTTATAGTATTTCATAAGGAAAGGAAAGAACAGGCCGGTGGTTTTAGGAACATAGTAGAGTCGAAATAAAAGAGAAACAAATGATTCTTTTTACTATGTTATTCTTGATGGATGAAACTGGAAATTCTTAAAAATGTTATTTCAAACAGGAATAGTGATTGAAACGTGGTTTCAAGTACTAGGAAATAGAAGCAAAGTTGTGCATTCGCACTTATTTTTGTTTGTTTAGAAATTAGGGCTAAAAGACAAATGCCAAATTTTGGTTCTAACTAATAGATATGGTGATAGTTTGAAGGTGGTAAGAAACACTGGTTCAGTTTGGTGGAGGGATTTAAGGTATATATTGTTGATACCGGGACCTGGTGGTACGGGGTGGTTTGAGGGAAATTGAAGAAAGGTCATAGGAGATGGGAGAGCTACCAAGTTTTGGACGGATCTGTGGGTGCATGGTGACACTTTTATTTAATAAATTTAGGATACTTTATGATATAACATTGGACTGGGGGATCTCTTTTGCAGTCATGGTTGTAGATGAGAATGGATTAAGAGTGGTGAATTGGAATTGGAGGAGGAAACTATTTCATTGCAAAGAAGAGTTGGTGGAGGTATGTCAAGCGGTAGCTGCAGGTGTTAAAAAGCGGAGCGGGAGAATGATAGAGGAGAGTGTGGAGGAGGGAGGGACCTGAGATACACAGTTAAAGAGGCGTGCTTTTTCTGAGCAATGAAGATGAAGTGAATATGGAGTGAGCTGACAACGTTTGAAACTCGATTATTCCACTAAAAAGGGCGGTGTTAGTGTGGAGATTAATCCAAAATAGGCTTCCAATTAAGGACAGTCTTAGTGTGAGGTTAGAAGGTGTGAAAAGTTGGCTTTAATTTGGTTCTCCAATGTCACAACTATTTGGAAAACTTGGAACGCAATGGTTTTTAGGCATGAAAGTTTTAATTGGGAGAAGGTGGTGGAGGAGGC
>Ga0209282_1002345_pt1 | contig 10883 bp, 7 predicted proteins | sample Mtrugardesep15_FD_187529 | JGI IMG/M metagenome (GOLD analysis project Ga0209282, IMG submission 187529) | Root nodule microbial communities of legume samples collected from California, USA - M. trunc garden sep15 (SPAdes) (version 2) | ecosystem: Host-associated > Plants > Roots > Nodule...
ATGTTTGCACATATAATATATCTTACAAATTATGGACATTAAAAAACGTAGTTTAATTAAAAGTATGTTAGCAAAGAACTAATTAATGCAATTGAAAATTTAAAAGGAGTCTTATATATTAAAAAAAAGAAAAATCTTAAAAGAGTCTTATATTTAAGAACAAAGATAAGATACAATATTAAAGATTAATTTCAACTATATCTTGAACGAATTTCATGAGTCAAAGCAGTGAGCTTTTTATTTGAGGGTCTTATAATTGAATTAGCCATTATTTTGATTTAAAATTGATATAGATATACCTTTTTCTAATGAGTTGGATGAAAGCGTTGTAGCACATACTCTTAGATTTATTTTTTTTCTTTCCGATAACTTTAATTAGTTGACAATTATCCCTTTTGCAGGTTCCGTTGATCCAGCATCCAATGGTTTGATTCAAATGAGAAAGAATCATGGAATAATTGGTATAATAGGGTGGGGCTTAATCCTACCAGTAGGTGCAATTGTTGCTAGGTACTTTAAACATAAGGAACCCCTTTGGTTCTATCTACATTCAATCATTCAATTTGTTGGATTTGCATTTGGACTTGCTACTGTCCTTCTTGGATTACAACTCTACTCCCAAATGCATGTCCACATACCAGCTCATAGAGGAATTGGCATTTTTGTCCTTGTGCTAAGTATTCTTCAGGTATGTCACTTATGATATACTCGCTCCGTTCTGCAATAGTTGACACGTTTGAAAATCGGGAATTTTGACCTAACTTACTTTGACCATATTTTTCTACTAATATACAAAGATAAATAATATCATATAAGATGTCGTTAGATTTGTCTTGATGAGTATTTTCAAAATATCAAATTTTCATAATTTTTTCTGATATATTATTCAAGATATTTAAGCTCAAAATTATGCATTGGTATATGTAATAAGGTCAACTATGTCAAGTATTATGAGACGGAGGGAGTAATAACAATAATACTTAATAACTGAGTTTAGTTCTCACTTATCATTCTGTCAAGTACAATAATTTTAACGCTTAAAAGCCATGAGATTAATCACACAATTGTGTTATTTGAACAACTAAAATTAAACTATTTTGCGACAACTATCTAACTACTTAATGTTGTTCGGACTTAAAAAAAGTAGTTAATTTTCGGTAGATGATACAGGCGTCGAAACGCATTAACCATTACAGCAACTTCACTGACCACAAATTCTGATATGATTAACCACAACTTTCGCGTATTCAAATCTACATACAATTGGACACTTGAATATTATGATTAACGACTTAATGAGGTTCTGTTGGTGGTTGAGTTTCAGTTGTTGGTATATTTATTAACCATCCACTCTATTGCATTAACCACTTAAAATGTTTTCGCAAAAATTGTTTAAATTTGGTTGTTCGAAAATCATTTATGTACAGCTTAAACTGACTTGAAAACCATGTGTGTTCAGATATTGGCATTCTTCTTGAGACCAAATAGGGATTCCAAGTTTCGAAAAATGTGGAATTTGTACCACAGTTGGTTTGGAAGAATGGCACTATTCTTTGCAGCCTTGAACATAGTATTGGGAATGCAAGCTGCAGGAGCAACGAATGCTTGGAAGACAAGCTATGGATTCCTTGTTGGTTTTATAATTGTTGCAGTTATCGTTCTCGAAATATTGGCATATTTAAAAAGGTTAGAGAAACGTTCTCTTCCTCCAAATTTCCAAATGGACCCTCTTGGAGAAGAAATCTATCCAAGAAACAATCAACCAAAAGGTACATTCTTTCCTTTGTTTTATAGAACTTTCCTTGTTTTTTAAGTTGTTTTGTGTAACATTGTATCTAATAATACCATCTTGATGATGCAGGGTGAATGTGTTGGATCCTAGTTTTGTACTTGTATAAAAACTCATCCTTATGGAATTATGTAGATATATATAGCTACCTTAGAAGTTTGCCAAGAAGGACAATCCTAACTTTGGCTTCATCGCATGAACTTGAGATTGAACTTTTTTCTTTCTTTTCCTTCTTCTGAGTTTCTGCTGCTGCTTGATCGGGTGTAATGTCTTTACTTTTTTTCTACATTTTTTTGTTTTGTTTTCTGTACAAAAGAAATGTTTTTGAAATTTAAGAATCAGATTGGTGAGTGATCATGTTTTGATCAAAAGAGCATATTCATGGTTTCTTGGCACACATGTTATTCTCTTAAGCATGAGGATTGGGTTCTAATTGAAGAGGCCAATAAACATGTAGGATTAAGATTTAAATCCAGTTAAAGAGGTGTACCCATTTATAATTTCGATCATCTTGAGAGTGTAAGTCTCTGCTGTGCGGTGATGATACTTTTGGTTTATAAAAATAGATATTTAAAATTTAATGGCGTCTTAAATAAAATTAGCTCTCGTTGATGAAACTTATAAATCTAAATATGATTTATGATAGATAATTATGGCGTAATTTGGTCAAAGTAACCGATCCTTCTTCTTAGTATTATCAAATTTGTTGTAGATAAAACTTATAAATAAATAGAAACTGTAATAAAGATGCAATGAGTTGTATTAATTGGAAAAAAGTAATATTCATTATGTCAATAACCGTTAAATTGAAGGACACACACCAATATATCCGTCTATTCGTTTTTCTACCACACTTAATCATATATAGAAAAAAAAATATTGACATATACTACAACCAATATTTTTGACAAGATTAAAATAGACTCTTTAACAGTGTTAAATATTGTTATGTATCTTTCAAAAAAATTATTGTTCATGTAGGGGTGTTTCTATTTTAATGTGATTTAACTTTCTTTAATTAATAATTTAAATTTTTATTGCATTGATAATGTTGCTTTTTCAATGAGATTTAATATTTTTTAATGTAAACAATAAAATAAAATCATAAAATAATTTAAAATGAAGGATAAAATTTGAAGTGGAAAAGCCACCGGTTCAAACATGTTTATGCAATTATCATTCAAATAAATTTATAAAAACTCACTTCAAGTACGTTCATGTAAACTCAATTCATACGCGTCTTGTAAATTCGAAATTTATAGATCTAACTTAGTTAAAAATATTTTAATAAACTCAATTTAAGTACATTTAAGTTTTACATAAAGTTAAGAAAACTCAAAATATGAGTTAAGGTCTTTGAGAGCGGGTGTAGCTTGGAATGATGGGGTGAAACTAGAAATTTGAGACGAAAATGCGAATTGGCGCTTTCACCGAAAATATTTCCCTCGCAAATTTCTTCAATTTTACAAATTTCAGCTTCTCCCTCCTTTTCTAACACGAATTGGGGTGAACACATTGTTCCTTCTTCTGTTTTACTTTACTTTCATACAAACATAGTAGATTTATTTATTCATTTTTCATTGTTCGATTTGCTGATTTGATTTTTGGTGGATCTGAAATCAACGAATTAGGGTTTTGTTTGTTCATCACAATCACAAAATATGAAATCTGAAATTCAGAACCTGAAGCGATGTAGTAAGCTAGAAGAACAATCTCCACCACAGATTCAGAAGAAGCCCAAACTCAATAACGCCTTTTACTCTGTCCGTGATGGCGAGATCCATTCCAATTCACCTTCCACCGATTTGAATATTGTAGCTGAAAATTCACCTCCATTGTCGCGATCATCCAGAGGCCGCGTTAAAATGCTTCCGTCCAAGTTCAAGGACTCTGTACTTCTCGGTACGCAGAAGAAGAAGAAGAACAATAATCAACAAATCAAAAAATCGAAGCTCGGCTTTGAAGGTGAGAATAGTGACATTGGAATTAGATTTGTAAATAAGGGAAAGGAAAACAAATGCGATTTGAAAAAAGAGAGTGATAATGGTTTTGATGAATTTGATTATGAGAAGCATGCTAAGTCGTTTAAGAGCATTAAAAAGATGGTTAAAGGTAGTCGTATGTTATTGGTTAAAGCGGAGAGTGAAAATGGTTTTGATGAAAAGGGTAAAAAGGGGAAAGAGATTTTCAAACTAGTGGATTTTCATTTGGGTGATATAGTTTGGGCAAAATGTGGCAAGACTTTTCCGGCATGGCCTGCCGTCGTCATTGATCCTATTTTGCAAGCTCCTGAGTCTGTTCTTAGACGCTGTGTTCCCGATGCAATTTGTGTTATGTTTTTCGGTTATTCGAAAAATGGAAAGCACAGGGTAAGCTCTTCTCAACACACCTTTATGTAAAGGTTTGAGTTGTTGTTATTGTTGAATTATAATGAATTTGTGATGGGCACTTGGCAGGACTATGCGTGGGCGAAGCAGGGGATGGTATTCCCCTTCTTGGAATTCATGGATAGGTGTGTTTGTGTGTATGATTTTGGTTGTTGAAGCCTGCAAGAATATTTGGCTTGTACTCACTCATATTAAGAATATTCTTGTTCAGATTCCAGGGGCAGACCCGATTGTACAAGACCAAAGGAAGTGACTTTCACAAGGCAATGGAGGAGGCAATGTTGGCAGATAATGGCATTCTGGATCCACATTATAGAGCTGAGCAAATTGTGGAGGGTGCGACTTCCTGTGCTGAACAGGAATATCACTGCCAAGGCCAGGTGATTTTCATTTTTCCACTTCGTGTTGTGTATGATCATGATTCATGACTGATGATGCTGTGAATCTTTAAGTTAAGTTTAGCATAAAATAGAGAGATATAATTGTGTGTGACTTTGAACTTGTAATTTAGATTACATAGGCTACATGCATTAGTTGGCATTCTTCTTAGTAGGAAGGTTTAAGGGCTATATATGTTCCAGCATCTGATTTGGTTATAGCATACTTCTTGGTCTTTGATGTCATAAATCATGTTTGAACATGACTCATGAATTGAAATATATATAAAAAATTAATCATCTATGACCACTGAATGAAACGTAAGAGTTTAAATGATGCATGCCATATCATGAGGATTTTTTTACAAAAATTATGTCTCAAAATGTATAATCAAACAGTATGATTTTTGTGTGTGTTTTTGGCCAGCTTTTTGATCATTTTTGGTGCATGTGTTTTTAATTTTAAGATATATCTTTATGAGAGATGACACTAATTTCTAATGAATTTTTCTTTTAAATCTTATGAATAAATCTTATATCTTTTAAGATATATCTTTATTAGAGTCTAGTTAATTCTATAATTTTATCCTGTGAATAAATTATGCAGGATACAATATCTTGTTATGGCTGCGGTTTGACGTTGCCATGCAAAACCATGAAGAAGATTAAGGATTCAAGCTGTGCTCCTCAGCATTATTGTAAATCTTGTGCAAAGGTTTGGTGAATTACTCATTTAAGATGTCTTTAGTTCCTTGACTTAATTTATCTATTGCCGAAATATAATTTGCAACATTTATGGTTTTGTTCTTACAGTTACTTAAATCGAAACAATACTGTGGCATTTGCAAAAAGATTTGGCACCATTCAGATACTGGTGATTGGGTGAGATACTACTTCTCAATTAGGTGTCTGCTTGGTTTAATTTATGCTTATTTCACATAGAATCAAAATTTTGAGATCTTATGGGGCTGAACACTGACTTAGGTATGCTGTGATGGTTGTAATGTTTGGGTGCATGCTGAGTGTGACAAAATTTCCAGCAAACGTTTCAAGGTATTGTATCATGGCTAACATGGTCCTACATATCTCTTTTGACCATTCTTTTGCTTGTTTGATGTCCCTGGTCCAAAATTTTATGTAAGATGGCTGACTGGTTATTTGATGCAGGATCTGGAAAATATAGATTACTATTGCCCAGATTGCAAGGGAAAGTCGGATTGTAAGTTATCCACATCACAAACATACAAATCAAAAATCAAGTATGTAGTAATTATTATTACTTCTGTTTCCCATACTTATAGGGGCATTCAGCATTTGACTTTATTCTTTGAATCTTATGATCTCATATTTTTTTCTCCGGACAGATCAGTAGAAAACAACCAAAAACCTGTGTTACCTGAAAATCTAGCGGTGGTGTGCAATGGCTTGAAAGGAATATACTTTCCAAAGCTTCATTTGTAAGCCTTCAACACTTCTTTTATATTATAGGGTTTGATAGCCTAATTAAAATATTTTGATTTCCTCTGCATGCTGCAGACAAAATTCTTAACAAACGTGGCTTGGTTCACAAGTGAAACAACTTCTGATATGAGAACCTATATAATTTTGCCCACCCCTTTTTCTTATACTTTTACCTTTTTTTATCTCTCTTTGGTCTCCCTTCTTGTTTTTAGGTCTCCTCTCTCTCTTTTCTTACCTTTTTCTATCTCTTTCTTACACCATTCACAACACATCAACTAAATCTTTTTCCAAATCAATAAAAGAAACCACACAATTAACTATTATGCCATTCAAGAAGAATTTCATATAACTTTTTTAATTAATTTTTCTTGCAGAGTTTTGTGCAAGTGTAGCACGTGTGGGTCAAAAAAGCAGGCATTGGCTGAATGGGAACGGCATACAGGTTGTACAGCCAAAAAATGGAAACATAGTGTGAAAGTAGAAAGCACAATGCAACCACTAATAAAATGGGTATGTGTCATATCTTGCTAGATTAATATGTGGCAAATCTTTCTCATTATTCTCACTTGAAGTACTTTTATGCTGTCTGCATCACTTTTTTTCCCAAACTTCTCCAAATTTGAAGTATAAAAGATATAGTCCTGTAGTGTTTTGTGTACTGTGTCTTCATATTTCCATAATACTTCTGCGCTTCTTTCTCATTTTTGAAATAACAAAATGAATTTCTTCAGATCACGGAACACAATCCCCAAGCTGGAATTTCCATGAAGTTAAGTCAGAAACAGGTGTTTTCCTTTTTGCAATGTAAGCATGTATTTCATATGAACTTTTACATACTGAAACTTTCATTTCTTCAATGTGATCAGATCTTATGGCACATTTCAGTCTCATGTTTTCTTTTAAATACATTTTTGAAATGGAGAAACTTAGTTTACTTTTACTTTATTGGCTCAGATAAATATGAACCAGTTTATGCAAAATGGACAACAGAGAGATGTGCGATTTGCAGATGGGTAGAAGATTGGGAAGATAACAAGATTATTATATGTAACAGGTGCTGTAATTATCATTCATGATTTTCATCCCCAAGTTGTAGAGTTATTATAGATATTTTAAAATTCTCTTTCTGATTTACAAAACTTTAAAGGATCAAACTTGAATTACTTCGTGCATCAAGAGTGCTAAGTTGCAGTTCATTTGCAGATGCCAAGTTGCTGTTCACCAAGAGTGCTATGGTGCAAAGAATGTTCAAGATTTTACTTCCTGGGTTTGTAGAGTGTGTGAAACTCCTGATGTAGAAAGAGAGTGTTGCCTCTGTCCAGTAAAAGGCATGTCATCTACATTTAATACGTTCTTTGGTCTGACTGTTTTTTTGCTGTATTATTACGTTATATCAAATTCTTCAGGAAAGTAGTAACTTATGGATCCCCTGCAATAATTCTTCAGTGAGAAAAATGCAATTTTCCATTCATGTCATGATTGGCTTGACTCTATCACGTACTAACCAATCTATGCATGTAATCAATTTAGCTCATTTTCATAGTAATGGAGAATTCACTTGTATGCCTCATGCAAATATGTTTTTGGGTTATCTTGAAGAGCTTTTTGAAAGCTTATTTGTGATTATTTTATAACATAAGAACTTATAGTAGTGTTTGGATGAACTTATATATAATTTATGATGTGTTCATAAGTTGCCTTTGGCTTATTTGAAGTCCTAGCACTGTCACTTTACCATTTAAATGGCCTTTTTCCCCTTTTAATTTTTATGCCGCGGTTGTATTTGTTTATCCATTGCTAATTTGTTTTTATAATACGGGGGAAACTCTTTGCAGGTGGGGCACTGAAGCCAACTGATGTTGAGTTGCTTTGGGTTCATGTAACATGTGCTTGGTTCCGGCCTGAAGTTGTTTTCCGAAACCACGAGGCAATGGAACCTGCCTCTGGAATCCTTAAGATTCCTCCTAGTTCCTTTTTGAAGGTAAACCATAGGGGCTAAGGTTTTCTTGACAGTTGTTGTCAGGTGATTTTAGCTACTAGCCTGCAATATTCTTGTAGCAGTAGCTAGGAACTAATTTGCATGCTTGTTCTGCTAACTAAATGAATTCTGTTGGGGGGTATAAAAAATGACAATTATACAAATATATTTTTTTTTATTTTTGTCATTCCATTCCCCAACCTTATTTCATTACCCAATATGACTTATACAAAACACTTTCTACTCAAGTTATTGGGGTCCTTTTCTAGTTGTGTTACACTCTTACTTACATTCATTTTTTCTATGTTTCTTGTCCGCATTGGTGCCAGACTTGTGTGATCTGTAATCAAAGCCATGGTTCCTGTACAAGTTGTTGCAAGTGTGCTACATATTTTCATGTGATGTGTGCATCAAGGATGGGATATAGCATGGCAGTAAGTATGATGATCCTTTTACTTAAATTTGAACCAGTCCTTGATCTGAAGCTTCTACTTTTTCTTCTGAATTTGCTCTTTTTTTGGAGGGCAGCAAAGTCATTTATGTCCATAATCAATATATTGATTTTTATGAGTAAGCATTTAGTTACATGGCAATTACTTCTGCTGCTGGGAAAATATGTTGATATTGTTTAAATGTACAGTTGCGTTCTACAGTGAAGAAGGGGACTCAAATAACACAGACGCTAATATATTGTGCAGTTCACAGGTTTGAGCTCAGGGCTTCAAATTATGCTAATCTTATTTTCCATGTGTTCTTTTGAAAAACCGTTTTTACATTTTAATTTCATTTTAGGGTCCCAAATCCAGATTCAGTAGTGGTTGTGCATACCCCTCTGGGGGTATTCTCTCCAAGAACTTCACTTCAAAATCACAAGGGACGCTTTAGAGGATCAAAGCTTATTTCATCAAATAACTTAGAACTCCTTGAACCTTCAACCTCTGAACATTATGAGGTTGAGCCACTATCTGCCGCCAGGTGTTGTGTTTACAAAAGGCCTCCCAATAAGGTACTTATTCTCATTGCAAAATAAAGAACAACTTTATATCAAGTTATCAACTTCTCTAGGCTTCTGCTTTGAAATCATACATATTCGCTTGCGGTTTTTCTGCTGCGTCGAAAACTATGTGATAGACTGTTATCTAATTTCTTTAATTTGGTCTCATTCGATACTTTTTCTTCTATCCTGCCAGAAGGATGATGCACCAATAATTCACTTGCTTGGGGGGCCAAACCTTCATTCTTTAAGTGCAATAACTCAATTGAACAACAATAAGGTAATCTTCTTGTTTTGGTGTTCTGAGCTATGACTGTACCACTTCAACTTTTGTCTTTTGGTTGAAAACTCTCTTAGTTCTAATTTGCTTTGTGATAGGATGCCGGGGTGTTTTCTTCATTTAAGGAGCGCCTTCACCATTTACAGGTCAGTTAATTTCTCAATTTGCTAAAGTTAAACTTCATTTCCATATCTTATATTTTTTATTTTTTTTTTGAAATAAAACCATATCTCCTCTTTATTTATATTTTGTTTCGTTTGACATTTGATGTTTTTGGTTTTAGAAAACGGAAAATTGTAGAGTCTGCCTTGGAAAATCAGCTATTCAAGGGTGGGGCCTCTTTGCTCGTAGAGATTTGCAAGAAGGGGACATGGTAACATTTCGTATTAACTTAGATGGTCACTGAAGTGTAAAATAAATACTGCTGCAGTTTCCCCTGATATACTAAATGTACATGCTTCATGTGCCTGCTTGCAGGTTGTTGAGTATCGTGGTGAACAGTTAAGGCGTAGTGTTGCTGATCTGAGGGAAGCAAAGTACCGGTTAGAAGGCAAAGATTGTTATGTGAGTCTCGTTAAAATTGTTTGAGATATCTTCTTTTTTTTTGCTCCTAGCCACTTGCCGGGCCCATGTGCTACTTCATATTTTGTCTGGATAGTAGTAAATGGAAGTTCATTATATGTTAAATCAAACCATGTGCCTAGAAGAACAACAATTTGATTGATTTTCAAAAATTTAATGGTTTATATTTAGATATCCTGTCAAATATCATGAGACTTGATAGGATTGTAGAATAGATAGACTATTTTTTATTTCAACTCCAAACAGGTCTTCAATTTTATAAGGGTAAAAGTGTAATCAAATTGATTCCATTTTTAATGTGTTCTAAATATAAGAATTGATTTCTTATATTCTTTTCTCCCCTCAAGATAGTGAAAACTAGATTTTCTAGGTAGGGAAATTGGGAATTATGATTGGAACCTCCTTAGTAGGGTTGGACCAATTGCGCTGTGCTGATAATTGAGACTTCCTGTGATAAAAATCATTTTTTCATGTGGAGAAGGATAAGAAATATTCTGTTAGATCTGATCTGTGAGGAAAAGGTTAGTAGTCTTCCTGAAGCTTCCTGTACTGATGAAAAAACCAAGACTACCTTTTTATGCATTGTCATTTGATTAAGATGGTGTAGTTCTCTTCTCAATTGGGTATCCATGTTCCTATCATATTAACATCAACTATTGGCTGCTTCAGTGGCTAACCTGCTCAGATCAGTTAGCACAGCAAATGTTCCGCACATGACTTTGGAAAATATGGAACGCCAGGGACCAAGGTTTTTACCCCATAGAGGTAGCTGTCTCGACTGCAGAATTCACCCTGGTCCTACAGAGGGAATGCCTCTGTGCCCAACCCCCCTCAATCCGTCACCCAACCTCAAGGTAGTCCCTGCAAGCCATGGATCAACAAAGATAAATGTAGACACAGGCTGTTTTGAAGCCACTTGTTTTGGTTGAGAAATGCCGGTTCATTATTTTGAAGGTGAAGTCAGCTTTGTTGCCACAAAGTTTGGAAGAACAGAGCTGTCTACTGCTCTAGCTGAAGTGTTGGGCACAGGGTGGC
>Ga0209282_1002346_pt1 | contig 10882 bp, 9 predicted proteins | sample Mtrugardesep15_FD_187529 | JGI IMG/M metagenome (GOLD analysis project Ga0209282, IMG submission 187529) | Root nodule microbial communities of legume samples collected from California, USA - M. trunc garden sep15 (SPAdes) (version 2) | ecosystem: Host-associated > Plants > Roots > Nodule...
CCATTCATCTCATATATTTAATATTTAGCTTAATAGTAGTTTTTGCCCCCTAACTTTCACGAAGTTGCGATTTTGGCCCCATAAGAAAAAAAATACAAAATCGTCACCTAAGTTTTGCAACTCTAGCAGTTTTAGCCCCCCAAAGCCAAAAAAATAACACGTGGCACCTCACTTAGGGTGTCACGTCAGCGTAGACCGAGTCAAAATTGGCCTTGGAGGCCAAAACTATCACAGGTACAAAACTTAAGGGACGATTTTATAGTTTTTTTTTTATGAGGCTAAAATCACAACTTTAAAAAAATTAGAGAATTAAAACTGCTATTAAACCTTAATATTTAAATCATTGATTGTCGATGTGAACTAACAATTGACACAAGTACAACCAGAGAAATCTCACTTAAATGAATTTGTTTAATTTTTTTTTATGCATTGAGATAGCATAGAAAATAGAAAATACTAGTAAGAGCACCTCACTCACATATATCTAGTCTAGACATTAAAATGACATTTTCCTCCAAAAAGAAACGTGTCTAGAGTTGGAACCACCGATTCAGAATTGCAAAAATGTAAACAACATTAGATAGATAACAAGAAACCAAAAATCATTGGCCACAATGCTCGCACTGTGTAGCCGCCTATGCCAACATGCCATATACATCATCAACAACAACAGCAACAACAACTAAACTTCTTCTTCAATGATCACTACTTGCAGAGCTTCTTCTTCAAGACCTAACCCACTTTCTCTACGCTCTTCCTTACATTCCAAACCATCATTTTTATCATTGAGTCTCTTTTTCCCTCGTAATTTACACAAGAGCATTGCTCTCTCCTCAACAACACAGTGCAAACCCAGAAGCCATTTAGGTGGAAATTTGAATAATGGGCTAGAAGAAGAAGAAGATGGTGACCGTGAGGTTAACTGTGAGCTTCAAGTAGTTTCTTGGAGAGAACGGAGAGTTAGGGCTGAGATTTCTATCAATGCTGATATTGACTCTGTTTGGAATGCTTTAACTGATTATGAACATCTAGCTGATTTCATACCAAATCTTGTTTGGAGGTAATCCATCAATTAACCATAGCTTCATTATAAGGGCATGTTTGGATTAAACTCTTCAGGATAGCTTGCCAAAACAACTTATGACTTTATTTTATTTGTTGTTATAGAAATAAGCACTTATATGATAAACACTTGATTAAGTTGCTTATACAAACATGGCCAAGTTCTAATCATGATAAAATTTATGTGAAAAGTGAGTATTTTTATATGCAATATGTGGATAATATGAGAGTTGTTTTTGTTGTTAGTGGGCGTATTCCTTGCCCATTTCCTGGAAGGATATGGTTAGAGCAAAGAGGATTTCAAAGGGCAATGTATTGGCACATTGAAGCTCGTGTTGTTTTGGATCTTCAAGAATTCCTCAATTCTGTAAGCACATTCTTAAACATTTGCTGTTGTTTTTTCTTCATTGGTTTTGTTACTGCATACTAGCAAAGTAGCAATTAGTTCTATGTGTGACTGAGAAGTGGATAACATTGAAGAGTGGATAGAATTTATTATGACGTAGAGCACAGAGAATATAAAAATAAATTTTAAAAACTGTATGAACAGAGGGAACTCAGATAACAGAATTAATAATCTACAAGAGAGAACTTTCGACTTTCTAATACTACAAAATTCTTTTTTAACGCTTCAGGAATGGGATCGAGAACTTCATTTTTCAATGGTTGATGGAGACTTTAAGAAGTTTGAGGGAAAATGGTCTGTAAAATCTGGAACAAGGTAGAACATATGTTTCTTAAAGTTAATAATTACTAAGCAACCATGAATGATATAAATAAACTATATCTTGATTTTATATCCTTCAATTCTGCTTTTTGCAGGTCATCGTCAACTAATTTATCTTATGAGGTTAATGTGATACCGAGATTCAATTTTCCGGCTATTTTCTTGGAAAGGATTATCAGATCAGATCTTCCTGTGAATCTCCGAGCCTTAGCGTATAGAGTTGAAAGGAATCTTTTGGGAAATCAGAAACTTCTCCAGCAAGAAGACGACTTGCATAAAACTTCTTTGGTTGTTAATGGATCTTCTGTCAAAAAGATAAATGGTGAGGATAAAGAAGGTTTGGACACTTCAATTTCCGGTTCATTGCCTACGTCTTCCAGTGAGTTAAACAGCAATTGGGGTATATTTGGAAAATTTTGTAGCCTTGACAAGCCTTGTGTAGTAGATGAAGTTCATCTCCGCAGATTTGATGGACTTTTGGTAACTTATCTATACTAAATTGTTTGTTAGGTTGCCTTAATTCTTAGAATGGGGTGTAGTCAAAGTTACCAATAAAAATTGTTTTCATGTGAAGGAAAATGGAGGCGTTCATCGTTGTGTCGTTGCAAGCATAACAGTCAAAGCTCCTGTTCGTGATGTATGGAATGTTATGTCTTCGTATGAGACTCTTCCTGAGTAAGTAATGCGTGTTTCCTTTTTACACTAGAGTTATTAAAAAGCATGCTGTAAAAGATTTCTAGGTCTTATTTTTCATTCTTCTGACTCAACTCCAATTGACAAAAAAACATTTGTTGCAGGATAGTTCCAAATTTAGCAATCAGTAAGATTTTGTCACGAGATAACAATAAAGTCCGCATTCTTCAGGTACGGACCAATCTGAAAATGAACCAGAGTTAAAACAAGAGAATCTCAACTCTTAACTGTATATTTTCCTGCCACTGTATTATGCTTGCTAGCAATTGTTTTACCATCAAAATCCACCGTTAGTAAAATACATATATGTATCTCCTAAGCACAATCGCCGATAAAAGTTTGAACTTGTATATGTTTGATGTAATTTCTTGATTAAATCAATATGCAGGAAGGGTGTAAAGGCCTGCTTTATATGGTGCTTCATGCTCGTGTTGTGTTAGATTTGTGTGAACAGCTAGAACAAGAGATCAGTTTTGAACAGGCTGAAGGTGACTTCGACTCATTCCATGGAAAATGGACTTTTGAGCAACTAGGAAATCATCACACACTGCTAAAGTACTCTGTGGACTCAAAAATGCGCAGAGATACGTTCCTTTCTGAAGCTATCATGGAAGAGGTTTGTCTAAAAATTTGATTTGGTTGATCAATATCATCAACTTTAATATTTCATATTGTTTTCACTCAAAATGTTTGGCACATATAAGTTGAAGCAAGACACATTTATCCATATCTCCTTTTTAAAAAAGAAAAAGTAAATAACTGTTTTTGTTGGTATTGGGTACAATCTTTTGAGGGTAAATCGATCCACATTTAAATGGCTGAATTTGTTTCAGGTCATTTATGAAGATCTGCCATCAAACTTGTGTGCAATAAGAGACTACGTTGAGAACCGGAAAGCATCACAATTTTCGGAAGTTAGTGAGGAGAATACGAATTCAGGACAACAAATTATATCATCTGGCTCTGGAGATGATAACAGCTCTAGTTCAGCTGATGATTTTTCCGATTGTAATGTTCGAAGCTCATCTAATCAAAGGTCAAGAGTTCCGGGACTACAGAGGGATATTGAAATCCTAAAATCTGAACTCCTGAAATTTGTTGCTGAATATGGTCAGGAAGGGTTTATGCCAATGAGGAAGCAGCTTCGGCTGCATGGAAGAGTGGATATTGAGAAGGCTATAACTCGCATGGGTGGATTCAGAAAGATTGCAACCATAATGAACCTCTCTCTAGCTTACAAATACCGCAAACCAAAGGGTTACTGGGACAATCTTGAAAATTTGCAGGACGAGGTAAACTTATGCAGAAGTTCCATTTTTAGTTGCTACTTGCCAGAATAACAAGCTAAAGTTAATAAACGATGACATGATGAAGGATGGATGTTATGCATAAATGAAATATTAATTCATGATAAAGAACATGTGTAACATTGTTTACTTCAATCATAACATAATTCATTTCTTCATGCAGATAAGTAGATTTCAGAGGTGCTGGGGGATGGACCCATCATTTATGCCCAGTAGAAAGTCATTTGAACGAGTTGGTAGGTTGAAATAATCCCTTTCTCAACTTCAATTATTTTTTTGTGTTGCTTACTTTCAAGGATATTGATGTAGCATGCCACATGGCATATGTATCTTATTACCATTATAATTTTGGGCTTAGCAGTAGATAACAGAATTAACTTGCAGGCCGCTTTGATATTGCACGAGCGCTGGAAAAGTGGGGTGGACTTCATGAGGTTTCTCGCCTTCTATCTCTCAAGGCAAGGAGAAAAAGAACCAGACAGGACGACAACCTTGGCAAGGATAAGAAAAATGATCACAGAGAATCAGCAGATGTAGATAGTGAGATCAATGCAGCATCTAGACCTTATATTTCTCAAGACACACACAAGTGGCATACAGAACTAAAAGAGTTGGACATAAATTGGGTTGAGTAAAGAGAGTATAAATATATTTATACATTGGCTTAAGTACAACTATGTCTTGATGCTAACAAGTTGCAAGTTCATTTAGCTGAGTCATGACTCCTTCCTTGTACATTCTTGCTTAGCACAGCTTGTTTACCTGCCTCTTTTTTCAATCTTGACTTGGCAGTATAAGTGTAAATTTGCTATTGTCCATAATTTTGCTTTGAACACCCTTCAATAGCAAAATATGGCTGCCGGTGGGTATAATTTTTAATATATACTGATGCCTTGTACTTATTGATAAATTTTCTTCCTTTCACTTAGCGCATTTTGGACGGAGACAGACTATTTAATCCAAGGACTTCAGTTTGAATTAAAGGGAAACGGAAGATTATTTCATAAATGAGCATAAAATGGAAGGTGAATGAAAAGTCATTACTTCTATAACAGTTTGCATGGACTTGCATGTTCCTATAATCACACAACTGAAATTGTATGACTTGCTTGTAAAACATAAAACATTGCTTCAGGAATGTGTACGAGGAATATTGTTGAATTATAAACTTCCTTTTAGTTAGTTACTGAGTTAGTTACACAATTTTAACTATCTCACACTCACTTGGCGTATTGAATTTAATTGTGTTAGCCTTGGTATATAAGAAAAACTCCATTTGCAATAGTTCAGTTGTTAGTTGCTCCGAGTTTTCTCTCTGTAATCAATAAAGGGGTTTGAGCAATTTCTCAATCCACCAAACAATGGAGTCCTCCGGTCACAGTTTTGACAATCACAGTTATTACTTATTACAAATATGATCAAGTTGTTAAAAAGGACTTGAATTTGACTTCAAAAGGTAGTTCATGAGATGAGGGTACATCCAACAACTTCAGAACCTTGAGAGTGTGGGACTTCAATACCCCCACTCATACAACTTTAATATCCATCATCACAACTAGCGTGAGTCCTGATCAAATTCTATTATTGTCACACTTAATCCAACTCTAGATGGCTTGGGTTTCACTCCTTAAAACTAGCTCAAAGGAAGAGGGTAATGTGAAACTCAAATATTGGATTTCATATTTGGCCCCCTATATGAATTATTAACCAAAATGATCCACTTTCATTTTTTTTATGTTTCTGTTTTGTCCTGTAGTGCTCATTACAGCCAAATGAAATGGCTGTAATGGCATAATGCAACATATGTCCTGGATAGCCGTTTTGGTAATGCACTACAGGACAAAATAAAAAACGGTTGTCCAAGACACGTGTTGCATTCTGCCATTACAGCCATTTCATTTGGCTGTAATGAGCGACAAAACAAAAACACAAAAAATGAAAGTGGGTCATTTTGGTTAATAATTCTTATAGGAGGTCAAATATGGAAAAAAAAAAATTGGCAATAAGGTCAACAAAAAAAATTCCAAATATTGAAATTGCATTTGTGGCACGCATTGTCAAAATTCTTAAAGTCTTATCCTTTGAGCTAATTTTTGAAAGTGAGATCCAAGTCTATTTAACACAAAATATGACAAACAAGTAAAACGTAGAACACAATAGTGGATGAAACAGAATCAAATATGGCAATTTCACAGTGATAAAAAGATATAGAACTACATTAATATGAACAACAAAATAAGATATAAAATTACATTGATAGAACTGTATTTATAAAGATAAGAAACAACAAAATTTAACGAACATTCATAGCTTGATACAAATAGAAGAGAGATCCTCTATAGTATAGTTATGAAATTAAACAAGAAAAGAAGTTATGAAGAAGGTTGAATGGCATTGAGTTTGATGTAGAAGATTCTAGAATCAGAGATACCGTCCCATGAATGAGAATGAGAAGGGAAAGTGCGAGCATAACCTAGATGATTCCTACAGTTACGGCAGAGGAGTTTGGTTGTTGTTGTTGTTGTCCGTTGGAAATTGAAAAAAGAAATCCTCCATGAGAATGAGAATGAGAATTGTTGGATGTGAGTGAATCTAGTTTCGTCGATGGAGAAGAAGGAAATGAGACATCTCTTCCTCTTTTTAATTGAATGAGTTAGAGACGATGTTGTGTTGCGGTTGCTTGAATTCAAGTTCAGCTCATAACCACACGAACCACAGCTGCATCAATATCACAGTTCAAATTGAACATTCATAAAACAATAATGAATAGAAACAGAGACGGAGGAGAAAGAGAGATAACCTGTAGTTTACATCTCTGATAAAGGAATTAGAAGAATTAGAGAGATGAAGTTGTTGAGGCATGTCTTTATAGTCGATCATCATTCATTTATTTCACTCATCTTCAAGTGGAGAAAAAAACAGAGTTTTATAATGGAAGATTGATGGACCCTACTATTACTAGCTAGTAACGGTAATGAGAGAATATTTTACATGAAAAAAATATAATATCTAAATTACAAATTTTTTTTTTAAGGAAGAAATTGCAAATATTATTAATTCACTTTTAAATCTATATATTACAAATCCAATTATATTTCATTCTCTATTTTTACAGCCATATTCCGTTCTCCTTAAATTTGAAAGAATGTTTTTTAAATATGTGATGCCCAACTTGATACACTACCATAAAATCAGGATTAGAATTAAAAAGAAGTTTTTTTTTTTGGTGGTGGTCGGAGTTTGAATCCCGAACCTTACATATATTATGCATTGTTCATGTCAGCTGAGCTAAGCTCACGAAAACAATTAAAAAGAAGTTTTAGTCGTTTGAGATATGTGGTAAAAGATATTTTTAAATAAAACTAAAATCGGAAAGTATACGTTTCTAATAAAACTAGAATCGGAAATTGCTGGCTTACAAACAAATAAATTCGTCTAACTTAGAATGTCATGGTTGAGATCTAAATTAAATAGTGCCCATTTTCTGATAATGAGATTTAAGATATAATCTTGTGCAAATCACACCTAAATCCACAACCACTAACAAACAATATTTCAATCTTTCATTTTTTTTTATTTGTGGTGTCCAGTATTTGAATCCTGACCTTGCATATATTATACATTATCCCTACAGCTGAGCTAAGTTCACGAGGATTCAATCTTTCATGTTTGTGTTTAAGTTTAACTTTGTTGTATTTTAATTACTAGAGTACAATTCATTATATTTAATTTGATATATTTAAAAATATTATAAGATAATAAACATTTTATGAGACATCTATTTTAATATTTTGTAACACTCACTGGTTTGATATTTCAGAAATGGTGACAGCTCGTACAAATAATGGAGAAATGGATAACATCTAATGTTAGAGACCAAAATGAATAATAGAAGTCTCAGAGAAATCTCTCCCTAAAAAAAAAAAAATCTTGGTGAAATCCAAATCATTTTTATTCTCTCATGTGTTAGACTAAAATGAGTATTTAGTATTTACTTGTTAATGGCAAACAATGTCAAAATTGTTAGGTCGAACGGTATGATCTGGAGTTCGAACTCCACTCGTGTGTAAATTTACAATGGCTTTGTCATATCGTCTATATACAAAAAAGAAAATCAACCCAGTAGAAAAATCTTCAACATAGATAAATAAAGTTAGAAACCAATAAAGGTGAAGGCAAAATTACAGAAACTCCATAATGATGAAATATAAAATGCAAGTTCATATATTGCAAGACATCATTGCAATTTGCAGGTAAAAGCTTGAGATCAACAAAAAAAAAAAAAGCAGAACCCCAACATTTCTCATTGTTGTGTAATAACAAGACAATATCTATACATACTCTCGTTTAGAAGGATTAAGGAGAAAGGACTACCGGTGACAATTACATCAAAGACCCAAAAAATATGTTACCATCTTAACTGATAACTTTGGCTCATCTCGTGTGGATAAATATTAACCCCAAACAAAACAAAAAAAGACACTATTAGAGAAGCTCTCCTATTTCAGTATCCAGTAAATCCTTTCCTTCGATGTAATGAGCGTTTAAAAGACGAAGGAGCTCTGGGATTCATGCAGAGTGACTATTGCTTTTTCCCCGCTTAAACCGCAAAACACATCATTTGGACCGTTTTAGGTAGACTACTAAACCAATGCTTGTTACAACAATAGCACCTGCAAGAATACTGGAGCGGAGAGACAAAACACTAGATTTCTGTATAGTAGTTGTACTAGATTGCGGTGCTGTTGGTTTGGCTGAATTGCCGAAATCCAAATACAACTTTAATGCCTGAAATACAAAGATTACAACAGAGTGAGTGAATTGATTAAATCCAAAAGAATTATTCCATAGAAGCCAATATCATCAGATGAAAAGGCCACAGTAGAAGCAAATATCTTCACCTTCACTCCTGCAGATCTAGCATAGCTGACAGCAGAAACAAGATCATTATCGGTTCCAAGAACAATTCTATCACCTTCATCGTCCTCGTACTATAAAAATGAGGAAAAAGTTAGTATGATAATAACGGTAGTACTCGTAAGGCAGAAGAATTTGCACTAGCATAAAACAAACCACAATCGCAGGGCGTTCTCTGTCATTGATATCTACTCTCTGCATGACTGCAGATACTAGCTCATCAAGATGTTCAGTACCTACGGAAAACAGCAAAATAAATAACTGTAAGTTCTTATAAGAATCAAACAAACAAGACAGAAAAATTAGACCAAGTCTTCCCAATTTTCCCCCGGGATAGTTACCACAGTTGAATCGGTACACGCGACCATTGAGATCCTCAAATTTGAAAGGAAATGAATTTCCAAAACCCATAGAGTGATATGCAGACTTTGTTGTATCTGCTCCATCTGAGGTCATGAGCGCTGAAACTTCGCTGCAATAAAACATTGTAGAGGCTGATTCACAGATCAGAAAGAAAAAAATTTCATGTTTAAACATTTGTACAACCAGCGTACCTATGAGTATCAGAATCTTCTGGTGGCTCTAGAGCAAAAGCTGAGTCCCAAAATTTTTGCATAATTGTATTTGCGACATCATTAACAGCTCCAGAGCTACTCTCAACCTAAGGTACATCTTAGTAATCAGAACTTGGAATCTGTATCAACTTTTACCAGAAAGAGGTACATGACTCTTTCTACGCAAGATAATATAAACTTCAATTTTATAAAAAGTGGACACCACAACGATTGCAAATAATGAAGATGCAAGGAGGAATGTTATGAGGACAGCTGAACTGATCCGTTGAACACTTTCAAATGCACCATACATAATATAGAACACTTTGTGTTATGTTTTATCCCATTCTAACCAGTCTACAAAATGCTATCTATAATTTATATGCATCTCAAGCATTAAGTTTACCAGGGAAATTGCCGCATGAGTTATCTGCAAAACATCAACGCAAGCAGCAACATATCCATCTGCAGAAACAATAATAGTCACTAGTCAGTGCAAAGCATGAATTTAGAATCTGCCAACAAATTTAGGAAAGTAAAGCTCACATCTGTCTACCACAGGAAGATGTAAGAATTTCCCATTGTGCATCATATGTAGTGCATCGAGTATTGTTGTATCTAGTGTTGCACAATCTGGGTTTGGAGTCATTACCTAAGTGAGAAAGGGAAGAATCAAGAAGAAAATTAAACCAGTTCTCAATATCAAGCAAAAACAACAAGGCAACAATACAGAAGAAATAGCATCATGCAATAAAATAACCTTCTTTCCGCTTATGTTACTTCAAAAAAAAAAATTAACCTTTTCCACTAGAGTCAACTCGGGGGAGAGATTTTGAGCTACAACACGCATAAGTATGTCCTTTGAACTGCATGAAAGATGTATAGAATGTTAGGCATCATACAACGGCAAAGGAGCAAACTAGGAAGGAAGGGATATAGTGCCAGCATTGAGTTGGATCACGTGGAAAATTAAGGGAAAAGATAAGAACATCGGCGTTGAACGGCAATGTAACCTCCAATCAACTTGGCAAGATGCGATGGAAATCAGGATGGGGATTTATTATAAGGTAAGGAAGAAAAATGAGGGAATAAAAGAAAGAGAGAAGGGCTAGGATTAAGTAGGTGTGAATTCGGAAAGGTTTTGCCGTTTTGGGGCGTTTGAGTAGGGAAGAGAGACCTGCAGGCCCTTGAAATTCAGCAGTGCTCTATTCTCTAATATATTGTACAAAAAAAAAGGGGGTTCATGGCCCAATTTCAATATCATTAAAGGGAAACATGATCGAAGAAAACATACAATCATTTATGTTTATCCCATATAATGGGAATTCTAATAGAAGGTCGTGAAGCCTCTGAAAAGAATCTTACGTGAGTATGCCCTGAATCTTGGTTCCTGACAAAGACACGATAACAGCCGAATTAACACGCAACTCCCGCATCTTTTTAGCAGCTACATATACAGGATCTGCTGCTGATGCAATAGCAACCCTAGAAACATAAAGCTACAGAACTTTGTAAAACAATTATATCTGACAGTATAAGCATCATGTGGCAATACATGCATACATACATACTTCCTCCGGACTGAAATATAAGCAAAAGTGCTAGTTGAAAGGTCAATGTAT
>Ga0209282_1002347_pt1 | contig 10882 bp, 8 predicted proteins | sample Mtrugardesep15_FD_187529 | JGI IMG/M metagenome (GOLD analysis project Ga0209282, IMG submission 187529) | Root nodule microbial communities of legume samples collected from California, USA - M. trunc garden sep15 (SPAdes) (version 2) | ecosystem: Host-associated > Plants > Roots > Nodule...
ACAATTATAATTGATACAAATTTTAAAAAGATTATTCCTAGGAACTTAAATTGTTATCCAAACACTTTTCTTAAACATTCCTTGCAAAAGGATTCCCATCATTATATTCCTAGGAAAGTTAATCCTGGGAATAAATTTTGTAACCAAGAAACAAACACACCCATATATTACTAGCTTGCAATCATGTTAGATAAAACACACAAATAGCTTATATTCCAACGGGGTGTGCTGAATTAGAATTTTAAAAGACTATACAAGATTTTAATAACTTTTAAGATTTTTAAAAGATCGTTAAGATTTATAATTTGAATTTCAAAAGATTTAATCATATGATACAATTTTAAATAATTTGAATAACTTTATGAATTTTTTAGATTTCCAAAAACTCAATGACTTTTAAGCAATTATTTAGGAGAAATATTTATAAGACACTTTCTAATACAACAAACAGATAAATATAGTGGCTGATACAACCCAATTTGAGTAGGGATCACACTCCAGAATTTAAAGATAAGTTAGAAAAGGAAATTGACCATTTGTCATTGATTCTAATCATAAGACATACAATGCTTGTATAGTCTTCTTGCATACCCATAATAATAAGATAACTACAATAGCTATACATTAGCACTCCGTCGTAACTAACTAATAGAATACGTCTAAAAAAACCCTTTTTGAAACTAAATAAGTCGCTAGTATTTTTTTACTAGAATAAGATAAATCACTAATTAATGAGTCTCTCCTTGGACCTGTAAGGTCGTTGGATCTTATTAGGATCATATCATTACCTCGCTCCTTAAAATCAACATTGTCCTCAAGTTTGTAAGTGAGACAAGTCTCCACAAGCTTAACGTCAGCTACCAAAATGATTCCCAATGCAATCTACTTATGCCGGTGAACAAAACAATGTTGATTTTATTCTGCAGATGCTACCTCAACAATATCCCAAAACCAAGCTTTCAACCATTCAATTTGAGATGCAGAATGAGCGAAACATCTTTACTTGTAATCAAGACAAGCCAAGCAAAACCCATTTTGCAGAAAAAATGAAGTGTGCCGCGTGAAAAGTAGCAATCCTATGAAACTAGCCACTCATGTGAAACAACAGGTTTTAGAGCACTCTCATGTTTTGCTATCTCAACCATTTGTCCACTTTTCACCTCGACAAGCATAAGAAGTAAGAACATTTACAAATGTTGAGAATTTGTGTGTAGTCAAGAAGATAATATTTTGCTTATCTTGTGAATTGAGATGCACATGGATAATAAAAAAAGAAACATAAATAAAAACAATATTAACACAAGTCATAATTGAAGGTGTTATAGAATTTCTCACCACTTTCTCATACACCCTGACCAAATTTGGAACCCAAACGGCCATAAATGATGAACCTGGAGCCATCACATGCAGTTTCCATAATGATCCAACAAGGACTAGTGGAACTTGTATGATTCCCAAAAATTGATGTGTCCCGTGGCCATCATGGATCACAATTTTGTTATCTCTTGCATCAATCCACACACCACGGAAAATCTTAGAGTGTGTTTGGATGAGGTAATTGAGAAATTTTAAAGAATTTAGAATTCTAGGCAATTTAAATGATTCAATTAAATTACTTTTATTTCTCAATACTTTTGTTTGGATGGAGTAATAAAAAATTTCATAGCCATAATTTTTGGGCAACTTTTATAAATTTTAATTTTTTGGGGCCAAATTTGAAAATTTTAATTTGGATCAATTTGTAAATTTCAAAAAAATTGAGGGGTCAAATTATAATTTTTGAAAAAATTAAGGGACCAATTTGCAATTTTTTGGAAATTTTTTGGGTTCAAATTGAAATTTTTGGAAAATTTGAGGACCAATATGAAAATTTTGAAAAATTATAACAAGAAGAATTTTGAAATTCTTGGCTTTTAGATGTCATTTGAAATTCTCTAAATTTAACTTGAATAAAATACTACATAAATTCCCATCATTTTAAAAATTCTTCAAATTATTATCCAAACAATAAAATTCACCTCAAAATATTTGAATTACCTCAAAACATTACATTCCCTTAAAACATTTTCTCATCCAAAGACACTCTCCCACTACAATGAATCTTAGATCATTTGACAACAACATAGCTTCATACACTAGAAGCGACATCAATTGACAACATGTAATTGTTGCATATAATAATGTCCACCAAATAATGTGCATCATGCCGCTAAAATTCAAAGTACTACTAGAGTAAGAAGTGAACCTTCCAAGTGTAATAGGACAAAAGACTTCTTATATCGCAATGCACCGTCACCATTACCAAGGACATGTAACCCAGCATTACAAGCAAGCAATGTATAAAAATATACGTAAGCACGGATGGTTTTATTTTTAGGTGAATCTTTCCACAAGATGGTCATCACTTTGCAAGCAAAAAAATTTACGTATTTTTGGCTTGGATTTAGTTGCTGGGCATTTCAAAGCTAAAAATTCATTAAAAAGTTCATCAAATTCTAATAAAATCCCATTTTAAAACAATCCATCAAAGTGAGATTTTATTTTATTTTTTCATGAAGAAGTGAGATTATTTTTTAATACCACAATACTTTTTCTATAATTTGTAAAAGGTTTAGAATGAATACCACAAAAAATTTGCACTTAATTTTAAAAGTTTAGAAAATCCTAATTAAATACCAATAAACTTAAACGCACTTCTAACCCCCTATTTTAATTTAATCAAAATTTTAGTCTCTTATTTCTTTCCTTTTTTGAGCAAAAGTCTCTTATTTCTAAAACCACAATTTTGGTCCCTTGTTTTATATTTTTTGAGATTTTTTCGGTCCCTCGTCGATTTTGTTGATTTATCACTCTCATTAATGACGTGACAATGATGTGGCATGTACTCCCTCCGGTCACTATTATAAGCTAAATTTGACTTTTTAGATACATTGAATAATTAATGAATACAGTCTATAATAAAGACTAGATACGTTAATTATTCAATGTATCTAAAAAGTCAAATTTTGTTTATAATAGTGACAGGGTGGAGTATTCGTTAACTTATTGATTTTCCATGTCATCAATTGTAATAATTAATTATATACATGATAAAAACCAAATTGATTAATTATTATAAAAAAATGAATTAAATTATAAAAAGGAAGGGAATCGTAAACCCTAATTTTTAAAATCCCCAATCTTCATTCATCCTCCTCCTTCTATTCCATCCATAATCAATCACCTCATTTCCGTTCATTCTCCTTTGCGAATTCGGTCATCCTCCTCGTTCTTTCTCGTTTTTTAATGTTTTTGTTCTTCAAGCATATCATTGCATGATCTAAATTTATATTCCATCCCTATACAACGTAGGATATTTACATACTACTTCTTTTCCATGGCTCTCAATTTTCGCAAGGGCGGGAAGCTTTGGTAGCAAATTAAAGTTTATGAATTCATCTAAATCAACCATTTGCAACACTATTTGAAGAATGAAAATGAATTCAAAAAACGAGAAAGAATAAGGAAGATGAACGAATTTGACAAATGAGAATGAACAAAAATGAGGTGATTGGGTCTGATTGAAAAAGAAAGAGGAAGATGAATGAAGACGGGATTTAGGGCTCATGATTCCCTTCCTTTTTATAATTTAATTCATTTTCTTCTTTTAATAATCAATCAATTGTTTTATTATGTATATAATGAATTTTATTATTGATGACATTTTTCTTTAAGGAATTAATTTTACACATGAAAAGTGAATAAGTAACACACACATGCTATGTCACTGTCAGTCATTAATGAGAGTAATGAAACTCCAAAGCTAAGACTAAAATGAAAAGCTAATGTGAGACTAAAATAAACCCAAAAAATGTAAAACAGGGACTAAAATTGTGGTTTTAGAAATAAGGGACTACATTCAATTAAGTTAAAATAGAGCGATCAAAAGTTAATTTAAGCCATTATTCAAAAAAAGAAGAAGTTAATTTAAGCCTAAACTTTTTAAATTAGATAAACGTTTTGAATAAATATCACGAGACTATTTAATCATAAAAGTCTTTCAAAAAACTTTAAAATTCTAATTGAATATATCCGTGAAGATTATAACTTATCATTCTCTCAAAACTATCTTCATCATCTTAATTAAAAAAATTAACTATTAATCAAACTTTTTTTTGTCATTTCATATTTATCGATTAATTCAATCACTTACTTTACCAAATGCTTTTGTATTTTTTTTTTTACTTAATGTTACAAATTCAATTAATTAATTTATCAACTCTCAATTTTTATGCTTACTCCATGCTTATAGTATGTGAATCTAGTCATGGACTACTTAAAAAAATTATTAACTATAAATTCATTTGTTATAAGTTAGATTATTAACTTTTTTTTTTTTTTGACAAAAACTATTTTGTTGTTTTATTAACTAGCATTGCCCATTTTGTAAAATAAATAACTAACAATAGCCCATAATGTTTTTTAAGAGGAACATAATCCCACATAATGTTATCTCCTAATAAGTGCTATGTTACTTTTTCCTTCATTATACCGATTGTTGTAATAATAATTTTGATTTTGGTCAATAAGTAAAAATAATTACAAAGCGACAGTCCAATTAATGATGACAATCGGGTTAAAAAATCTTGCGAATACAAGCAAATTCAACGACGTCGTCTTGCATTCCTCTCCACGTACGTCATTTACTTTTATAACCCTGCACTGCGTCGATTTTCAACAAAACATCACGTCAATCCGCATGAAAATTGTCCCAAAAGCAAAGGCTAATTCCGTAAACTGAAATCCGATAATATCCACCTGGACCCTCTTTCTGAGGCAAAAAGGGCGAAAGGATCAGAGTAGTTACCGTGATCCATTTTCGTTATCTCTCTAACTTTTCTATCTCTCTAGAATTTTCTATCGTCTTCACAAATTAGGGTTTTTGCGAATCTCTTCCAAAAATCAAATCCCAACGGTTCAGCCATGGTTTCCGATTCAATCGCCGCCGTTCCGATTCCTTCCGCCGCTAACACCAAGAACCCTGGCAAAAAGAAGAGGGTAACGATTTTCATTCCGATTCCGATTTTATATATTTTTTTGTTAACCGTTCTAATTTAAACTCACGCGTTATCGAATTCTATTTTCAGACCAATAGGTCCGCGAAATTGAAGCAGTATAAGATTGATGCTCGTCGTGAACAATGGCTATCTCAAGGTACGTGTGATGTTAACATCGATTTTTCTTTTGATCTATTGGTTTCTTAATTTTGTGTGGTTTTTCAGGTGCGGTGAAGAAGAAGGATTGCAAGGATGATGATGTCCACGTGCCGTCGTCACCGGTGGGGAAACAGAGCAAACGCGAATTGGAGAAAGTGGGGACGAGGCGTAGAGGTGGAGATGACGATGTGTTGATCCATCATGACAGTGATTCGGAGTCGCCGTCGAACAGTCCTATCAGTCCTAATAGTAGTGTGTTGTGTGGTAATGATTCCGGGACGAATTTCACTGGTAGTAGCAGTGGTGGAAGCAGTAGCAGTAGTAGCTCTAGTAGTGGTGGGTGTTACTCCGGAAATATTACAGAAGAGGAAGAAGATGATGAAGAAGAAGAAGAAGTAGAACAAGAGGAGGAGGAGGATGATGGATGCTTGGATGATTGGGAGGCTGTGGCCGATGCTTTAGCCGCCGATGAGAAGCATATTGCCTCTTCACAGGATGAACCTGTTGTGGAAACGGATTCATCCTGTGAAGTGACTGATGGTTTGAGTTTAGGATCTTTGGATTCCAAACCAGGGAGTGGTGGAACGGTTCCTCGGGCTTCCGGTAATGGTAAAGCTTGGAGGGCTGATGATGCTTTTCGTCCTCCGACTTTGCCCAATCTGTCGAAGCAGCATAGTATGCCGAATCCACGTTTTGGAGGAGGGGTTCCCTGGTCTCGCATGTCTGTGCCATCCAATTGTCCAATTTGCTGTGAGGATCTCGATTTAACGGACACGAGTTTTCTTCCGTGCAATTGTGGTTTTCGGCTCTGTCTCTTTTGCCACAAGAGGATTCTTGAGCAGGATGCTCGTTGCCCTGGGTGCAGGAAGCAATATGAGTGTGAACCTATCGAGACAGAAGCAAGTGTGCATGGAGGTAGCCTTACTCTTCGGTTGGCGCGTTCTGTTAGCATGATCGAAAGGTCTTGAGAGATTTCTCTTTTTTCATTAGTTGTGTATGCTGTGGTCTCTCCTTTTTTTTTGCATTATTTGCGTCGTCTGTAATTTTCTAGGTTGGAACATCTAATTTTCATAGGTCTAGTTGGTTTAGGACATGAGTTTCTTTAGCATCACAAAATCAAGTTGTTTCTCATTTCATCTTATGGTGCATGTGTTAATGTAGAATACTCATGTTGGTATGTGAATACATAAGGTGGTATAGAAATTCAATACATTGAAATAAATGGTTACATCCTGCCGTGGCATATTCCCTTAAAGCTTCCACTTCACATTTTGTCTATAGTTTTTGTACTCTAATTCCATCACTTTGCAGTGTTGTTGTTTGATTGAACATGCTCGTAATGTGTAAATTAAAATTCTGCTTGTGTTGCAACGAATTGTGTTTATTTTCCTCTCTTAACTGTTACAGTTATTGACAAACATGCTAATGATCTCTAATCAGATGTTTTTCCTGTTTTTTTGTCGTTTCAAATTTTCTTTTGGCCTTATATTTTGTTGTGTCTCTGAAGTATGAATTAGTCGAGGAAGTTATTTTGCTGCTTCCATTGTTTGGAGGCAGTATTGTATGTCTAACTGTGTATCACTCTCATATAATCAGTTTCTATGTTATTTAAGAATTGTTTTGGCAGTGTTAGCAAAGCGCTTAAGGTTTAATGTAGGGACATGAACCTAAAATGCCTCAAAATAGTCCTTCAACAAACTGGTTTGTGGGTTGTTTTTGAACATCAAGGGTGGTACAGAAATGCTATGGTAGTCTGTTTTGCCTTTTCTCTATTGCTTTAAATTTGACATGATTTCTCCATGAAAAATTGAAAGCGATTGCTTTTTAATGTTAGCTAACATTGTAAATATATATTGTTCAAATATACTCATGACATTTGAATATCGTTCTGATGATTCTCTTATAGGAACCAATATACTTTTGTAAGTATAAATTTGAAGGCTGGTCAATAGGGTTTTCAAGGTATGAGAGTATCTTTTTGGTGTTGCTGTAAATGCTTCTTAAAAATAGTATGATTTAGTCTTGGTGAATGTATAATTTGTCCTTCCTGTTTCCTTGGGGTACATATTAATTTGAAGGCTGGTCAATAGGGTTTTCAAGGTCTTAGAGTATCTTTTTGGTGTTGCTGTATATGCTTCTTAAAAATATGATTTAGTCTTGGTGAATGAATAATTTGTCCTTCCTGTTTCCTTGGGGTACTGATAATTGGTTCTTGACTTTTTATATTTCATTTCAATCAACCACCGTAAGATCATCCTAGAAATATCATGTACTTACCAAACACTTATCTTTCCTAGTAATAGGATTCTGGATATTCCTGATTGTACAACTCTATACCTTGAAACAAACTCCCCCCTTAGGTTTTGCCATGTTAAGAAGTTTGACTGTGAGAAGGTGATTGCACTCTGGAATGAAAAGTCATTTATTGGTTAGCCATCATGAAAATTTGAAAAGATTGGAGATTCAATTGGCTTCTTTTTGCGGATTTTGGGCATTTGTGGTCAAGTTTGTGCTTTTTACAACTTTCTGTCTCGCTTGAAGTTACTACTTTGGTGTTTGTTGTAGTGTGGACCGTGGAAAATAGAATGGATCACATTAAGTATGTTAATGATTATTGTTTCCGATACAGTGGAACTGCTCATACTCATTTTAGTTATAATAGGTTTTGGCATATTGATTATATAAACCTTTACTCTAATCTCCCCATAAAGAAACTATCAGCATCGTTTCATTTATGGGATACAACTACAATAATCTTTTATTGTCTCTTTTTGAACTTATGGGTGCAAAACAGGTGACCTAATTGTTTGTCTTTGAAATGTAGAAATGGCAAGTCATGTATACCTTAATTAGGTTTCTCTTACTACTGGTATCCCTCTTAATAAAATAGGTCTATTTGATAATGTTTATAACTAGCTGAAGAGTGGGAATCCCTTGGAAACTAAGATCAATACTACTATCAAATTGAACATTACTGATGATAAGTAACAGCAGTTGGTGGAATGCTGCTTTGCTAGAAGACTTTGGGCTGTTCAGAATGGAAACATACACAAGAAAGCCAACTTTTATAATTGGAATATGGCTCTGAGGGGGTTGGGGAGAAAATGAGATATGTTAGAAACGATAAAATAAATGTTTTGCCATGCATTCGAGTAGTCTCAAGCTTTGGGTATTCCCAATGCAAAGCATAACATGCACCAAGAAATTAAAAATAGTTTGTACTCCTTTTAACTTTCTTTGTAAATTACATTATTCTTTTTTGAGAGATAATTATGTTCTGTTTCAGCCCTTTGTGATGCAACAATTTGATTGTGCCATATTTAAAGCTGTTTTCTTATCGTTTTTATGTTTTAGTGATGCTACCACACTTAAAACACTCAATTGATTTGATAAAAACTAGGAGTGGTCCAATGTTCTATGTGGTGCATGGTGAACCACTGGTATAGAATATTGGATTTATGAGTGAAAATTTGAAGGTTGAAATTTGAAATTATATGACGGCCACAGGTCAACAAGAGATGGAAGATATTTGTAGTTTTTCCCTTGTGCTTTATTTTCTGGCCATGTTGCCTAAGGTTTCAACTTCATGACGGTGGAAGATGAATAATGGGTGCTATTTCAATTTAATCTTAATCTAGTTTTACTTTTCTGCATTTCGTAGCTTAAAGACTTCGTTTCCAATGGCTATGGAGGCTTGATGGGGTACTAGAGAATTTACGCCTTCCCCATAGGCCATATCCTTGTAAAGAAAGATTACTATTACTAGAGACATGGAAACGACAATGAAGTTGGTGGCATGTAGTTTTTTACGTTGAAATTTTTAGGTTGAGGGGAACTTTTCAATCTCTAAAGTCACTTACAAAGTGCATTTGAAAATAATTTACATGCCTTAATTTTTTTTGTTTGGAAGTATATTTTGAATACAGTATATGTTTTTCTGAAACACATATTTTGAAATACAGTCGCTTTCCCTTGGCAATTGGCATGCAGTTTTTCTGAACGAATTATTTATTTATTCTGGTTGTTTTAAGTCTCTATAGCAATTACTAGTTAAAAACGAATCGGTATTAATTTGCTATTAGAATTAAGATCGTAATGTTGTAATTTTCACGCTGTAAGTTGTTTTCTTTGCTATTATCACACGTTGCGTGAAAATTATTAAAAACGAATTGGTATTAAACTATTAATGTATTCGATTTCCAATTGTAACCGTGTGATAAAGAGATAATGTCCCATAATATGTTACCTGCTGTGGATGAGATGGACTGTCAAATATTTGATATACCTCTTGAATTTTTTTTGTTTGTTTTGTTTCATTTTGGGGAGGTGAAACTGATTTTAGAATTGCTAAATTGATTGTGATATTTTGAATTTCTTTTTCTTTTTTTGTATATAAAATTGATTTGTTTCTTTCAGAATATGTTTAATTTGATTTGAGGAGACATAATCACAATATTTGCTACTGTAAAATTAAATGCATACTTTGTTGGTTGTCTTGCCCCTTTGAGTTTTAGAAAGGAGGAAAACGACATTGTAGTTATCACTCAAAATGGATAAACACTTGGCAACATTATCCGCTCGGTAATTAAAAAATAATAATAACCAAAACTAACTATTAATGTAAAATTATACATCACATAACATTAATAAAACTATTTTCTGGATTTGACATTAAACTGACATTCGTTTGGTTCTTGGATGAATATGATTTTCCTGGTTTGATGTTAAACTGGCACAGCTTGATCTGGTTATTGGATGAATCTGATCTTCGTCGGGTACTTGGGTTGGAGATTTTAGATTTTTGCTAAAATAATGCTCAAAACTCAAATAATTTCTTAAAAAAGGAGAAAAAAAATAAGTATTATGAAGGCGATAAACAAACAAAAAAAACGTGGCAATTTTGTCTGTGTGACTTATTCGTCACACAACGAGGTGCAATTTAAAATTTAATCGATTTAGATTTTTTGTATTCACCTCGCTCTATCTCTTCTCAAGATCTGTGTTTCAGCGTTACCTTGTTTTCTTTGAAATCGTCTCTCTTTTGACAAAAAAAAAATCTCTCTCCAACTATATTTGCTTAAATTTTTTATTAAAATAAATCAAGCTCATGAAATAAAGAAAAAACATCCAATGAAATGAATGACTCAGAGATTGTGTGACCGCAGTCAATCATGGCCATCTCCTTGAAAAAAAGTTGAAATTCCCTTAACAAATATATATCTATTAATATTTTGGTTAGCAATGGGGTATTTTTGAATTTTCTTGGGTACGTACCATCATTCAATCATGTAGTGCCGTGAAATTGTTTTATATATAATTGAACTAAATTGAGTTGGTTTAATGATACAATATCCTGACATACAATACGGACATGATACAATGTGTCATTAAACTAAAAGATTAATTGCACTTTTGGACCCCTATCTTTTCAAAAGTTGCGGTTATGGACCCCTAACTAATTTAAATACAAAACAGCCCCCTATGTTTTGATTCTTTAGCAGTTTTGGACCCCCAAGACAAAATAAAAATAAAAAAATTGACACGTGGCACCTCACTTAGGATGCCACGTCAGCGTTGACCGAGTCAACAATGGACTGGGGGTCCAAAACTGCCAAAGAATCAAAACATAGGGGGCTGTTTTGTATTTAAATTAGTTAGGGGTCCATAACCGCAACTTTTGAAAAGAT
>Ga0209282_1002348_pt1 | contig 10877 bp, 6 predicted proteins | sample Mtrugardesep15_FD_187529 | JGI IMG/M metagenome (GOLD analysis project Ga0209282, IMG submission 187529) | Root nodule microbial communities of legume samples collected from California, USA - M. trunc garden sep15 (SPAdes) (version 2) | ecosystem: Host-associated > Plants > Roots > Nodule...
AGTATCATCTCTAGTTGTCAGTCCTATATTCCACACAACTCCACTAGGACCTTTAAGAGTCACATTTTCTGGCAACTTCTTCTTTAAATTGTCTGAAAATGTTTTAGGAAGTGCCTGCAATTAAAACATAAATTTTAATCTGAAATTAAAAGATGCATTGAGTATTATTTGCTTGAAAAACAGCTATTAATCATCTCTAGTATATGATTTACATATTGATAAAAAAAAGAAGTACATGGATTTGCATACACTTGAGGTGCTAGCTTAATGTAAGAGCTTAGTCTTGTAACCTCAATGTACAGAGTTCAAATCTTATCGGGGACAAATTTAAAATGGTCATCAGTGTCAATGTAATTGATAAAAAATTGCCTCTTCCCCAATTTATTTAAATAAAAGTGCATGATTTACTATTTGCAGAACAAGGAAAAGAACAATTGTTGTGAATTCAAACTCAAATCTCACATCAATAAACTTAGATGTGCGGAGCAAGTATCAATGGCAACCAATAACTAAATAGTCTCAAGCAACAACAACATATCTAGATCTAGCAACCAAGTGTAAATCAAAACCTCAATCAAAGCAAGAACAACAAGATAAAGAGAGTAGAGGAACAAACACACTACAATTTGATTACCCAGTTTGGCCCAACAATGACCAGTGTTTGGGGGAGAGAGCTCCCCAATTCACTATCAATGAGTTTCTTACAAAGATATACAAAAGAGAAACAAGTAATTAACATCAATAAGTTCTCCAAGAACAACATAATTTCTACTCATTTCCCAATCTCTTCCCATGTACAAGAAACTCAAAGATTTTCACTCACGTGAGGTCTTTACAATGTTTCCCAACCCAAGAGTCTCAGCCAAAGACCCTCAAGCTCTAAATGGCTATAACGGGTTGTATGATTGTGTTTGTTGGGGTAGGATCATCATTTAGTTGCCTATCATATTTCTTATTACGTGTACATCCAAACATATGATAGAAAAAAAGTGTATCCTATCACTGTCATATCTTATTCTTATCCAACTCTCTATTCTATCATGTATCTATCATATCCTATGCACCAAACGGGTCCTAAGGTTCCTAAAAGTTGCATTCTTTGGTTCCATGAGATTACACAAAAGTGGGAAAAATCTTTAAATCGAGGTCCAAAACCCGAGTCACTTGCGTAGCACATGATTGGACGTGTATAGCACAAAACTGACAGCTGGCCGTGCGCCTACACATGAGACAGAATCAAAATTCTGCCAAAAAACACAAACCATGCTCCTAGCGCGCAGGGCAGAACCAAAACCCTCTTTCATAATTCTTTTAATTCATCGTTTAGCCCAAACATAATCATTTGCTTGAAAAACGTATATTAATCAATCTCCTTATTGAATTCCTTTTCTTTAATCTACTTAATTATTGCAATGCAAACTCAAAAACAGATCTACAACTACCATCGCCACAGTTCCTAAACAAGCATATCTGTATCTATAAAATATAAAAAATCATACAATTTTTTTTTAACAACATATAAAAAAATCAAAAGCTCAAAACTTTCTACAAAAAAAGTAACTGCAGTGGATGAAATTGTAAAAAGATAAAAATTGAAAAGGTGGGTAAGTTAAAACATGGAAGAAGTGCATGTATGTACACCGAAATATGAATATTTAAGAAGATGGAAGGAAAGAAGTACTTACAAGTTGTTGTTGAAAATTGGTGGTGGTTTGAATAAATTGGGTGAAATGGATGAATTGAAAATGGTTCCAGTAAATATCTTCTTCCCAAGATCTGCTGCTTCCATCCCAATTTTGTCCCATTTGATTTGAAACACACTCAATTTGTTCTTTCAGACTTCTTTAGTCCTTAAACAGTACACACGAGGAAGTGAAAGGGTAGGACATCTTTAATTGGTTCTACTTCAACTTTTCAACTATTTTTTATTTAAAAATAATATTTTAAATTAAAGATATTTTTGTTTTAATTCTTTTAAAAAAATTAATTTTCACTTTTGATTAGTTTTTTTTTTAAATAAACTCGTATGTAAAATCCATATTTTTGAATAAAAATTTGCAGAAACGTTTATAATATTTTTTTTTTAAGAAGCTAAGAAATGTTTATAATTTTTTTTTGAAGAAGCTAAATTAGCCCATCTAAATTGGCATCGGAGATAATTGAGACCACAAGGAGTAACACACTCCCATATCCTAAGCCAATACCACTAGGCCAACCCAAGTGAGTTAGAAACATTTATAATACTATAAGAGTCTCTCCCAAAAAATCCTTAGAATTTTTTAACAAAACATAAATTAAATATGAATTTATAAATAAATTCATATTTAATTAAAACATACACGAGTTTTACAACATTCTACACATTTTTACACATATTCATTAAAAAAAATACATGAGTTGACTTAAAAATAGAGACAATAAATAGTGATTGAAAATTTTACAAGGACTAAAAGTCGAAAGAAAATTTTAAAAGGATTAAAACAAAAATTTGATATATTTATAAGGAGTCCTCGGTTTGAATCCAGCCTTATAAAAATTAGGCGTATTAGTTGATTTTGTCCGGGGCACCGGTTAACAAGACTCTCTTAGGCTTACCATGCATAGAAGATAGATATATGTTACATTTTTATTAGACATGTATTATGGATAGTTTTTTTTGTTGAAGGATGTATTATTGGATAGTTATAACCTTCTCTTCACTCTACTTATTTCTCTTTGCAATAATTTCATTTGCATGCTATTTTTATCACACCAGTTTCTTCTTATACGCTTGAAAATTAGCTGCTCTTCAGAAAGATTTGAGGATTTATGAACTATCATACTGATTTGAGCTTATTATCTTGTTGCATTGATTTGTCAGAAAGATAAGAAACACTTCATAGTATAAAAGAAATGAAAAATGAATTAGTTTGGTTTGTGCTAAACAAATACCTACTGCAGTGTAGGGTTTTAGAATTATTTGGCTTTTTTATATTTATGATTTATCCTCTTAGTGTTTGAAATTAACAAGTGGTTTGAGTTTCCATATTAGAAAATTAATGATCTCTATGCTATGAATTTCTTCACAGCAGTTCTTCAAATACAAGTTTTTCCACTGCCAAAGCATTTCTAGTAACAAGTCGTCAAAACTGAAAGCCCTGATCAGGAGAAAGAACATTTACATCCATCTTCTTGAAAATATCATTTAAATATCACAGAGGGACTTTTTAACTGTTTGGAGCTTGCTAGAGTATCATTTTTTAGGAGTTTATATATTTGTCAACAACTTATCCAATACTCAAAGCTCTAGGATCAATTGTCTGTGTTATACTTTGCATCTATGCCTGAATAGTTGGTTCTGCTGCTAAACTGTATGCCAAGATTTTTTAATTTTGTAGGTGTAAATTTGCTAAAGGTCGAGTTTAAATAAGATGGTCATGTGATATTTCAAACAATGCAAAGGTAATAAATAATGGTTAAACACGTTCTTAGTTTTTAGCATTTATTCGACAGTAGCAGGGATTAGATTTATAGATAAGATAAATAACACTCATCAAACTACGGAAAACATCATCATTTGCCGCGGTACTCTCTGGTGGGAATATCAGGAAGGCGTGATTTGAGCGGGCCAGTGAGCTCGTTGTCCGCACATTACAGCATATGAGTGTAACTTGTAGAAATGCAACCATACAACACAGAGACATCTTGATAGGTCACTTTATGAAGATAGCAATGCATGTTCTCTCAAGCATGCTTTGTCTCCAGTATACCCTCTATTGTATGCTATACTTGATGACAATTCATTGCACCATTTTTATTGTGTTATGATGTGAAAAGTGCCAACGATGGAGGCAACGTAAAATGATCAACATGTGCAATCACAGTTCAGAGAGGGGTACGACTTCAACTACTACAGAGGTTCAATCAATTGTTGATGTTGTTCTCTCGCTAATTTTAAATGAAGTTTGTGTCATTGATGAAGTAAGACCTGATAATCCGAACCTTGCAGATAAGTTCAACTTTCACTAGAGGGAGCAATGTGCTACTGTTGGTAATTGTGTGGATGAGGTTGTAGATAAGTTCTTTTGGGTCACAACAAAGGAAGGCAAGTGAATGAGGGCAAGAGCTATTGTGAGTACTGCCCTTGGTTTCTCAAGCATTGCTAATTTGACGGGTTCAATTGAATTTATAAGTAAAGATTTTCATGTATTTGACTACATGGAGCATCTTGTTTTTAATGTGGTGAAAAGTGTGAATTGTATGTTCAAGCATGGCACTGTAAAGGTAAATATTTCCAAGAACTAGTCATATACACCTTCAATATTATATGTCCATCTCTTTATCCAAGAACTAATTAGGAAGAAAGTGTTTTTAGCTGCATGGGCAGGGACTACCGTGAAAGGCGAAGGAGCTTAACTTCCTTTCATCTTGTTGATCCTAAGACTTGCTTTGCGTGAGAAACTGTGAGTCAACACTATGCAAAACAAATAGTTTTTCAAGGATTTAAGGCAGATAGATAGTTCAATGCTAATTGGGTTGCAAATGATAATGGTTTAAGATATTTTTATTGTTTGGCAATTGTGGGGTGGTGAGTGTGACAAAGTTCCGCCGTATGGTGCAACACTTGGAAAGGCATTGGCTGGAAAAAAAAATGCTCCCAGATAAAGCTTCCCTTGCATGCATTGATGCAGTAAATTGCCTTGCAAACAATGATGCAATGATTTGTATAAATCTAAGAATATGTGCACGTAGCTTTTGAGGTCATGATGTGTTTAGACCATTCTTTAACAATCCTTATAATAAGAGAATGATAACTCATATAATTATTTATTCTAGAAAGGATCTTTTATGCATACTTTGTTGGTTTGTTTGGAAATAGTGATATTGTGCGATTGATGTAGTTATCTTACTACGAGTATGCACTAGCTTATATAAGCATCATATTGTCTCATGATTAAAATCAATGAAAAATATAACCAAATTCCTCTTTTTCATTCTAACTTCTCTCCCTAAATTCGGAGGTGTGATCCCTACTCGAATTGAGTCGTATCACCAACATTTCGCAATGACATGAACTAAAATGCAGCAGCGTAACAAAAAATCATCATCTATAAAATGTATCAAGTCTTGGCAACTCATGCCGCAAAAAAATCACTATAAAATGTATCAAGTCTTGGCAACTCATGCCACAAAAAATCTTCATCTAAGATTGATTTATCTGTCTCACAAACAAGCACATTGGCAGGTAGATCTAACTAGCTATCAAGTTTCACATTCCCATTTTGATCGTCAAGACCTTCTTTTCCAATCCCAGATATATAAACCTTCATCACATAATTAGAAACGAGCTCAAAAATGCACGTGTCTCCAAGATTGATGCCATTATCACGAACAAAGGCCATCCATCCCCCACAAAAGGCGCGTGTTGCTCCCGCTGGGACGGAGCTCACAGTCCAACATTCGCCTCTTGCATTGCGAAGCGTAACTTCTGTTCTGCAGGCAGGGAGATGTGTAGCAGAGAAATGATTTGGGATTCTCTACAATGTAACAAGTATTCAATATTATACTCCAACTGGATTAGTTTCTCAAGCATATGAAACACTGCATAAGTTACTTAAAGAACTCACCAGAGTACGTGAACCACTGATATTGCATGATTTCATGATCATAACAAAATATGGAAAAGAGGAGGTAAATGAGTTTTTCTCATCTTTTTCATGAACCACTGATATTGCGTGAACCACTGTTATCTTTTTCTCATCTTCCTTCCGACTGATGGATGCCTCTGTGGAATTGAACAGTTCAATCATGAGTTTTAAACAAAATAATAAGCTCTGACATAAATATAAGGATTTGAATGCAAAATACTCTTTCCTAGACAAGTATCAGTTTGGTAGGGAAGCTCAGATGAGTTTTAATCCATGGTTTTGAGACCTAGAATGAAATCAAAGGGCTATGCGCAAAGTCAAGAAAATCACAATCTTTTCTTCAAATATTCACTAGGAGGAAAACTAATTGTATTTTTTGTTTATGTTGATGATATTATGGTTACATGAGATTACTTGACTGATAAGAGAGTATAAAAGGACCCATTAAGGGAAAAGCCAAAATCAAGATAGTAAAAGTTAATGAAAAATAAAGAAATATTTTAACCCGAGTGTTCCTTGTTGCAAGCCACCAAATCATAACCATGCGCTTCTCTCTCAACAGAATAATTAGCTTTTTTCGGTGGTCTTCCTCGCTTCTTAGTCTGGACAGGTGTAACCTCATTAACAGGCTGCTTGGTCCTTTTTCCGGTTGATTGGGAGGGAAGCGCTATAGTGATTGCATTAGCCATGAACTGCTCCGGGGTAGCAGACTCAACACCAGCATTAAGAACAGTATTGACTTCTTCAACAGACTTGTTTGTTTCCTTCTCCGTGATACCCTCTTGTTCAGGTTGAGCATTCCCACATTTTCCAACAAAATAGGAAGCCGCTTTCTCACAAAAGCTTTCTCCTTGAAATATTAAAACATTAAAGTTTGATTCACCATTGAACTTAAAGACAAGGAAATCATTCTCTTTCAGAGAATGATCTCTTGCAAACTGATGCCAACCGTCCACGAAGTAAACAGTATTATCTCTAGTTTCCAGCCCTACATTCCATTCAACTCCACTAGGACCTTTAAGGGTCACATTTTCTGGCAACTTCTTCTTTAAATTGTCTGAAAATGTTTTAGGAAGCGCCTGCGATAAAATTATAAATTTCCATTTGAGATTATGATACATTGAACTCAACATAATTATTTGCTTGAAAAACCGCTATTAATCATCACAAGTACATGACATGGATAAAAAGAGAGGGTTGTGTTAGACAGTCAACAACCAACATAAAACTTTGTCAAATTTTTTATGACATGGATCAAATATGTTATAGATAGTGCTTGCAGAACATGGAAAAATAAAATTAATCCATTATTTAAAAACGACACCACAATCTCCTTATTCATTTCCTTTAAGCCACAAAAGCATGAATTTATTAGGGTGAATGCAAGAACAAATTGTCTCAAAAGCAAACACTAGAAAGATTGAAAGGAAAAAAACTACATATCTTCAACTAATGTCACAGTTCTTAAGTAAGAATCCAAAGCTATTATTTTAAAAACAAGCATATCAATATAAATATGTATATGTCAAAAGCTCAAAGCTTTCTTCAAAAGAACTCACTGCAATTACAAGAATTGTAAAAAGATGCAAAATTTAAAAGATGGGCAAGTTAAAATGATGAAGAAAAAGAACAAAATAAATGAACCTGAAAAGTAGCATGAACATGAACATGAAATGAAGTACATGTATTTAACACCACCCACATATGAAAACTTTATAAAGCTTTCATTTTTCTTTCATCAAGAACATGGAAGTTAAGAAAAAGTTGAAAAATATAATACTTACAAGTTGCTGTTCAAAATCAGTGGTGTGGAGAAACTGAGCGAAATGGATGAACTGGAAATGGTTCCAGTAAATGTCTTCTTCCCAAGATCTCCTGCTATCTTCCATTTGAAACAGAAGCTGAGTGAAATGGTTCAAAGGTTCAAAGGTGCAAAGTACAAAAGACAGGTATAGTTCAAGAAGTGAGGTAAAGTACAGTATAGGCTCTACTTAAGAAAAGTACAGGTCATATTTATAAGAAAAGTAAAAGGTAAAAAATGATTAATTTCACAACGGTTAGTAATGTGTGAAAATGTATAGAAACATTGATTTTAGTCCATTTCATGGTCATCTTAAATGGGTTCACACATTTACTATGTCGATGATCGTTGGATTGCAATCGATTCGTGTAGATTTGACCGTCATAAATTTATTTATTAAAAAATTTGGAAGTTTATTTATATTTAATATCGTGTAGTCTTGATCCAAACTATTTTGACGCGTCGAATACGTTATTGTCAACGACTGCATTGAATGCGTTCAAACTATCAACGACTGTATTTAATGCGTTGAAACTATAAAATTGATTTCTTTCGCAACGGTTAGTAATAGGGGTGTACACGGGTTGGGTTGGGTAGGTTTTAGCTTAACCCGTTGATCACACTATAGGTTGGGTTCAACATGGAACACGCATTTACATAGCCAGAACCGAACCAAACCAGTTTTTCTGGGTTGGTTCAGGTTGGGTTCACGGGTACCCATTTAATTATAAAAATATTTTTTTGGTTATATTTATTTGCACAACACTGTGTCGGTGATCGTTGGGTTGAAATCAATTGACGTAGATTTTAAAATCGGAAATTTAGTTATTAAAAAAGCTAAAAGTTTATTTAAAACTAACACCATGTAGTCTTGATTTAGCGTATTTTGACGCGTTGAATACATGATTTTCAACGACCGTATTGAATGCGTTAAAACTATAAAATATCTTTTAATGTTTAGGTTAGCAATTTATATTTTGTTGGAATATGGTGAAAAATGATGAATTCAATTTATTACAAGTTAAAAAATTGTTATTTCGCCCCTTAAAAAAAATTGTTATTTCGAATGTTTTAGCTTCATCATCAAGTTAGTAGGACCCTTATTTATTTGGTAAAATGAGGGCTGGAGTTCAAATGGGTTAGCAATTTTTGTTACAAAACATACCACCAGAAGACACTTTTGAAATCAAGCTAATAACAAAAGACAACTTAGTAAGAAAAGATTATGTTTAAGTAGTACTAAACAAACATTCAAAAATTATAATGAAAATGTCTAACCCATATTTAATGAAAAAGATTTTTTTTACTCTACATTTAAAAAAATTCACATTTTGAACCTAGAGAATTGCTTTTTACGTATTGAGTCAACACGTAAAAAGCAATTCTCTAGGTTCAAAATATCAGCACGTAAAAGGTGTGAATATATCCATAGCCACATAACTGTAAATTAGTTATTAATTTGCTATTTTGCTTCTATAAATGGTTCTAATTTTTGTTCTAATATAGAGTTAAGGGCAATAAGGTATACATACTAATCTCATTTTACTTAATCGTGAAGATTCAACCTAATTATCATCTATAGTCAATCATATCCTACATGACAATCACAAGCCACATGATTCTATACTAATTTAGACTAGAACCAGGGCTTGAAAAAAAATAAAATTAGAACTAGGGCTTGAAACTAACATCCTGATACCAAGATTAGAGGCTTCTATGGCCAGCCAGTACTTGCCATACAAACCTTCTCCTACACATAAACCTCTAGAATAAGCAACCTAGGGCATATTTCACTGCAAATAAACACCATTTCTCTTTAGGGATTGTTTTCATCACTTAACCATACATTCAAACTCATCACAGGTCAATGATGATTTCAGTTATGTGGATAAATCCATCGCCACATAACTGTAAATTAGTTACTAATTTGTTTCTATCTCAAAGTTTGTTAGACGAAGTTTGTTATTACTTATTAGAAGATAAGTTAGTTGCTATTTTTAAGCTTCTCTTAGTCTAGTAGCCTATGTAAACGCATGTACATGTAATCTTTTGCTTTCAAGGAGATATAAAGAGAAATTTCAGTTTCTAAGTCTCCCTAATCATTCACCCTCTCTGAGAGCAAGAGGGTCCTCGCGGCCGCGCATAGGTGGTCATGGCTGGTGGCTCAGCAGCCGAAAGGCTGAGCACAATGATGCATGATACATGTAAACTCGTAGCATGGAACGATCTCGTAGCATCGGTATCCGTGTTTGTGTTAGTGTGCTTAGGTTATTACAATTTACAACAACAATGAATCTGAAATTGGAAAGATATAATAGAAGAAAATACATGAACCTTCTCTGGAGGATACTGATATTCCCTTGAGGAAGATTGATGAGTTTGGGAGCTGGATCAGCATTGCATCTGAGATATACTCACTTCTCATCAGTGCACCTACTATTTCAAAAGTGTTGTTTTTATTTATGTTGTTGCTTGCTGCACATTCAAGCAGTTGCAAGTTCCCTTTCAAAAAAGTATTTGGATAGATTTTAATTCTCTTTTGTTCAAAATTGGATTCCAATTGTAACACTACCACATTGACATTCGTATTGTAAAAAATCTGCAACTATTTATATTTTGTTCATGAAATTTTGTAATTCATTTTGATGTTATGTACTGTGCAGCTTTTCATTTAAATTATAGCTGCTATTAGAAAATGCTTCCTGAATTTCAATCTTACAAAACTCTTTGAATCATTGGATCATAATCAAGTGAATCACATTTGAAAAATAAATAAATAGCTTATTTACAAAACTCTTGCGAATATTTCTATCATGAGGTTTGTCAACAAGTTGCCATGTATTATTTTTCTCAATCATGTTTAACTGCTTCTTCATTGAAACTATCCAGTGTTGATCAAGTATTGCTTCTTCAAAACCAGCAGGCTCGCAAAGAGCGATATTGCATCTTCGATAAACATCCAAAAATAGTCTTGTGCCTTCCACAGGAATGTCCATCTACCATTTCAATTTCCCTATCTTCATTGCTTTCATCTATTTTGTAAGACTGGATTTTTGGCTCTTTGGAAATTGCTTTTATCCCATTTGTGTCATCCCAATTTCACTTTTAGTCTTCCATAAAATTCGCCTATAATAATTTTACCATTTTTTGGCTAGAAATTTTTATAAGCTTTTGCAACAGAGTTGTAGCCGAAAAAATGAATAGAAGGGCTCTTTTTTCTAGTTTATCTCTCTTGATATGTAGAACATGAGCGAAACATAAGCGTCTAAATATTTTAAGGAAAATTAGGGAGGGTTTGTAATCAACGTGTTTTGCAAATAAACAACGTGTTTGCCGATTCTGCCCAAAATTTCTTGGGCATGTTCCTATCATGTAATATACATTGGGTCATCTCCAATATAAATTTGTTTCTTCTTTCACTGACTCTACTATGATGTGGAATGTATAGA
>Ga0209282_1002349_pt1 | contig 10876 bp, 6 predicted proteins | sample Mtrugardesep15_FD_187529 | JGI IMG/M metagenome (GOLD analysis project Ga0209282, IMG submission 187529) | Root nodule microbial communities of legume samples collected from California, USA - M. trunc garden sep15 (SPAdes) (version 2) | ecosystem: Host-associated > Plants > Roots > Nodule...
ATGGGTGCACCAAAAGTGGTACTACATTGGTGGAGTTTATAATTGTTTTTCTTTTGCAAGAATTCCCTTCCTTCTTCTCTCACCTAATTAGTTGGGTTTAGTTATTGTATTCACTCTTTTTTATATTCACTTCATCTCTATTTAGAAGATTAATTATTTTAGAACATTTGTGATATAAGACTCTTGACAAATACAGTAAACCCTAGTTACAATAAAACCAACCATAGATAAAGTACTACAACACATCATATGATAACGATTAACTAGCAATAGAAAAACGTTATGGTTAATACTTAGTAGATTCAACATGCTTAGAAGCAAAACACACAAATACCACAATGATCACCATTAATAATTTGACAAACGATCCAACAAGACCCTCCAAATAAAGAGCTTCGAAGTTGGATTTAACCTCAACTTAAAATAAAAATCAACGATGTGCTTAACCAACCGTAAAGTTATTTGAGTTATTTTGACGTTATTCGGACCAACATTCATAAATTTGTTTCGTCCAACATCGATAGATTCCTCCGCCACTCCACGCTTATGTTCTGACCAGCATTAAGAACATAGAGGTTGGGATATAAATCACGAAAATTATTTAAAACCAACCAATTATTTTTCTAGAACATAACTAAATCACCTTTGTCCATGTGATGTTTTTGAATTATTTTTTTTTTAGATAGACGAAATGACAAAGCCATTATAAACTCACACACAAATGAAGATACCAGAGTTCGAACCCGGTCATGACATCCGGCCTAACAATTTCGAAATTTTGCCAATTGAACTAGGACTTTTGGAATTTGAACTCTTTTGTTAAAATAGAAAGAAAAAAAAATTGCCCAATCTTATCGAAATACTCCTATCGATAAGAAAATACTCCAGTATCGATAAATATATTTTCATTCAAAGATAAAAAATCAGTCCACCACAATATGGCTACTCGAGAGATGGCGTAATTATATTTCTTTTGAAACAAATTCAAACTAAGTGCTAAATTTTTTAATAAAAGTAAGTTAGAAAACCAATTAGATTGCGTATGCCTTCACTGGCTCCGCCTGGACTCAGTAATTAACTAATTATAATGTTTGAGATAATGGAACAGTTTTGAGGCATGGATGCATTACACTTTGGTAGGAGTAGCTAGGACCTACGCAGCTCTTATAAAATGGGCGATGAACTCTAGTGTTTTATTAAACTAATCAATATGTCTATCTTACTATGTAAGATTAATTATACTATATCCAATTTCATAAAAGATGAGCATTGAGCAATTAATTGGATAACCGTTGGATGAGTTTATGGTGTTGGCTTCCACTTATTGAGTGCATTATAAAACAATTAGGCCCACAAATTATTTGTTTTCATCCTTTGCAATGATTATTAGGTGTAATGTAATGATCCAAGAACATGGACAATAAACAATAGGGGTATGCATGTGCTATGTGGATTGTTTCTCTGGCATTTCCCGTATCCTCGGCTTTGTTTTGTTGTTTCTGGATATCTTTATTCCCTTTTGAGCTTCTTGACAACCATCAATATGCTAACACATTATTTGAAATGAAGGTCCCAGTCCCTATATTGTAGTAGTAGTAGTATCAATTTAATTCTCAATAATTTCGTAGTAATTAGTTAAGCCTAGAGGAAGCTTGAAGGTGATGTTTGTCCTTTTCTCGGTTCCTATTGCCTTCCACCATGTTCCTATTGGTTCTTTGTGCTATGACACTACGAATGCAAATTAAGGACTCTGTCCCTACTTCATTCGGTGAAGCTCGGGACTCGAGGGATACTAGAAAATAAGGTTACAATTACACATAAAAATAAGTTTCCAATTCCAAATGAAAGGCTAAAACTAAATGTTGTACAAGTGAAAGTTGATAAACTAATTGCAGCTTTAGTTCGGTGGTGATAAAAATTGATCTTAAGTGAATTGACTTTGCAATATTGTAAAAGTAATAAATTTGAGTTTAAAATGATTTGTGTTAGGATTTAACAATAAATTCTAAATTCATACCTAGCATAAATCGTAAAAGTCAAAAGTTATAAATTATAACTTCAATTAGAATTATTTCTATAAGCAAAAATCATCAATTCTACAACCTTTAGAATCACTTTTGACCCTTCAAATTAAAATCAAACATATGTTAAGGCGGACACTCTATTTTTCATAAGCTTCAAGATGATATTACATGGGTTTGATGATTTATTTTACTGTACTTGCAGTGAGTGTAATATCAGAAACTAGAATTTAGTCTATTTTGGTCATGTTTGAGAAGGCTGTCGATGAGTGTATAGCTAGATATGGGCATGGTTTTTCGTGACTTAAACCCCAAGTAATGTGAGTTTTAAGTCTTTTTACTGAGTTCTAGATGCTTCTAGAAGGTAATTGAGGCGGCGCCTCTGGAAGGGTGCGGCTAGGCCTTTAGGAACCCTTATGGAGGACGCCTAAGCCTTTCTAGAAGGTATTCGAGCCCTTAGAAATATATTAACGGTCCATTTACTATGATTCTTAGACGGAGAAGTGTGTTAGATCATATACGATGATGAACCGGTGCTTAAAATTTGTTAACTGATCTAACAATGATCCAGATTATTTTATAGAGACGAAAGTAGAAATTCATGGTATTAGTTTTATTACAACCGAAACGATGACTCAATTGATGTTTGTAAAAAAAAATTAGGCTAAATTGCATTTTTGGTCCCTTAACTATTTATGTAGTATCACATTACTCCCTTAATTAAAATTCAATTTATTTTTGTCCCTTAACTTCTCTCTATTACACATTTTGGTCCTTTCTGTTAGTTTTAATGCAAAAACGTTAGGTTTTCTTCATCTTCTTCTCCTTTTTTTCATCTTCATATCATAACCATCAACAACAAGAATCCCAGAAAAATTCCAGAAGAAAATAAAGAAAACCTAACGTTTTTGAATTAAAACTAACGGAAAGGACCAAAATGTGTAACAGAGAGAAGTTAAAGGACCAAAATAAATCAAATTTTAATTAAGGGACCAAAGTGATACTACCTAAATAGTTAAGGGACCAAAAATGCAATTTAGCCAAAAAATTAATAGAAATAATTACATTAATTTAGTACTTTGAAATCTAACTTACATTTTTTTTTGAACAAACAAAAATGATATATATTATATAAACACAGTTAATTTACCATACATAAGACATGCAAAAGGTAAACCAACCCAAAATATTTACAACATCCAGATGCTATAAAACAGAGAGCAACCACAAAAATCTAAGTACATTACATTTGAACACCCATACACAAAAGTGAATGTTTCCACCAATCATGAAAAGTATAACTAAAAGTTGTCTGTTTAGATGTCAGCCACAAGAAAGAAAGCAATTTAACCTTTTCAGCTACACTAGAAGGATATGAGACCGAGTGTTGAAAAACACAATTGTTTCTTTCCTTCCAAATAGTCCACATAGAAGCAAACCAAATAATTCTCAAATATGAATGAGTAGGTCTAGGCAAACCAGCCATATACGTAAATTGAGTGAAATGATGTCGAATGTCACCTGAAAGAACCGTAGACAAACCCAACCATTGCAACAGGTGAGCCCAAAGCGAGCTAAAAGTGTCGCAGTTTAAGAACAGATGAGTCGCGGATTTTATTTCCCCGCACCCGGCCACACAAACTGCTTCCTGGACCTGAAGGATGCGCCGCCGAACCAAATTATCTTTAGTTGGAAGTCTGTTACGAAAGAGACGCCACACGAACAAGGAGACTTTTGTCGGGAATGCTTATGCCAAATGTCGTCGACAACAGTCCTCTCCACACGATTGCCGTTGTTAGTGAGAAAGCGGTAAGCTTCCCACATCGTATAACCATGAGAGGGATCTAGCAACCATCTCCAAGTATCCTAGACATTATCCTACAACACAACATTATTAAGTAACACAGAACACTCCCTCACACTCTCCTCCTCCCAAGCCAACAATCTTCGCCGCCACTCCCACCCCCCACCGCCATCCACCCACCCGAGTTTTCACATATCTTCCACCGACACCTCCTTACGGACAACAATATCAAAAAGGCGGGAAAATTTAAACCGCAAGAGAATTTTCCCAACCCAATTATCATATTTTTTTTTTAATTAAAATTTTTGTTGAATTAAGTATCAACATTGACTAGCATAATGTCTCAATGTAAGAACGTTAAAAACTCAATGTTTAATTAAAATTAATGACATATTAAAATTTTGAACGATTTTTAAGTATCGATATACCATAAATTATGGGACACTTCTTCACTCTAATAATAACCTTACTTTATCCCGATAAAATTAATAGCCACAAGCACAATCTTCAATCTCACATGTGTATAATGGGAACATTCAACAAGAATTGTTCAATGTTCATGATAACCATATACTATTTTGAAAAGCAAAATCACTACAAGGTATGATTACATGCCAGGGTGGGTGTTTCCCTTGTGTGAGACACCGGCCGTAAGACAGTGAACATCAAATAGATGGAAGATGTGTTTAAAAGATGAATAAGAAGAAAAAGCAAGGTGCTCATGACTAAGGGTATATTATTTTAAGGGTCTTATAAACAAGTGTCATAAGAGCATTTGTTAAGGATTCAAAAAATAAAAACAATTGATAATTTTTATTTAGAAAATATTATTTTTTGATGTTTTAATGTGTTGAATGCATAAATTCTAAGATAAAATTTTCTTTTTAAACCTTTTATCAAATGCCTTAAGAACATTTGTTAACATTTCCGTTATTTTAAGGGTGAATAAATGAATAGTTTTCTAAATAAGTAGAGATATTTGTAAAACCATTTATGTGACCAATTTTGAGACAATTTTATTATTCTTCTCTCATTGCATTGGACAAAAAACAATATTTAGATATAAAGAGAGACGGAGAAAGTAGGAATATAACAAAAGTATTAGATAAAGTTGTCTCAAATCTAAATATCATTTCTGTATTTTTATATTGAAATAACAAATAATTAAAAAATACACAAACCAATTAAGTATAGACATTAATATTCTTATATTATGTTGAAAGTTAATTTATATTTTTAAACTAGAAAAAAGGAATAATAATTAAACGTGTTTATTATAATTATGCATGAAATATTATAATTTAGAGTGTAAAATATTTTGTAGTTTGCAATTTCATAAGTCCAAATACTTTTGAACACGAGAGTTGCCTTGTGAACACCGGCAATCACCGGGTCTATATTCAATCTAGAGAGAAATTTGAAGATCAAAACATGAGTTAAGACATAATTTGAGGTTGACACTTGAAAGAATCAAAGAAATCTCATTCCCTTATCTATAAATCCATGGTTATATTAAAGAGTCGTGTTAACTCAAAGACACACACTTTTTTATATAGAATTTTGAATCTAAAAATGACAAATTTTTATAAAAAATATTGAATATGCAATCTCTAAAAATTATTTCTATATTATAGTTTCTTAATGTGTGTCCAAAACACCGGTAGAGCTACCACAGTCAACGATGGCCTATGGAGGCTATGATCCCCCTAAATAAATTAATTAATTAACACATGACATGTCTCACCATAGAAACCAACAGGGTGTCCTATTAATTTACGCAATGATACACCAAAGGTTTAGATGATAGTAAGAAACTTACACAATACCCCTTACCCTTCGTAAGCAAAATATCTAGTTGATTATATAATGTCATTTACCATATCAATTTATATCCAATTAGATAATCATATGCACTTTTTATTTATACTGTATTTTTTTAGGGCGAGCTAGATACGCCAGAAATGATAATCTTGCAAAATGGATAGCTAAATAAAACTTTGACATTTATATTAATTAACCACAAAGCATGTACTCTTGGAGAGTTGTGATTTCTTAATACAAGGCTAATAATTTAAGTTTAGCTATCAAGTTTGAGATCTTTTTGGGTTGAATTTTTCATAAATAACTAGTATTGAGACACAACATATGTTGAATTTCCTGCAATGGTGTTGTTATTTGGAAATGAACAAGAGTTTTGATGTCCATATAAGAGAAGACAAGAGTTATAAATTTGTCTACCACATAATACAATGTTAAAACGCAAAAGTAGAAAGCTAAAGAAAAGTGAATAAAAATGTTCCGGTGTAAGTTGCACAGGTTTCAATTCAAATCCAAGTTCTCGTTCTACTTACAAATATATAAAAGATTTTGAGTGATGAGAGTAGCACTAAAGTTATGTGTTTATCTTTATGTACGTATGATATTAAACTGCGTAGTCTACTATTAAAAAAGTTTTAAAGATTTCATGTGTTGATTATGGTCCCCCGTAAGATGAAATTCTAGCTCTTGGTCCTAAAAGCATAAGTTAGCCTACATCAAAATGAATGAAAATAAATTTGAATCTACCAATCACATATACGGGTCTAATCATTTTTTTTAAGGAAGGTCTAATCAAAATTGTAAGGGTAAACATCTTTTTTCTAAACATTAAGTTGCATATTCCATATGTTTAACTATATTACACTGTACGAATGATATATTCATAGCATGTACAATTAAATTTGTAACATAGTTTCACGAGTCACCAGTAGCAAAATGATAAAAAGCGTAAATGGTACTTACCTTTTTTAATTATTGATGAATTCCTTTTGATGCCAACTTTGAGTTGGTTTTAATACTCTTGAAAAATATTCTTAAAACTGATGTAGATATTGAACTCGCAAGACCTCCAAACCATAATTCTACAAACTGGTCTAAAAACAATGTTGAGAACAAATTTGTTTATTCACATTTTAAATAGAATCCTTCAACAAAGATATTCTTGCAAATTTTAACAACTTTAAATATGAATTTATTTCATACAAACTGTGTTAAAAGTATGAAGGTAATGTTTTGGTGCCTGAGAGCAATTTTAGAAGCTTAAAAAAGAAATATTCTTGGATAAAAAGACAAACTACAAAAGCCCAATAAGTTGCGCAACCTGGGTCGGGTATTAGAATTGGCGCCAATGTTTTCGCGCCAAAATCAGAGAACCCCACCAGCACCCATTGATAACCCTTGGAAGTTGCAGCCCTAAACACACAATCCAATTCAACTGAAATTGAAACAGTTGAGAGCTAGAAGAGAAGAATCATGGATCCAGAAAATCCTGCGTCAACTCCCGATTCACCAACCTCACCTTCCGCCGGTTTCAACACCGATCAACTTCCTCACACTCACACCAGCCGCGCATCTGAAGACGACGAAGCTTCCGTTGATCCCGATATCATACGCGACGAACCGGATCCAGAGGAAGAGGAAGATGGAGAAGATCTATACAATGATAACTTTCTCGAGTCAGTTTCTCTATTTCTCTCTCTTTTTTCATTTCTCACTTCATTTCTGCAATTTTTATAATTGATTTAATGAATTGATGATTGTTGAACAGTGATTATCAGAGGATGGGTGAAGCCGATCAGTTCGAATCGGTTGGGTTGGATGATTCGGTTGAAGATGAGAGAGATTTTGATCAGATCATGGAGGATCGTAGGGCTGCTGAGATTGAACTTGATACTCGTGATGGCCGCGCTTCCAATCGCTCTAAGCTTCCTCAGCTTCTCCACGACGGAGGTAAACCATTTCTCTTTCATTTCATTTCGTTTAGTTTTGATCAATTATTCATGCTTAGTTACTACTATTTAGGGTTTTGGTTGAATTATTGTTTGTGATTAAAATTGATCGAAATTGTTTGCAAATTTTGATATATGTACAACTTCACTCTGGCGCTGTTTATATACGTATAACTATTGAATGAATTGATACTAATTTTGGGGAAATTGGTTGTAATGTAATTTCTTAGTGACGGTTTTTCTGATTGTTTTTGAGAATGAACACGGATTAGGATATATCACAATTCACTCTGGTTAACAGTTATATGCTTATTTTAAGCGAGTCAGGGAGAAATACTTTGATTTATTTTTGGTTGAGTTTTTTGGCTTATAATGACTTATAAAGTATAAGGTGTTGGTTGTTGATATGTGAACTTTATATTGCAGATACGGATGATGACAGTTACAGGCCCTCTAAAAGAGCCAGAGCTGATCACAGGTCTTCTGCACCGAGTGACGATGATCTTGATGGGATGAATAGTTCACCTGGAAGGTCACAAAGACACTCAAGGGAGGATAATCCAACTACTGATCAAAATGAGGATGATCAATACGAGGTACTTTCAGTCTTGTATTACTTTTTTCTTTTGAAATAGATATTTTAGAAGCTACCTTGTTATTTTATTTACGGTGTCATGGAATATAGGAGGACTTTGATGATGAAGCTGGGTATGAGATGTACCGTGTTCAAGGAACTCTTAGAGAATGGGTTACAAGAGACGAAGTGCGCCGTTTCATAGCCAGGAAATTCAAGGATTTCTTACTCTCTTACGTCAATCCAAAGAATGAACATGGAGACTTTGAATATGTGCGTCTGATAAGTGAAATGGTGTCAGGTAATACATTTTCAACAAGATTTGTAGTTGCGACAGTCATCAGTATCTTCTTTGCACCAGCTAATTTATTGTGTCTTTTATTGTAGCTAACAAGTGCAGTTTGGAGATAGATTACAAGCAATTTATCTATGTCCATCCCAACATTGCCATTTGGCTGGCTGATGCACCTAATTCTGTTTTAGAAGTAATGGAAGATGTTGCTAAAAGTGTAGTCTTTAACTTGCATGCAAATTATAAACATATACATCAAAAGATATATGTTCGCATTACCAACTTACCGGTTTATGACCAGATTCGAAATATCAGGTAACATAAAAAAACCAACTGATATATTATACTCCCATATCTTCCATTGGATGAAAAACTAATAGTTGCCTTATATCGAGCAGGCAGATCCATTTGAATACAATGATTCGAATTGGGGGAGTTGTAACCAGGCGCTCCGGAGTTTTCCCCCAGTTGCAACAGGTGAAGTATGACTGTGGCAAATGTGGGGCAGTTTTGGGACCATTTTTTCAGAATTCCTATTCAGAGGTGAAAGTTGGTTCCTGTCCCGAGTGTCAATCAAAAGGACCGTTCACTGTCAATATTGAACAGGTACTGCCTTTCAAATCCTTGTGATTTCAAACCAAAGTTTTGCAAAGTAAGTTAAGAATGAGGACATTAAAATAGCCCAATTCATGTTGATTATTGTTCTTCACTTTGACTTGGCTAAATGGCAGCATAAGACTTGCCCAGTTTAGATGTACTGTAGCATGATTAACAAATTATAGAACTTTTTTGGATTTTTTGTGACTAAATAAGTTGACAGCTAATATTTGTATAAAAAGTAACATTTATTTTTTACTTCTATACTATAGACAATTTACAGGAATTTTCAAAAGCTCACTCTTCAAGAGAGCCCTGGAATAGTTCCTGCAGGACGACTGCCGAGATACAAGGAAGTGATACTATTGAATGATCTGATTGACTGTGCTCGACCTGGAGAAGAGATTGTAACATCCTCTACTTTGACTTGTTTATATTGGCTGTGGGTGTTCTGTAATGATTTTCTTATGCCATCTATATTCCGATGAAAAATTTCAGGAGGTCACAGGTGTTTATACTAATAACTTTGACTTGTCCCTGAACACAAAGAATGGTTTTCCGGTGTTTTCCACTGTTGTTGAGGCAAATTATGTTACAAAGAAGCAAGACCTTTTCTCTGCCTACAAACTTACACAGGAAGACAAAGAAGAGATTGAAAATTTGGGCAAAGACCCCCGCATTGGAGAAAGGGTTTGTTCCTTAGAACTTCAAGTTGTATTTTTTTTTCCATTTAATTATTTGTTGTTGATGGACTATAAATTGAATTTCAGATTATCAAGTCCATTGCTCCGTCAATCTATGGTCACGATGATATAAAAACTGCAATAGCCTTAGCTATGTTTGGAGGTCAAGAAAAGAATGTTGAAGGGAAGCATAGACTACGAGGAGACATAAATGTTCTTCTTCTCGGTGATCCAGGAACAGCAAAGTCTCAATTTCTGAAGTATAAACTTATCCTTTGTTATTTATAGGCTTCTTTTAATTTTTAATGGTGATCAATTAGTTATTAAATATTACAAAATTCTGTTGTCAGATATGTTGAAAAAACTGGACAGAGAGCTGTATACACCACTGGCAAAGGGGCTTCTGCTGTGGGTCTCACAGCTGCAGTCCACAAAGATCCAGTCACAAGGGAATGGACCCTTGAGGGGGGAGCCCTTGTTCTAGCTGACAGAGGAATTTGTCTCATTGATGAATTTGACAAGATGAATGACCAGGATCGGTAAGAAAATAGATATTGTAGTCTTTTATGTTATTTCTGATTATCGTATGTTTTCAGTTATGCCTTACCACTAAGATAAATATTATCAGGGTAAGTATCCATGAAGCCATGGAGCAGCAGAGCATAAGCATATCAAAAGCTGGAATTGTCACATCTCTTCAGGCACGCTGTTCTGTCATTGCTGCTGCCAATCCAATTGGAGGAAGGTAAGCAAATATGCAAGGTTACTGTTCATTCACACATATTGAAAGATGTCGAATAAACTACTGATATATATGGTTTAGTTTCAATTTTATGAGGTTTCTAATTGTACTCTGTTGGATTTGCAGATATGATTCATCAAAATTGTTTACTCAAAACGTTGAATTGACAGATCCTATTATTTCTCGATTCGATATCCTCTGTGTTGTGAAGGTAATGTTTAAATTCATCGATTCTTCTATAAACTCTTTAGCATATTCATATATTGATTGAGTTCTTGATTTTACAGGATGTAGTTGATCCAGTCACTGATGAAATGCTTGCGAAGTTTGTTGTTGACAGTCACTTCAAGTCACAACCTAAGGGTGCTAACAATGACTCCGTGAGCGAGTCCCAAG
>Ga0209282_1002350_pt1 | contig 10876 bp, 6 predicted proteins | sample Mtrugardesep15_FD_187529 | JGI IMG/M metagenome (GOLD analysis project Ga0209282, IMG submission 187529) | Root nodule microbial communities of legume samples collected from California, USA - M. trunc garden sep15 (SPAdes) (version 2) | ecosystem: Host-associated > Plants > Roots > Nodule...
GAGGCGCAATAAACTTTGTGAAGGAGTTGGAACAACATTTACAGTCTATGGGGGGCCAAAAGAAAACGAAACAACCAAACGAGAACATAGGCTTAAATAATGCACCACCTTTTGCTGAATTCTTCACTTTTCCTCAGTACACAACAAGTGCAACTCAGAACAACAAAAACAACAACGTCACAATGGAACACAATTACCAAGAACACAAACAATGGTCCGTAGCAGATATTGAAGTCACAATGGTAGATAGTCATGCCAACATGAAAATTTTGTCCAAGAAAAAACCAGGACAACTTATGAAGATTGTTGTTGGGTTACAAAATCTTAGGCTTACCATTCTTCATCTTAATGTTACTACGGTCGATGATATGGTTCTTTACTCAGTTAGTGTCAAGGTTGGTTTCTTTAAATTATTTATCTCTGCTGGCATCCATTTAATAAAATTAATTAGAAATTAAGTAATTTGGTTAATTAATTTATGAGTTTTGGGTATGAATTGATTGGAGCAGGTAGAGGAGGGGAGTCAGCTGAATAGTGTGGATGAAATTGCGGCTGCTGTGAATCAACTATTAAGGACGGTCCAACAAGAACTGGCTTATCAACTAAATTGAATGAATGAGCTTAGACAACATTAATTTAATTTCCTTGCTTAATTTATTTTAAAATTTGTCTATCAAACCTTCTCCATTGTTAAGTGATTTGGATATATAAATGTGACTGTGTTTATTGAGAATATTAGAGGGGGTAAGATAGTATGTGTAGCACTTTAATTATTTGTCATAATTTTTTCTTCTGATAGCAGCATTTGTGGCAAACAACTTCAATGCCTAGTTGAAATGTGTTAATTAGGCTGTATGTACAACCAACAGTACCTCACAGGTCTATGTGAATTACATGTTCATTTCAATAATAAGCTACCAATAGGTCTGCTTGATCAAAGTTGACATTTACATTATTATGATGATCTCGTGTTTATCATGGTTTTTCTTCTTTCATTCAAAATTAATCAACATTGACTTCTTAACGGTCTACATAAGGCATAATATATGCCCTAGGCTATAAAAATCCGTGAAATGTGTGTGTATGTTTGATTATCTCCTGATTTAATTTGATCATGATATGGCTTCAATCCAAATGAACTAATTTATGCCTTGATAGCAATTGTTTATTTTTCAAACATGTATAACTCACTCATCCTCATATTATTTTAAAGGAAAATTAGTAAGATATCCGTGCGTACAGCACGAGGTTACAAGTTGCACTTCATTTTTAAAATATGACGTAGTTGTGTTAAATTTAAATAATATTGAATGATATAATTAAAAAGGAATAGGAAATTGACAATTACAAAATATCAAAATTAAATACACATGCGTGATCTCAATAGTTAAATTTAGTGATATTTTTAAATTCAAAATTGGGTACCCGTACCGTGCAGTAGTTGGTAGAACTGATTAACAAGAGTTTAGATTTGCTCTATTTATCTTATAAAAAAAAAACTTTCGATATGGTTTTGTATATTTTTAAAAGGATAATAAGTTTGAGAAAAACAAATATTGTAAAATGTGATAAAAAAGAGTAATAGATACTATATTCATGGGAACGATTTTGGTCCACTATTTATGCATTTCAAACTTGCTTCCTCACCAACTATAATTCCAATAAGTAAGAGATTCAAAACGAAAAATGGTATATGCCAAAAATGAAACGAGTTAACCAGCAAACACAACACATTCTTAACGCATCTATAAAAACAAACCAAACAAATATGATGAAGCTTAACAAAACGAGTTAAGATTTTCTTCATTTATTATTCTCTCCATTCGTTATGTTATTGTGTATAGTCAGTTTTATTTTCATTATATTTAGGTTGCAGTACCCTTATACACATTTTAATTCAATTTTGATTATTAAACAGAAATTCCTTCAAAAAAAAATAAAATTATTAAACAGAAATCAATTTTTATCAATTCATACACTTAACCTAACCAATCTAGCAAGCTTCGAGATGGCTCATTTTCGAAGGTAACGTAACTAAGCACTTCCTTTGTGCCTTTTACTTGAAAAGGACAAGAAGAAGATGGGTACTCAACGAGATTCAGACTTATATGGGTTATGATTTTGTTAGCAATCAAGTACTCTACTGAAACATCACATATTTATTATTGAAATAAAAATTCAAATTTCATAGTGATTCATTAAATGAAATTGTCATAATATATAGACCTTCCTTATTGTCTTTCACGTGTGAATATTCTTCTACACTTTTTTCTTCCTTTTTCTGCTTCACAATAGCATAATGTATACTGATGCCTCGGTTTGGAATTGTGAAAAACAGAATATTTCTTGATCAATAATTACCTTTCACAACAGGTATTTGTAATTTTGTCCTTGTAAAAGTTGCAACTGTGTGAAAGTTGAGAGTTTGCAATTTTCTCCCTTAAAAAAATAATTTTTTGAGATTGCACAATATAAGTATGAAGTGGTGAACCACAGTAATTTTTTTTTTTTTTAAGGAAAACCGCAATATATAAACTTAAACTACTAAAAATGTTCGATAATTTTCTCGTTGTAAATATTTAAATGTTTCATTCTTTTTTCTTTTTCCTTCAATTCCCCTTTCTTTTCACTTGCTTTTAATTTTATATTTTCTACCTCTTTCACCTTCTTTTTGTGTAGTTTTCTAAGATGATAATAAGGTGCATAACACCTTATCATAATTCCTTCATCTCCTCCAAAGTGTGGGTCTTAATGTTGTGTCTGAATTAACTTTTCACATTTCATGAAAGAGTTGAGTTTAAACAATGTATAATTGAGAGAACCCATAGATTTAATGTCTTAAAGTTTTGAATGAAGTTGTAGTGATCAACTCACTTGAATAGTTGCTCTTATCACAATGTTATGATCTAACCCGGTGAGACTCCCCCTCTTGACTCAACATACTAATATAGTGACCAACCTACTATATTAATTAAATTTATATCAAATGGTCATGCTTCTACGTTTTTAAATAATATACCTGTAAAAGTCACACAAACTGGGTGGAGAGAAGTGGAGAAATACAAGTTCGAATCCATGGTAGAATAAGATTAAACTATATCGCAAATCATAAACCAAATTAAACGACTTAAATTAGAGGCGAGATAAACAAGACCGGTCAACAAAGATCTATAACCTAGCCTGCGTACGTCAAGCCCATGCTAGCTCAATTTAATGTTAAATAAAATAAAATAATATATATATAAGACAATATGAATATTTAGAAGCTTACAGATTTAGCACACAAGGCTGGGCTACATGCCATGAGAAGAGTCTTTTCTAGACCTACTGCGATGACTTCATCAAATAATATGATAATTTCTTATTGCTATTGTTATTACTTTAGTTTTTTTTACTTTAGCTTATACTATAAATTATCGAACATTTTCAGTAGTTTAAGTTTATTATAAACTATAATAGAAATATGATATCATATATAGTCAAATTCTTTAAAATGGACTAAATATCAAAATGAAGTTTGATTTTATTGGATTATTAGTTTGTTACTCTATTTAATTATAATTCATATTATGTATTTATATGTGTCATGTGAAATAGACATTTTAAGCAAACTTACATGTCATTGCCAAGTTTTCAAAAAGACTAAAGTCTAGTCAAATCCTTGAATTTTTTTTAGCAAACCAAACTAATTAAATCTTACAAAATCTAACTAGGAGTTACCTATTATCACATCTTTTTTAACTATCTTTTAAGGTGCATGGATCATTTAGGTGGAAGAGAGACGTAGAAAATTTGATCAAAGAAAAATCAAAAGAGAGAAAAGAATTTAAAAGATAAAAATTAAAAGGTATATTGAAAAGGGATGAATGATGAGGATTCAAACTCATGTAAAGTTATATTTCATTTAAGATTGAGTAATGAACAAGACGAGCTAGACTCAGTGGCGGATCTTCAAAAAATTTGTTGGGGATGTCAAAATTGTATGTATTATATATTAAACGGTTTCAAGTTAAAACAAATAGTAGATATCAGGTCAAGTGACTGGTTTTCCTGGTTCATAGTTACGGGGAGCCGGTTCAATTCCTCTCTCGAACACTCTTTTGATTAAAATATTAAAATGACAGTTTCAAGTTATATTAAATGGTTTCAAGTTAAAAACAAAAAGTAGATATTAGGTCAAGTGGTTGGTTTTCCTGGTGCGTAGTTAGGGGGAGCTAGCTCAATTCCCCTCTCGAACACTTTTTGCTAAAAGGCAAGCCAACTTTCCACTAAAACCAAGTGAAACACATTTTAATAGTAGGCCTAATATGATATATATTAGAAAGTTGGAGGATACCATAGCACCTGGGGTCTCTGAAGAGATCCGCCTCTGACTAAACCCTCGCCTTTGTTCTTATAATTGTTTGTCCAATCCAACTAATAAAATTTGGTTAGATTAAGCAACAGATTTTGACAAAAAAACCTTCGTAAACACATTGATGATGTGCATTAACAACAGAGAATTAATTCAATTAATCCATTTCCGATCCCATGGGTACATGCACACAAAAACCACACACGTCATTGACATTTTTAACACAAAAAAGCTAAATGCGTCATAGCAACAGTACTCTTGGTTGCAAACTTACAATTGTGGACCAATCCATCTCCCATTAGATGCATTGAGGATCCTAAAGGCTATGTATAGTTCACTTCACGAATCATATAATATAATATTATATTGAACGCTGCGTGGAGCATTTGGTTGGATATTAAACCGTCATATGAAAAATATGCATCGTTATCCAATTGAAAGAACACAAAATTTCTTACGTAATAGCTAGGCAATCGTGTTCATTTCTCAAACGTTTAATTGGTAGATTCGTATACTTTCATGTTTTGCTTAAGGATCGAACGTGTCGGTATACGTCCATCTCCTCAAATCAAGATTTTAGATCGTTTTCTTTCATTTTCACTATATATCATAATCATCATAATAATATACAAATGTGCTACTCTAAACCATATAGCTAGAATATATATTACTGTACATATATGTATGTAATGCTAATACAAAAGTGACATGAGAATAACATTGATTGCTGCTGCGGATTATTCGAGTATTTGTCTAGACAAATCACGGTCAAGATTAAGATTGAAGGGGATTTTTTATATTCATATACAAATTTTATGCATTATTACATATAGACTTTTGAATTATGGTTATCCTATAACTATGTACATATGTTGCCGTTAGGAATGTATATATGGTTTTATTATCTGACCAAAACTACACAATTCGGTTTGGTCTTTATAGCCAAATTATTACACTTTCAAATCCAAGTCATGAAAGATCCATTATATTTTGTTGTCACTTTAGGATAAAAGGAAAGAGCTATAAAGGCAAACCTAGATTGCCTTAAGAAACTTTCCAAGGGCCGATTTGATCACATCTATTTAATTTATCCATTCCGATTCAATAATGTACAACTTCAATTTTCCACCCTTAAAATAAAAGCATCAATTTTCCAGTTGTTCTGTAAAAAAAAATCAATTTTCCAATTGAACATGTACGTTTATAATTATATTTTCTCTTTTTGGGTCCCCAACAGTGTGATGATTGTTCCTTTATTAAAAGTATTAGCTTCCGATCCTAATAAAGGAATTATATATGCAATAATTCCACAAATATTAAAAATATTAGATAATGTATTAAATTTATCTATTTTGTATATTAATATTTCAAAATATCAATCAATTGATGTTTTATTTTAAATAATTAATAACACCAGAATATAATATCTAGTAGTTATAAAATGATACCTTAAAAAAACTAGTTTTAAAATGATCTTATGTTTAAAAAGAATATGAATGAAGAGCCATAAATTTGAATATGAGTTCATATCAAAACAAAATCTATATGCAAATTGATCAAACAAACGAAAATAACTCGAAAAAAAAAGATAAAACATGTTACTTGAAGCTAAGTTAAAGAACAACAGATATAATTTTGCCTAATTAAGTTAAATTAAGGAATCAAATATATCTGGATTGAGGTATTAGTTATGCAATCATGCGCATAAGATATCCGATTCATAGGCAAAAAAAAACTCTTTAAAAAGAAGTTTAAAAAAGATTCAACACGAAACATTTTTTAAAATTAAGATAAATGTTAAGGAATGCCCCGTGACACTCTTTAAATACCTTAAATTGTAAATTTTTATAAAAATTTATATATTCAATATATTGAAAATCGAAATATTTGATATCTACACACGCATACACATATATTATTCCTTTCAGAATAACTAATATTCATTTAAAAAGTTGATTTTTTTTTTTTAGAAAATAAAAAGTTGATATTTTTAACAAATGTATTTCGATATGTAGGGACCTTCCCTAACAAAAGCTTTGTTAGTATGACACTTAAATAAATTATACGGGCCGGCTTTAGTGCAGATTTATACCAATTAGTATTATTGAAAACTTTGGCAATTTTGGAATTCCAAATCATTGGGATTTTGAATGGGAAATCAATATTCCCCTACTTTTTTTTTTTGAAGAAAAATATTCCCCTACTTTTTATTGAAGAATATTCCCCTGCTTCTAAGCTCCGAAAAAAAATAAAATTATTCCCCTACTTCTTTTGCTCTTGCCAGCGAACTGATTATGCGAAGTAATTTAATCTTTTTTTTTCTCGTTTCAATTACGGATAATATAAAGTATTTTTTAAAATAAATTAGATGTGATTAAAGTGTTATAATATCATTTATCATGTTGTTGTTTAAATTTTTAAAAAACATTTTATAGTGTACGTATTTTAAAAAAAAAAAGTAAGTTCTTTATTGCCTTTCCTTCTTAAACCTTGGATCCAAACACATTCTTAGTTTTAGAATGCATTGCCAAATTCACCTATGCGTATATTATGGGTTTTTTATATGTAGAAATGTTTATTATATTTTTATTGTTTAAAAATGTGAAAACTCAAAATTTAATATTTCTACTTTTATGTTTAAAAACAAATATTTTTACTTTTAAAGTTACCGAAATATATTTTTCCTTCTGGATAGAAGAAAAAATTGGGATTAATGAAAATTATGAAGATATAAAACTAGATGGAGTTCCCTACTAACTTTTGTCTGGGTGGGGGTTTCCTAGTAGATTTAGTTTGGGGCTTGAAAAACATTAACATCAGTCCAAATCACACTAAACCAGTGGTTTGTACAAAAAGAAAGAGTATTGCTTTTCTCACTCCATTAGTTTCTCGTACGACTTTTTTTTTTCAGATTCTAAAACCCAAATTGCAGTAAAACAAATAAATGTGTCGTGATTGATATCAAAGGTCTTTGCTGACAATCATACGATCTCTGCAAAAAACTTCATAGTAATTTTCAGGAATTGTATGAACGGACAACAATGATCATGACATAGTAAAACACTCCTAACTAAAAAATGAGAAAAAAATGTAAGAATGAATGAAAAGTGAAGAGGGATATTTATAGTTATAAACCTATCATAGATTGTACTACAGTTAAAGAAAAAGTTTACTCTACCTAAACCGACCAAAAACAACATTAAACACACCACAAACTGTCTAAACCTTTGGTGTAATGTCACCGTCCACGATCTGGGGTAGTTTGGATCATATAAGATGAAAACCTCATAAACATTTTGGATTACATAATTCGAACTGTCCTATATTATATTTAACCTTGATCTCTGTTGGTTTTTCATGGCGAATAACAAAAAAAAAAAAGTAAACGACATGATTCAACCGCGTAAAACAACATAATAAAAGAAGTGATGATAAAATGGAAGGTGTTTTAAGAGGTTTTCTTGAGTTAGATCATGATGCCTTGTCAACTGATATCTCTCTCTTGGCAAGGCAGCAAGGTCTAACGCATAACAACCTCTTGGTATTCGGATATGTCACATAATTTTTTTTTTTTTATAGTTCTTTGTTGAGTCTTTAAGATGAGTGATGTTAAAATACCTTCGTTCTACCATCACTGATCTTATAACCAACATGCTCATAACAACATCCAACAAGTTGTTCATAGTTTTTTGTTGTATTTTATAGCAAATGAACCAAACATGTATATTTATTTAAGTTTTTATGTGTCGTGGATCACATAAACTCTTAGTGCAATATGCACCACACAGAAAAATCATGTATTTGACATGTTTAGATTATATAACCCAAATTGCTAAAAAAATAAATTATATAACCCAAATTGAACTTTCACCCTAACATGGAATATAATAAACTTTTTGTTGAATTTCCCTCAAAAAAAAAAACACTTTTTATTGAATTAATAATTAATTTTGGCTTAAACTCCAGTCCAACGGCTACACCATTAAATTTGAATCAAGGAGGCAAAAGACACAGATTCATTTTTCGTTCAAAACCTAGCAACAACATCGCTTCCAGTATCTTCATAATTTTCAACTAATTCAAGTGATCCCAACCAAAAACCCTAATTCAAACCCTTTTAGTTTCACCCAATTCAACTAATTCTTTCGAATCTTTTTTTTTCTTCACCCAAATCGAAATTCCGAATTTGAAATTCATCATCTCCAAAAAATGGGAAATCCTCCTCGTGAAATCGACGATTACATCTTCAAACAACGCAAGCTTCATGAATCCCAAGAAACACAAAAATACCTTCGCGAACAAAATCTTTCTCTTCTCCTCCAATTGAACCAGAAAGACCAACTCCTTCAACGCCACAAGGTTTCCGTTTCGATCCTCTTTTTTATTTTTATGATAATTATTCGTTTTTTTTATAGTTGAAGAAGTTTTTGACTTAATTTTGTTGTTTTGGATTAGTCTGAAGCGGATATGAATGCACGAGCATTGAAGAAGTTTGATTTGGAGAATCAGAGACTTGCGTCGGCGTGTCAGAAACTGTTGGATGAAGGGCAGAATTTGGAAAAGGAAATTGCGTTGTATGAACATGATAGGGAAGCGCTGATGGAATTTGGGAACGAAGCTGATGAACGAGAACGACAAGCTCAGTCGCGTGTTTTGGAATTTGAAAGGAATTTGCTCTTGTTGATGGATGAATTGAAGAAACACAAGCATCAAAACAATTCAATGGTAACAAATATTTTCCCCCTGTTTTTGAAATATTGTTTGAATATTATTCCACTGACTGATTTTGATGATTTAAGACACTGGCACACACCAACACATAGAAGTAATAATTTGGTGGACTAGTCCGAGCTTTGCTAGCTTTAAATGGGGGCCCCAACAAGTGGACGGTGGGATTGGACCCCTCAGATTAGTCTGTCCTTCGGCAAGATTGTTTAATTTGTTGGTGTCTGATAATAACCTGTGTGAACACCGTGTTACGCCTTCAGTTTGAAGTGTGAGTGCTATATAGATTAGTAGTTTAGGGCGGAGGGAAGGGTTTTGAAAAAAGGGAGGGGGAAACTTGTGTAATCCATTATCTTTGTTTCGAAGGAATCAGGGTTATCGATGATTCAAATTTTATCGAATCAATAAAGGAATCAAAATCAGTTTGGAAGGGAGGGGAAATCCCTAAACTGGAGAATTGGAAGAAAAAAAACCGATGGAAAATCACCTCCCAAATAAACGCTAATGATCTGAGTTAGTCAGTGCATTATGCTGCAGTGCTTCTTAAGGGGATATAAAGTGTTTCAGTGTAATCGTAAAGACTCAGTTTTGCGATGTTTTAAGAGAATGTAAGTCATTTGATGTGGATTGGTTGAAATTCATTATCTGATGTGAATGTAAACTAGAAAATGTTAGAGGAGTATTTTGGAACTTAAGTCACTTACCCATAGGTTACTATTTTGAAATTTCATTATCTGATGTGGAGTATTTTAGAACTTAATTCACTCACCATAGGTTAGAGTGGCTGAAACTTTTTTGCTTCGATTGACATTAAATTAAAGGTGTTTCATCCCTGTGATCATACTCTATTTTTTGTTTCCAGTGGTAACACAACAAGAAATTGTGTGATTACTCATTGGCTATCTTCAATATTATGATTATGCATCGTGATACTTGTACTAACTCAAGAACTGTGGATTGACTTTTGTCAGCTGTTAAATTAACAATTTGAAGTGTTGTGTTAATGAAGTTCTATTACTGATATATAGTAGTAATACTGATAAGTAATGTTCTTTGTCACAGTTTCAGTATGTTTTTCGCTTTCCCTTTACTTACAGATATGGTAGCAGCTTTTGTAAATTACTGTTCCTTTTGGTTGTCAATGTTGACCCCAGATATTTGCTTTTCCCATGAAGGTTGGTTCTTCTTCTACATGCACAGTTGGGGAAAAGAATTTACTTGACTCTCTTTTGGCAACACTTACTAACAAAGATGAAGATTCTACATATGCATTTCTGGAATCAAATATTGAAAACGAGTCATGTAAAAGGCTGCTGAGTATGTGGAACTGGTGAGCCTGCAACCTCATTCTCCATTTTTCATGTTGCCATTAATCTTTAGTGATTATTCTCATTGTCATAATACTTATCTCATATAATTAACTTAATATATCATTTATAACCGTCCCTCTAGTCATATTTCACATTTCAATTTCAGTTTTTGTAAATTCACTTTTACAAACCTAATTTTCAATTACGAATTTGTAGCTTAGAGCCATCGGTTCATAGAGTTTTGTCTCTTGTTGCCAAAATCAAGTCGCTTCAGAAAGATAAGGAGCATCTAAGAATTAACCTTCACAAAGCTGAGGAGGAGGTGAAATTTTGATCGATCCCTAATTTTTTTGAACCATTCCATTTCTTTTGATGGTTTGATTGTTGATCCCTTATCTAACTTAGCATGGTATGTGCAGGTCAAATTACTGTTTGATGAAAACAGTATATTGGACAAGGCGAACAAAAGGATATCGAAGAAATGCAA
>Ga0209282_1002351_pt1 | contig 10875 bp, 5 predicted proteins | sample Mtrugardesep15_FD_187529 | JGI IMG/M metagenome (GOLD analysis project Ga0209282, IMG submission 187529) | Root nodule microbial communities of legume samples collected from California, USA - M. trunc garden sep15 (SPAdes) (version 2) | ecosystem: Host-associated > Plants > Roots > Nodule...
CATTCAGCCATATAGTAATCTTCTTCTGTGACTTTTGTAGATGATGGACCAAAAAACATGCCACCCCATTGTGGAAAATAGATTAAGAATAATGGTAAGGTGCATATTATGATCATGGCTCCCATTAGAGTTATTCCTCTTTCTTTTGAAAATTTTGATCCTTTGAAGAAAATTAGTTGGGTTAGAACTGCTCCTACGTTTCCTCCTCCTCCTGTCATTCCTGATATGACTCCTAAGGACCTGAATTTGATGCATATGTTAATGAAAAAATATTAGAATTAAGAACAAAATAGTATTGATATTTCATATAGTGATGTGAACTTCTTTATTATAAATTTGACCATGTTACAAGTTTGGTTTATGCAAGCGTATATATGGTGCATTGAATATATTTATTGTCAGAAAGGCTAGAAGTGGGAGCATTCTAAGATTAGAGATTGTATTGGAATTTATCATTAGCTTTGGTATCATTTGTAGGTGAACATTTTGCTTTTAAGAGTGACTTTAAGGTAACTAATTAACCTAAATATCGTCAAATCATGTATTATGACAAATAAAGTACTCCCTTTCGCTAGATTATAAGAAACAAAATCATAATTCATGAAGACCGAGAAAATATGGTGTGATATAAATAAGTCGTTGATGTTTGACTCTCTTAACTATTTGGTATGTTTGATCTTTAGTTGGTGCGTATAGAAAAAAAATAAAGTGACCGTTTTCTTAAATAACTTCTAAAAATCTAGTCTTGTAGCTATGTGCGAGGATTCATTGACCACCATTTATAATTTGTTTGGATAAAACTTGTTTTTCTTTCATTTCTCAAATACCAACTAAGTCTCCAATTTAGTCTCATAAGGATGATTTTGCTACTAACATGAAATAGGATAGTTTCTAACAAATTAAGCCATTAAATTTGGAGTTATTTTGTTTATTAATGTGGTTAATCTCATTTTCAAGGTGGACCATTGATAATGTAATGAGCACTTCGAATTTACACTTTTAGAAAAAATATTTTATGAAGGGGTAAACATCTATTGATTGAACTAAATATTGATTGAATGGAAACTTGATATGTAATAACAAATCCTTATATGATCAAAGAATATTAAAAACCATATGATAAATATGTTTAAATACATGACGACCAATTTATCGAACTTAGTGTTGTGAGTTTTAATTAATTGAATCTAAAGTTTAAATTTTGACTGAAACATTCTTTTGCCACACTTTACATTACATAGATATCAATTTTTGTTATCGTAGAATCAAACACAATTATTGAATTAAAAGAATGAAAAATGTATGGAAAACATACCTTCTTGAGACAAAAGGAACAATTCCAAAAGTCATTCCACAAGCAGCTTGAACAAAAACAGAAAATATGAGCATAACAACAACAGACACACTCAAAGATCCAACAAGTCCTAAGATCACACAAAAAACACCAGCCAATGTTTGACAAATCCACAAACACCATAATCTACCCCTCATTCCAAATCTCTTAGCCATTAAATCAGATAATAAACCACCTCCAGGTCTTGAAAAAACATTAGCCAAACCAAAACTTGCAGCAATGATTCCGGCAGTGTGAAGTTTAAGGTTAAACTTGTCATAAAAATATTCAGCTATGATATTGTCAATGGTCAACTCCACACCAAAACAATAACCATAAGTCAAAGCTAATATCCACCCTCTATAATTTAACACACCATGGTAAATTACTTTTGAAACTTCATCTTTTTCTTTTTCACCTGATTTCTTTAAACCATGAAAATTACCATCTGGTAAATCTTGACCAAATATTAAAATTGAAAATGCTGTCATAGATTGCAAAAATGCAGGGATGAAAAATGCAATTCTCCATGCAGTGAATTTTGTTGAACCAAAATCTTGTATTAGGGAAAACACAAGTGGCATGATGAGTTGTGTTGCTCCTCCACCAAGGTTACCCCACCCACCTGAGAAACCATTGTTTAAGCAAAATAAATAAATAAATAAAATTTGAATATCCTTTTAAATATAGGAAAATGATATTTCCAACAAAGGATATGCCTAACGAATTTTTCTCAACACAGCTGATAAGTTTTAATCGCATGATTTATTTGTTTATTTCTTATTTTTCAGCCTTATCTGCGTGTATCGTGTCGAGTAATGAATTGTGATTGACTACTCTGAAGAAATAGTGATACTATCTTTCTGGAGATACATGACTGCTCTTAAATATATTCTTCCATTGTTTTTAGTTCCGGTAAAAATATCATTTTTATATTATTAGTCTTTAAATATTTTCTTTTTTTTTCTTTTTTAGACTTGTTGTTTAGATTTTTCCTGCCTAAAATTTATTCATATTAAAATTGGTCTTCATGATATTTACTTAATTAAATATTATATTTATTACTCGAATAAATTTGACAGCGATTAAAATAAAACAATAATGATAAAAAATCAAAAAGATATATTTAGGGACTAAAAACAAAAGAAAAAACACATTTAAACTAAAAAAAAGTTAAAGAATTAATGTAAAAATAATTTATTTAAACTTCAAAAAATTTAAATATAAAAAAATATTAAAACTAAAAAAAAGTACCTGAAAAACCATTTGCTCTTCCAACAACAGTAGTAGAAAACATAGAACTCATCCAAAACTGAGTAGAAACAAAAGTGGCTAAAGAAAATCCAGTAAAGAACCTCACAAGAAGAAAACCAGTAGGAGAATTGATAATAGAAGTGAAATAAACAGCAGGTGAAGTCAATAGAATCAAAGCAGCAGAAGCAAGACGAGGACCAACCATATCACAAGCTGTTCCCATTGCAATTCTTGCAAAAACAGCACCAGAAACAGAAGCAACACCAGCATTTCCTATATCCGTGGCTGTTAGGTTAAGGTTGTCACGGATTATAGGAACAAGTGGTGCTGCTGCAAAGCTAGAAACAAAACATGCAAAGAATGAGAACCATGATAGATGGAATGCTAGCATGTGAGGTTTTGCTATTGAGTGGATTTTGAATATGGTTGATTTGTTTTCTGAATCTACGGGGAGGGAGAATTTTTGTTGTTGTTGTTGAGGTTGATTGGTTGATGGTGTTGGATGTTCTATGTTCATGATTGTGTTTCTTTGATTGGATTGGACTATGGGAGTATTGAGGTAATGTGTTAGAATTTTAATGTGTATTTGACATCAAGATTTTGTGCACAAAGCCAACTACTTTGTTTGACTTTTAGCTTAAAAGTGAATGAGAAATGAAGCACGTTGCTTTGATGTATATATAAGGCAATGGAGAAATATTTAGTTGATTTGGGTGAATTTGAAATTTACTAGCCCAAAAAGTTAAACCAAGTTTATTCCGATGGACTGTAGTGAACTTAATAAACTCAGATAAATCTGCAGGGCATCTTTAACAAGTTTTTTTTTAATCTTTTTTCATCCAACTTTTTTGTCTTATTTTGCTCATGTAAGTTTTTCATTTTATAATTGAGTTAAAATTTTGTATTATTCTTGCATTTATTGTATTACTTAAGTATATATGTCATTAATATGAGTTTATGAGTCGAGTTTACGAATCGATTCAATATTATTTTAATATTATGGGAATTTTTTGTCTCCATAATATTTTCGGTTGGCGGTTTTAGTTGTTGTAGAAAATGTGGCGTGAGTTAGAAAGTGGGAGGATTCATAAATACATTGTCTTAATTTATTTTTTTATTAAGATGTAGTGTCTAGCTCAATTTTGTGGTTACTCTTGACCCAACATTATGGAGACTAAAAGTCGAAGAAAGTTTTAGAAAATCCGAAAACGAAATTTAATTTTTTTTTTTAGAAGAGGCACGAAATTTAAAATTTATGACAAATAAACTCATATTTAACCTTTAATATTATAAAACTCTCTCTAAGATTCTTTTAATAGGATCCTAACTAATTTCTGAAGTTCAAAATAATGGCCAACACATTAAAATAATATTTGATTATTAAGAAATCTCAATTACGAGGTTATACCACACTATTTTTCCTATGATTGCGTGCTAAGATACTTGAATATTCTCTTGTGGAATAAACAAAGAGTGATGGACTATGCAGATAGCTAAGTAAAAGATAAGAAAATGGCTATTTGTATTTTCAAGGTTGGCAGGATGCAAAACGTTCATAAATTTATTGGTTTAGAAAGTGAGACTTGGAGAATAGTGTGTCTAATAGATGACTTTTCATTGGTAAGAAAGGCACATTTAGAAGGTAAAACACTCTTCCTAACGCCAAGTCTCATTCTTTTAACTTTGTTTTTGATGTGGGAAGAATGAATGGTGTTAAATATCAAATCCAAAAAGATAGGGACTTGCTGGAATGAAGCAAATGTTCAAATTTTGATTTTTGACTTCTAGTTGTGTATCTATCAATCGATCAACATGCATTAATGACAAGGAGTTGGTTTAAAGATAAATCATCACCAACAAGTAACAAGTTGAGCATGCATTGACTTTGGAGAGTTTTACATGACAATGAAACTTGGGAAGACTTCTTATGCGTGCATGTTTGATATTATTATGATGAGTTTGTCGAAATTATGGTAATTTACGTGATTTTAGAAAATTCATTGTGATATTTAATATTTACTTTATCGAAGATTGTTTTTAGATTCTTTGCTTGGAATCTAAGTGGTTTTGTCGGAAAATAATACTGAATATAAGCGTATTAACAGAAACAAACATAAATCGAACTTTACTTAATAGAGAAATGTATTTTTGATACAAAATTTGACATCAATTACACCGAACATTTGTATGCTTTATAAATTTTATATTGTTTTTTCTTTATCGTTAAATCCGACATTTACATTCATTTGTATACAATGTGAGACGAGAATATATGTATCTAAATAACAAAGTTGTAACTAGAAGTGATGTGGCAAATTAACCACCATTTGAAGGAAGAAATATTCACATTAGTGTCAACTCTTTTGAACACCGTCTAATAGGACAAGACTTACTCGTTTATAGAATAAAAAATAATCACTACTCTTACTATGGACTCATTTGGTCTATAAGTCAATTTTATGAATTTATTTTATCTAATTCATTGAGGTAAAAACTAACTAAATAACATCTCATATATTTTTCCTTAAAAAGAAAATCTCATATATTTGTATGTCCTATTTAAAATATTTGTTTGTTTTAAATAAATTTTTATTTTAGAAAGACTTTAGTTATTGATTTTCTTACCATGCATATATTTTTAAATACATAATATGAGACGAATTAATGAGCTAGTATATATGTTTTTTTTTGTTACAGCTAGTATATATGTTATGAAGAGTGGTTATGTTCTTCTGTTCATTGAAAAAGTAAATAAGAAGCATCGGATACATCTTATCAAAAAATTTAATTGCGTTTTCATATTCACATTTTTTTTTTTATAGTCTAAAACATTTCCACTCAAATCATATCAATGTCAAACAAATTCAATCATTTTTTATTTTTTTTAAAAGTAAATGCTACTAAAAAACTTGTACTAGTTTAATATAGGTTTTTGTAATTCACTTTGATCCCGCAATTGTTTTAAATTGTTCATAAGCTTTTAACTTTAAATATTTAAGTTGGAACAACATATGATTCACATAGATCTTATTCATTTTTTAAAATTTTAACTCTTTAATCTTATTAAAACAAATATGTATCTCTTTTAGTAGTACATTTTTCTTACCAATATTTCCTACTTGAGTTTTTTTTTTCCTTAACAAATTCTACTATATTGCTTTTCTTTTGTCATTCAGGAATCTTGGAATCGCATTTATTGACTTTTTATGATTCCATTTCTGCATAATTAATTAAGTTGACTTCGTATGAGATTCCCTTTCATCATACCTAAGCATTTCTTATTTTGTACGGTATTAATGAAATGACAATCGTGTCCTGAATGATACTTCTCATTACATCTCGTTACTTGGTAGCACTTTATATTTTCTTTTTTGAGTTTTTCTATTGCCCTATGTTAAGAAGTTTAAAGAAAAAAATTATTGAAATTTGTATATTTTATGTTAAATATGTATCTTTTTAATAAATAATTATTGTTTTTTAATAAAAACAAAAATTTACTTTTAGTTGATTTAACATGAACATTAAGTAAATACGTAAAAGTATTTTTAGAATAGCAATATTTTATTTTGAAAAAGCAAAAATAAAATATATTACTCAAACCAATTAAGTTCTATTAGCATAATGTGTGCCAAAAACATACTTAAAAAACGTTTACAATACAAGGTACCAACCTGAAAACAAAATAAAGACAAGAAAAGAAACAAACTAAGATATTATATTCAAACTGAAGTTTAATTTTAGGGTTAATACATCTTTTGGTCCCTGTAATATGAGCGAATTCTGGTTTTAGTCCCTGTAAAAAAAAGTTTAGATTCTGTCCCTATCATTTGAGATTCTTCCACTTGGTCCCTCACTAAAACTTGTCAGCACAATTTGCTAACGTGTCTAGCTGATTGTGTAATTATTATTTTTTTTCATTTTTTAAATTGGAATCAGGTGCCATTTGAATTAAATTGAATTTTGATTTAAAAATTAAATAAAACTAAAATCTTTAAAAAAACAGAAAAAACAAATTAAAAACAACATAAAACAAAAAACAAATTTGTTTATCTTTTCTTTATCAGAATTGCTTGCTTTGCGGTGTGTTATTCACCTCAAACTCATATCTCCCCCGTTCCTTCACCTTCATATTCGACCATAACCATTCAAAACCCCTTGTCTCTTCTCCCTTGCCTTCCTCCACCAACATTATCATCTCTCACGCCTTCCTCCCCCTTCATCTTTGAATTCAATTTTTTCTGATGGGTGATTATCATCTCTCGATTTTTTCTCTCCCAATTCCAGATCTGATGATTTTTCTAAAGATTTCGTTTTCATTTCTGTTTTAGGGTTAACTGCAGGTCTGAAAACGGATGGGTGTTGGAATTCGATTTTTTCTCTCCCAATTTCAGATCTGGAAAACCCGTCATCCTTAAACTCACTCTTTTCCATTTTTTCTTTAAAGTTTAGTTTTTTTGGGTTATGGGTTTTGTTTTGGAGATGAAGATTTGTGTGGGAAAGAGAAAGATTGAAACATCACCGAAGAAAATGAGGGAGAAAAAATGAAAGAGAAAGGTTTTCTTGATAGAGGAATTAATTGTGGGTTGAGATTTGTTTGATTTGGAATAAAGAGATGAAATTTGAGAATATGTAGTGTTGAATTTGTTTTTCTGGTTTTTTGGGTGTTTATGAGTTTGAGTTTAAGATGATGAAGATTCATGAGTTTGGGTTTGAATGGAAGAATAATATGAAGAAGAAGATGAAAAACCTTGATGAATGATTTTACTTGGATGATTTGATTTTAAAGATTTTAGTTTTTATTTAATCTTTTAATAAAAAAAATCAATTTAATCCAAGTGGCATGTGATTCCAATGAAAAAAATGAAAAAAAAATAATTACACAGTCAACTAGACACGTCAGCAAATTCTGCTGACAAGTTTTAGTGAGGGACCAAAAGTGGAAGAATCTCAAATGATAGGAACAGAATCTAAACTTTTTTTTACAGGAACTAAAAGCGGAATTTGCTCATATTACAGGGACCAAAAGTGGTATTAACCCTTAATTTTATCACATAACCTTTGTCGATTTGTCTCCTTTTGCTGAAAAATATGTTTGTTTCTTTCTTTGCAAATGACGTATACACAAGAGAGTCAAATAATGCTCAGAGTCATATGAGCTTGCATAGAAAAACCACTTAAATAACAAAAACCACTTAAATAACCAAAATGCAAAAGATGATCTGAAAAGAATCCTGAATGAATCGTAACATAACCAATCCAATTTGAAATCATGGGCCAAGTTCTGCCAAAATAATCACACCTGACAAATAAGTTGGTCCACAACTTCATTCATTCCGCATCCCCCCGTACATTGTTGATCATTATTCTGAATCCCATCTCTTATGAGCAAATTATCCTTAGTCAGAATATGATTGAGAAGTAGGCGCCAAACAAATAAATTGACTCTGAAGAGAACCGTTTTATCTCAAACAATGTTTGGATTAACTATTTGAATATCATGATATTTACCAAAATAAAATTTAAAAAAATTGATAAGCACCACTAACTGAATAACATTTGGACAAATGCAACTGTCACACCCATATATATCTTACAAAGCATCCTCCAAATCAATAAAAAATTAACATGTCACTACACTCCCTCGCCCGATCTTCCTCCCATGTCATCAACCTCCTTCTTCAATTCCACACCTCTCTATTCATACCCCAACCTAAAAAAAATTCATCTTTGAAATTGTCACTAATTTATTTTTAACTAAATCATACAACCTTCTGAATCAAACATTTAACATATCGCATTCCAAGCATGCGTTACCCCAAAAAATTGTAGAGGAATCATCACCCACTTTATGGCCTATGTTATCATCTAACCAAGTTCCCATGCAAAAAACACAATTAAAATTTATGCATAGAATTAGCAGCATTAAATGTGCATAGAATTATTAATTTTTATTCTTATTTTTCTTAAAAAAAAACTTTTATTCTTATTTAAGCCCGACAACTTTAGGCACCTGTTTGCTTTTACTATAAAGTTTTACCAGAATACTTGTTAAAAAAATTAAAATTAAAATATTCTCTTAAGAAATCGTGAAAAATGTATATTTATCTTATTAAATGTTTTAAAAAAATTGTTTTTAATATAAAGTTTATACTATTTTTTTTTTAAGGCATTTGTTAGCTAAACTCTAATTGAGTTTAGAGTAGCCTTTTCAAAGTAATTACAACCAAGAACTTGCATAGTTGCATGTTTGAGGAGTGTGATTCACGAAAGGGGAAAAAAAAACAATTGACGTCATTGACATTTGAAAACAATAATAAAAAGTTTATAAGGAAATGACAAATAAAAAGAAATATTATTTTTTAAAATGTCGATATAATTATAAAAGGGGACTTGATAATAGGTGTCGCTAAGGACATTTGTTAAGGATTAAAATGTTGTTTTTATGTAGAAAATGTTATTTTTTGATGTTTCAATGTGTTGAATACACAATTCTTAAGATAAAAAATTTATTTTAAACTTATTATCAATTGCTCTAAGGACGCTTCTTAGCATTTCTCTTATAAAAGAACTAACAAAATACTTTTTATTTTACCTAAGAGCTCTTAGATGGTAAAAATTCTCTTCCAAATGAACTAGAGATTCTGGATTCAAATTCAGTCCTAAGAATAGAGCATTGTTAATATTTTGAAAGGAAAGTTTTGATACTCATTGCGGTTTCATCTGATTTAAAATATTAGTCTATACATTTGTGCGTAAATAGTACCGGTTCAATAGTAACTTCTTATTTTAAACGTCACAATGATAAGATTTAAGCAAACAAAACACACGCTAAACACACTATAATTACTCGTAACGAGGGTTCAAAAGTTGCAATGATAGAGTTTTCTATTTTTTTTTTACCACTAGTGTTTTGAATTACTATTACAGTTGACATTCGAAATTGTAGACATGTGCTCAAGTATTATTATTAAGCAAGGTTTTCCTTTTTATTATAAATAATTTTTATTTGCTTCTGATTCCTGTGATGGGAATTTTTTATTCGATTTAGAATCAAGGAAGATGCTGCCCCGTTGTTAGATTCCTCCTAAATTCTCCTCAGCAGCCAATTCTTATTCTTATTTCTTATATTAGAATGTATTTTTCTCTTCAACGTGATGCTGATCAGACGTAAGCAAGAAAACGAGGAAATAATAAATTAGCTAGTGACGTGCATTACAAAGTTACTTAGGAATTGTTCTCACAATCACACAACCTTAGCTAATTATTTTCAAAGGGCTTAGATAACTTTTTTATAATGAGAATAACCTTGGTTTATTAAATTAAATACGGTTGTATTATAGAAGATCATGTGCAGCTGAATTAAGGATTGTTTTATGAGAATGAAGCGTAAAATGGAAAGAGAGAAAACAAGGAAGACAATACCAAAATAATACAATAGATTCGGAAATTGAAGAAGATGTTGGTTATTTTTTCTCTCTCTATTTTCAAGCATGAAGATCATCAAATAATTTCATTAACAATCAAAGAAATAATACAATATACAATATAGAACATGATAAAATCCTTCAAATAAAAAAAACATGATAAAAATCTACAACTCATATGATAAAAAAAATGTAGAGACCTTTGATATACTGAGAATCAAGTTTAAACTTACAATTTCTAACTTTCTTGTATTTTTTGTGTGTAATTTTTGTCGTTAGACTCTTTAAAAAACCTTAGGTGGTGGCTAACTAGTCATAAAACGAGGTGCTCGTTGATAACTGTTACATATAAGAGTTATATAATCCTTTATGGTTGAGGGGTACAAGTCTAAATGATTAATAATTATGAAAATGTGTTAGTTTCTACCGTTGTTTCCAAAATTCAAGAATAAATCAAATGATATCACAAATGTATTTAGACACCATATCCAAATGATGCACTCCAAATCATCTTCTCTGTAACCCAGTAATCATGTTTTATTCATAACAAATTTGCTTAAATATTCACTTTCCTTGACTTCTATGTAAATGATGGTGCAAATACATTATAATACATATATTCTTTTAGTTTTCTTCCTTTCTTAGCTTGAATTATGATCTGTGATCATTATAACAGCAATTGAATGGCCAAGGACATTGTAAGGTGTTAGGTGGGTAAAAAGTGGGAGGCTGTTATTTGACATATGCTAATTGCTAAGGTGGGTAAAAAATAACATTTTTCAGAAGTGTAGACGGTATATTTTGTTTGCAAATTTACTTCTAGATGATGTAAAATTGACCCTTTTTTTTTTTTTTTTTAATTTT
>Ga0209282_1002352_pt1 | contig 10872 bp, 4 predicted proteins | sample Mtrugardesep15_FD_187529 | JGI IMG/M metagenome (GOLD analysis project Ga0209282, IMG submission 187529) | Root nodule microbial communities of legume samples collected from California, USA - M. trunc garden sep15 (SPAdes) (version 2) | ecosystem: Host-associated > Plants > Roots > Nodule...
CATACTACATTTACTAAAATTTGAATAGATGAGAATTGTTAGTAAATGTAGTATGAGAACCGGTAGTGAAGCCTTCAATGCTATTGACATTACATCTCAAAGGCTTGAATACAATCGCACCCATCTTTGTCTATTTATAGGTGCTTGAAGATGTTTCTAACAGTAGGAATAATCTAGGTTTCTGTTCGACTTTTCTACATTATGTTGTTATAGAAGCTTAATAGGCTGCAACTTAATCTATGCATTATTAGAACAATCTAGAATTATCCAGCAACTCTAGACCATATATTCTAGTTTTATCTAATACATTACCATTTATTTTTACAAGATTATTCTATAAATATGCATCAATTTCAAACTCCTCCTTGATGCATATTTTGAAAACTCCAAGCATAGTTTGCAGTTGCTTAAACTTTGATCTTTTTAAATTATCTCCTCTTGCATTGATACTCATCGGTATCATAATTTATTTAGAAAAGTATTACCTCCACCTTGATAATAATTTTCTTACTCTTCTTGCCACATTAGTTGTTATTGTTCTCATTGCTGGCCTTGTTGAAGATTTCTGACAGGGTCGATTCTTGCTCCTTAGTTGCGCTTATGAGCCTCCTTTTCGGTCTTGTTGATGACTTTTGGCAAGGACCACTCTTGCTCATAGTTGCGTGCGAGACTCCTTTTATGTCTTGTTAAAGACTTCTGATAGGGACTCCTTGCTGTAGTAGTTGCATATTTCTTCCTAAGCTTGTACTCAAGTTGAGCCTCAGAGGCCACAAGTCTCAATTTTTATTTATCATCTGGGCTTGTGTGCTCTATCTGAACTTGAGTCTTATAGTTATAGGTTTATGATATTAGTTGGACTGGAATTTTAGAGGGTTGGATTGTTAGGAAATCTGAACTCCTCTCTCTCCGTCTTGGTTTTGGGTCTGAACTCAAACAAAGTCAGGTCATGTGGCATTGTGGCTACCTCTGCTCCTTTAGTGTTTGGCTCAAAGACCATGTTTCCTAGTTTAGTAGATTCATATTGTAGAATATATAGTTTTAAAAAGCAGTTGGTGACAAGTGGAATCATTTTCCTACACCCGGTGTATGACCAAACACAGCTATGATAGAAAATGTTATATGAGAGCTAGTAGTGAAATGTTTAATAACATAGGACAAGAGGCAACACATTTGTAATGAACTTATTGTAGGACTAGAGATATAGAGAGGTGAAGCCTTCAATGTTATTGCCATTACATTTCAAAGGCTTGAAGAAAATTGCACCCGTGTTTGTCTATTTATAGGTGCTTGAAGATGTTTCTTGAAGTAGAATAATCTAGGTTTGTTTGACTTTTCTACATTACATTGTTAAAGAAGTTTAATAGGCTACATCTTAATCTATGCATTATTAGAACAATTTAGAAACATGCAGTAACTATGCATTCTAGTTGTCACTAATACATTGCCACTTATTTTTACAAGATTACTCTATAAATATGCATCAATTTCAACAAGAATAAACAATGAAACAGATGCCACCATCCGAACAATGGAATATCATACTCTACCATCCTATTCTACAATATGCCACTGATCCAAACATACCAAAGAACCAACGAAGTCGTCACAATTGATAGATAATTGAATCTCTTAGCATTGGGCCCTAGGTTTGAACTAGGTAGTGAGTACAATTTGAACTCGGTAGTGAATACAAAACAACAAAAGTCACTTCGATAATATGTATTCTGTAAGCTTCGGATAGGATTAGACTTTGACTGTGTGCGGGGAGGGTACTTTCCTGGTGATTCTTTCAAAGATGATGATTGTGGCGGATCGCTTCCATCTTTTATGCCATAGTTTTGTTATCTTTCTGAATGTTTAAAATACAAATATAATTCTAGAAATGTTAGCTGAGAAGTGAGAATTAACCTCTTCTTTGACAGATGAGGATGCTGGTGGATAAGTGGTTATGTAATTTTCTAAGCTAAACATCTGTGTTTATTTTGGTGTCTCTTTTTACAGTGAAAGTTAGAACTATTAGTTGTGTGATGTTTGGACACAAATCTCTTTTTAAAATGGTGTTGTTCCAGAAAAATATTATTCATGTATGTTAATATTTTTCCTAAACGTAACTGTTAAATATCGAATATAATATCTGTACTGTGTTTTTATCTCCTTTGGTATAACTTATATACAATATTGGAGTTTATATGACCAAGTGATTTAGGTAGACGTTTGCATTATTGCATGAGTGGACATGTTAGGTATTAGCTTATAGTTTGGGATAGCAGTGGTTCATGATTGTAATTTGTAACCATTACAAAGGAAAATGTATAGTTATAAATTATGTTCAATTGATTGCCAGATAAGTGCATATATGCTTAAGTCTTTTGGTCACTTAAAATGCTTTACAAAATTGGTTGTAGGTACCCGGGAAGTCTAAACAAGATTGCTTTGATAGATTTCACCATGACATCCGCACACCACCTCGATGCGAGCCTCGATCAAGGGCAAAGACAATTAACTCATCACCCCTTCATCAATACTCAATATCTCCAAGTTCTCAAACCTACTGAAAAGAAGGTTGGCAGATCAAATATTCTCAAACCAAAAAGCAAAAAGCTTCCTTATCCAGAAGTCTATCGAGAATCGGTTACAGCGCCCTCTTAAAGTTGACCAAGATCGTAAAGGGGACATATTTTCTGTTCTTGAACCCAACATTGACTTTTCTACTAATGCTTTTCAGCTTAGTCAAGCACTTTGTACCCCACAGCAGCTAAAGGAAAATAAAGGGTTGCTACGGAGTTGCACCAAGAGATCATCATCGTCATCTTCAAGTCATGAGAAGCCTCTTTCTAGATTTAGTGGCTCATCAGGTGTTCAAGATCATGCTAGTCCACTTGTGCTAAAGCAAGTAAAGAACAAGATGCAACATGAAAAATATGTCAATCAATTAAGATTTAGGGACCTTAGGAGAAGAGCAGCATCTACACAGACGAAAATGTCGGTAGTTGGAGAAATTTAGAAAACAGATGTTGTTAAAGCTGCAGAAGTTGCTGAAGCTCGAGACAACAAGTCAATTGTTGAAGCTATTTGTCTAGATCATTTTTTTAGACGGGTATCAGTTACTTTGACTCGTTGCACCCAATTAAACCTTAAATATTGTTTAAAAGAAAACAAATTTTGAGTTTTTTGGTTAAATGAAATAAAAAGAAAAAATAAACAAAAGGAATTAATTCCTAATAAAGGACACTCCAGGAACATCGGCTAACAAAGCCAAGAAAAGACATGCAGGCTATTCGTGAATCATAAACAAAGAATGCATACAATTAGCTCCCAACTTCGATAGAATATTTGCATAAGAATTCCTCTCACAAAGAGTGTTATGAGGGATCAAGTTCAAATCTTTGAGTTTTTTGTGTAAATTGGACATCCTCTGCGTGCAATTACAAAAACTAATCTCCCAAGTCAAGTAAAATCGTAATGATGACAAAACTCTCTCTCTCTCTCTCAAGAGATTTAACATTGTTGCAGTTCCAAGATTGAACTCGAACCCTAAACCTCTAGTTAAAGTGGAAGAGATCACTTACCATCTCATCCAATTACTCTTGAGTCAATCTTTTTGAGTTTCTTAAAAAGTCTTTTGGAATTTATTATTCTTTATATATTGTAGATCAAACAATTTTGTTCCCTTAATAGAATATCTAATTAGTAGAGTACAAATGAGATTTTTTTTGTTTTGTTTAAGAGATGTGAGCCAAAGGTGATGCATTTATAGAAACAATGAAAACAATTCTTTTGATATTTTCATTGGTGTTAAAAAATACATAAAATTGTTTGCTTGAAAGGTGTACCATCTCTTTGTTAGTTAACATTTTTTTAAGGAGTTTAGTTAACACAGATTTTAAAAAGTAAAAATAGAAAATGTTTTCATAAAATTGTTTAACTAGAGGGGGACCACTTGGCCAATACAACGAAGATTAGTTATCGTAAAATTGTTTTAATACATTGTCTTTTTTACGAAATCCCTTCTGATTTAGATGAATGGATAAGAAGATCTGTTATTTAAATGAATGTGTTAGTTGAATTGATATATCTCAGTTGAATGTTATTTAGTATTATGGATATTGATGTGCTTTTCTGTTTTGATGTCGTAGTTTATGTCTAATCTAATTGATTATAATGTAGATAATGTTATTTGTATCGAGTTAGCTCTGTTTCTATTTTAGTGCCTTGTTTTATTTGTGAGATATTTGATAATTGCAACTTGTCTGATTTAGATGAATAGATAAGAAGATCTGTTATTTAAATGAATGAGTTAGTTGTATTGATATATCTCAGTTGATTGTTATTTAGTATTTTGGATTTAGTTATTGATATTGCTATGATTTTCTGTTTTGATGTTGTAGTTTATGTCTAATACAATTGATTATCATGTAGATAATGTTACTTGTATCAAGTTAGCTCTGTTTTTGTCTTGGTGTCTTGGTTTATTTGTGAGATAATTGCTTTTCATAAATATTTTACTTGTTTGGGACATAATTTGTGCAGCGAGTGCGGGATGACTGGAGATTTGTTGAGACTCGCGCCATTTATGTTATTTACATGTGCCATTTCGGCGATTTTGTTGCCATGAGAAATGACCCGCCAGATTCTGACCTCCTTCGTGACCAAACTGTTGAAGAAATGTCTGCATAGATTACTCGGGATCACAATATCTCTATAGAAGTTGGTCTTTCTGCACCATGGATTTTGATCGATCGCACTATTCATATTGACTGAGTTTCCCCTTTGAGCAACGCTGACGACTTGCTCCGTGGAAGTATCAACGTCGAGGTTCCTATTGAAGGCGGTGCCACTGTAGTTGCATCTAATGCTCATGTTCATGTTGCTGATGCTGCTGAACTGGCAAACTTGTGTGATGAGTTTAATATTGGCCCCGGTGGTGGTGGTGCTGCTGCATGTATTTGTGTTGTTGTAGTTACTCTTATCATTGATGTTTTCATACTATTTTGTTCGGTTTTCATGTTCAGTTATATTTTCCCTCGTCATACTATTTGTAAAATTTTGTTCGTTGTTTACTGTACTTAGTTTTGATTGAACTCACTTATGATTTGAAGGAGATGTTGGTGAGGCATCTGAAGAAGCCAATCTTGTAGGGGGTGCGGGTGTTGCAACTGCTGAAGAAACCAATCCTGATTGGGAATATGGCGAGTGGTAGTTTGTTAATGGTTTCGAATAGTCATTTTGATGGTGCCATTTTTTTTTATTTAGTGTTGGCATAGACTTATCCTCTTCTATTATGCGTCATTTTATGAAAACTAGTTTCATAGATGCATTATTAAAGGATTTCTCCAAACAACCTCGTTGTTGAATATGGCAAGTGGTAGTTCGTTAATGATTTTGTTTGGTCACATGGATGGTGCAATTTTTGTTATTTTAGTGTTGCCATAGACATTTCCTTTTCTATTATGCGTCATTTTATGAAAACTAGTTTCCCAATATCACTCACTTTTTAAAAATGACAACTAGTTTCGCAATATCACTCACTTATTATTCATAGTTTTCAATATTCTTATGTTCCGTAGAATATGAATTTTCTGCTTGTAATAGTGACCATAGATACATTATAAATGATTTCTCCAAACAACCTATGCTCGATTCCCTGTTTCAATTTTAATAAATTTTAAAATTCATTCCGTTTTAATAAATTCTTAAAGTCAAGTAAGTTAAAAATTTAATGTTTTTATACATTACAAACTCTAATGTTTCAAAGTTGTTTTTATTTTTATTTTTAGAAATAGACGAAATGACATAATAACTATTGAAAACTCACACAAACAGAAGAATTGAAGTTTGAATCATGATTACATCTCGCAACATATCAGAGTTAGGTTTCGTGAATCAAATTTTTTTCTGAAGTTGATTATGACTGTTGTATTTGTGCATGTGAAAAATGACATTAGAAGTTTTGAAAGTAATAATCACTTATCACCTCTACTAAAAAAGTAAATCACTTATCTCAAAGTTAAAATTGTGATATTAAAAAATCTTTTAGTTTTTATTTTTAAAAATCACTACATCTTAAGGATGTGTTTGGATATTATAAAATGAACATGACAACGGAACAGAATGGAACAAAACAAAATAGAATAGAGTTCATTCTATTGTTTGAATATTTTATAATGGAATTGAACAAAATTACCACTCCATCGTTTGAAAATTGAACTAGTTATCTAGGCGGGCATTTGCATTATTGCGTGATATGTATAAAAAAAACCATTATATTATTGCATCAACTTATATTTTGAAATAACAGTGGTTATAATATGCATACATTTCTTTTTAGCTTTCATGATTGGTGGCAACATCCCTTGTCTTGTATGGATGTTTTGGTGTAATGTTGTTATTACTTCAGGCTACTCTGTTGCGGTGTTTTATTTTATGGCACTGACGACTTGACATTGTAATTGTTTTGGGAGTTTATCTTTGCACGCCTTGTGCGAGATGAAACACCTTTGTTAATGTTATATATTCCATTTTGGCTTGTTCAAAATAAAACATTGGTTGGTGGTGATTGTAATTCGTAATCTGAAAATAAATTCATAACATGTAAATGTACTCAACATTTGAAGATGCAAGGATTCAATAGTCACTTTCAACAAAACCTAACAACACTAATATTTATTGTTTTTAAAAAAGCATTATGTAGGGCCGATGATTTAACTTTTTAAAAAGAAAATAGCAAAAGTGAATTTTTTTATTGATTAAAATGACATTAATTGTCATTTTATAAATATCTTTGTGTGAGTAGAACTTAATTTCTTGAGTTACAAGACTAAACTCTTGTATTGAGCTAACACATCAAGTGACAAATAAATGTCTATTAGGTGTTAGATTAATGGTAAAAATTTGACCTAACTTTAAGAGATGGAATTTGACCTAACTGTAATGGATGGAATTTGACCTAGCTGTCTTTGTGCATGACACTCCACTCGTATATCATGTTTTCTTCGCTTAGTTATTCTTGGTGTGAATCCTATATTGTTGCTGGTGAGTGCATGGATTTGAAGGGAACACATATCTCATTGTGTTGGCTGAAGGAAATATTTGAGAATCATAACACCATAGCTTTAAATTTGGAAAGTATAGTTGGAAGGGAGGCTGAGAGAAATGACCACAAACTTATTGCATATGTGCTTACCTTCTTTATTTTGTAGGATGCAAAATCTTCTTAGACAAGATCAATAAATGTGTTGATGTGGTGTTTCTACAGCCCATACGGAACCCTAGTACACTCAATGAGTGGTCTTGGGTTGTTAATTGTTATGATACTAACATTCTATATCACTATTTGGCTAAGACTACTATTCTTCGATAGGGTAGATAGGTGGTTGTTCTACCCTTCTGCCGGTAATTATTTGTACTTTAATATGTATTTTGAATTTAATGAGTGATTGTGTTTGTAATATGTGTTTCTATTTGTGTTTGTTTTTCAGATTTGCATTATGGAGTATTTTATTTGTATATATTGTTATGATATCCACCTCAACTATTTCGTCGACATGCCACTTACTTCGCGAATCATTCATGAAAAAGACCATAAACTATCAGACAACTACATGACCTATTTTTATCGCCTAGAGGTCGACGACATGATCTTTAGCTCCAATAATGAACATCGTCAGACACGTATGTTCGATGAAATTTGTTGGAACTTCAGTTGGATAAAGTGTGGCCGTAAGATGGTTTATCACCACTTGTTAGAGTGGGTAATGAGGTAATATAGTCGTATGTAAACCATTACGAGACATCATTCCTCCGTATTGGATATTAATGTCTTCGATATAGACCATGCTTTCCAAAATTTTTTGCTACACGTTATACTTGAGGCAGAGCAGGGTCTATTTATGGAGACTCAATGGCAACATGTAGAAAGTTACATTTCATGGTTCTATGGGGCATCTCATCTGAAAGTAGTACCCCCAGTCGAGGGAGAACTACCTAGACCAACAAATGTAGAGGTCCTGATAGAGAAAGAGCATGCAAGAATGTTGTGGATACGTTCTAGGTAATCAGGAGAGTTAGGACTATTTGCTTGGATGAGATGAAAAATGATACTTCATATAACGACCTATTTGGTACTCTGAAGTGGATGCAAATGAAATGAAATCGGCCATTCAATATCTAGTCGCACTAAGGAGGGGCCGTTCCCATTTTATTTTTTTTTGCATTTTGATTTTTTGTTTTGTTTCATGTAGATGATGTATGATGGTATTGTAATAAAAATATGTTTTTGTTCCGGTGTAAATTTTTCATTCAAGCTAAGAAGAGTTACAAGACACATATATTTTTATTAAGACAAAGTGAATTGATTTTAAGCATAGAAAATGATATTATGTACATCTCTCTAGTAGTTTAAAGGAAATAAAGTACAAGACATCATCATAATGCTTACTAATCAATCATGATTGCCTCAAACCTTTCAGGTCAAATGATATACGATTCTCAGACACAATACTTATCATTCTAGTTCCTATTCATGTCTTCACATTTTGCAGCCCCTTAGTTTAGCTACTAGTATATCATTAGAGAATAGTTCTAAGAGAGTAAAAGTTATTCCCTCCTCCCAGATTACAATTCACTATAGAAGAAAAATAATGTTATCTCTCTCTCTATCTCTTTTATTTTTTCTAATAACATTTTGCTACAAAGAAATTACTTCCAATTATTTTTTAGTGCAAAGTACATTTCAAAAATAAAAATTGGAACACACTGCGTGTCAAAATACAGCTACCAACCAGCTTCCACATATGAAATTCATTCTTTTTTTTTTTAAAACAAAAACATATGAAATCCATTCTTAACGTTAAACCTTTGCCAAAAATTAAAAGGGAGGAAATTAATAAAATTGGATCATCATTATAAGCTTGCCTTTTATCATTTCTTCCTATATATATTTTTTATAAAGGAATTATAAATAATTCTTCCTATAGTTAATAAATAGTCACATATAGGAACCATATTATTACTTTAACACAAATAGGGAACAAAAATCCCAACAGGATAAGGAATTTGTATATAAAACGAAATTTATTGAATGAAGAATCGGAGCAAAATCATTTACTTTAACGTTGGACATGTTATATATGGGTTCCACAAAGGTTACAAATGATTATAGTTGGAGATCCTTCAAGGTTTTATATGTGGAACAAAGTGATTCCATCATATCATTCATTCCCTCTTGGTCTCTTTTAATTAATCTAGTTACTAAACTTGAAATGATTATCAGATTTTAGTCCTAACTAATCGCTAATCAATAATCTTTCACGGATATTAAATACCAATAAACGTGGTTATATTTATAATTGATATTAATTGAACATAATCAAGAAAACTTAAGACACAAATTAAAGGAAACCAGTTGAGAGGAGGACAAGAGAAGGCCATGCCAATAATTTGGGCACATGGAACTTTGCCTTCCAAATTAGAATATAATTTTTTAACCTTTGAATGACCACCTTTTTAAAAGGAAAAACCTACTTTACACTCCAAGAAATTTTCCCAATTACATTTCTTGTTGAGAAATATGGTAGATCCTATTACAAGAAATTTTTTATGACACTTGTTAACATTTTCCTTACTAAAATGTCTCGATTGGTTGATCCGATCAAATTTTCTAAAACATGTTTTACAAATATATATAAGCTATAGTAAAAGTACCATGCAATTTTATGTAGTAATTAATATCGACCATTGATTTTAGATTGGACGAATCATATTAGACAATAAAAATGATTTTAAACGAATTCGACCAAATCATATGATCAAGATTTTTAACTTGAGACATGGTTACTAGGGCCAACAGCTCAAACTAGAGTTATATACCTCAAAATTTCAGGGAGAACAACCTTAAAAGTGTGATTAATCTATTGATGTTCACCCAACTCAATTAGTCAAGATGTGATTTTTATATCCTCTCTAGCATAGGTTCATTTTTTGTACTCCCACGCGAAAAACACATAAGGAAATTATGGATTTGAGTAGATTATTATGGTATTTTTGAATTTTTTAGTTATAAAGAAAATTATTGATTTTAGTAAATTATGGTAGGTATAAATATTTTTAGATAAAAATGATACGGAATTAATACACCTAATAAGAAGATGGATATACCTAAGTTATTTCCTTTTAATCACACACCCTTATTTTATTCACATCCCTTCTGAAACATTTGAAGTTGGTCATCCTTTTTATAAATACCCTTAAGAAACCAAACGACAAACATCATAGCATTACAGTTCCCGGTGGAGTCAAAGGAAGAAAATGCACAACACACAAAGAGGTCAAGAACATAGCAGCTTTGTCATACAAATAAAAGCCACAAAAGAACAACAAAAAAAACCTTGTAATTTCAAGTTAAACTTCTCAACAATGAAAATCTTTCATCGTTTACGCAAGGTTCTTATGCGTTTTGTATTCTCTTCTTCTCATCATAGGTCATCAACAGATTCATCAAGGCACAGAAATTCTGAAAGGTTTGAACCACCAAAGACTTCATGCAGTTCATATTATTCTTCTTATTCTCATTATAATGAAGCCATTTCTGATTGCATTGAGTTTTTCAACAAAGAGGGTGTTTTGGATGGTCGAAAATCATCAGATGTTAATAATGTGTAACATTCTTTTTCATATGCTTCATTATGCATCTATGGATATCATATACTTTGAATGTAAATGTGAGCTATGATTCATTATTACGCCATGGATATCATTGTCATTAAATTTTTATTTTATTTGTTTTGATTATGCTTCCACCATTGTCACTATTTTAATGTGTTTTGATTATTGAGGGTGAAGAATAATATCAAGTTTTTTTTTTTTTTTTTTTTT